>ENA-UEQL01001350-UEQL01001350.1-human-gut-metagenome-genome-assembly--contig:-NODE-1350-length-17188-cov-26.270645_pt1 | contig 17188 bp, 16 predicted proteins | sample MGYA00242905_ERZ507926 | MGnify/ENA primary metagenome ERZ507926 (study PRJEB26167, sample SAMN06115531) | human gut metagenome | host: Homo sapiens | place: China:Henan | collected 2015-09-09...
AGCGGTACCGATTGCAGTGATAGCATGGTACCGATTACACCGCTACGCGTGGTACCGATACAGCGCTATCGTCAACTGATGCACCAGGATGTCCTTTACCGCAAAAAGATGAAGGAGGAAGACGACTATCCGCTGGATACCTTCTGCTATTATATCTCGGAGATTCCGCTGGGACTGTTGCACTACGACCGGGAATGTCTTTCGGAAAGGGTGTATGATGGGGAAGGAAAACTGATCGACCGGTCTTACTGCTGTTCGCGTTTCAGCATTTACTATCCCGGAGTCTGCGATTTGCCTGCATACGACCGTCATCCTGACGAGACCTTCCGAGGCAGAAGCGCTGAACAGATCAGATTCCAGAAGGGTGACATCGTGGAAGTATATCGTGGCGATGAGGTGAAACTTGCCATCGTCGTCGGTACTCCGCTTACCACCGAATGGATCTGGGAGAGAAACCAGGCTGCCAAGGATAAACGAGGATTGGATGAACTGCCATACGATGAAACGGATGACAGCTATACCGTGATAGATGGTCCCGGCCACGAATACCACGACCATGTTCCGTCGCTGTATGTCTTCGCCCCTCACTATCATGTGCCGCTCTATCTTCAGAGACGATTCAAGAGGTATTTGGAAAAGGCTGAGAAAAAGCAGAAAGAAGAGGAGGAGAAAGACAGAATCTTCCGCCAGGCTCACGACTGCAGTTACAGCAACAAGGAACAGATTGAGAAGTCTGAAAAGTGCGGCTGTTTCTTCTGCGGCGAAATCTTCTCGCCATCCGAAATCACGGATTACCTCCCTGATGAGCCGCCTACAGCTGAATGTCCCTTCTGTTATACCGACTCCGTAATAGGTGATGCCTCCGGCTTCCCTATCACCAAGGATTTCTTGAAGAAAATGAAGAAGAGATGGTTCTAGGCGATTTTTCAACGTTTTTCACCGACCTGCCCCCTAACTCATGGGGGCAGTATCAGTTTTGAAAACGGACATTAAAATACCATTTATCCAAAGAGATCATTCATCCTTACCTCACTATTCACCAATCCACTATGAATATTCTGCTTCACCCCATAAGTCGTGATGAAAGTATGCAGCAATGCCTTCTTCGTCTTGGTCGCCACAGAGAAGGAAGACATCCTGTCACGCAGCCGCTGCTCATAGCTGGCATCTATCACAAACTCATCCTTGGCATATTTCATCTCACAGATATTGATAGCTCCATCAGCACGGTCTATCAGCATATCAATCTGACCTCCTCGCCATTCTGCACCAGTAGAATCTACAAAAGGACGGCAGGACCAGGAATAAACATTCGCCAAAACACCAGAAATACCCAATGCCTTCTTGATCTGTGGGATATGATGTAGGCATACCTGTTCGAAAGCATAACCGCTCCAGGCTGTTCTACTTCCCGAATTGCGCATGTTACTCCAGAAGTTCTTATCCTGCCCACTGTTATTTGCCACAAAACGGGTATAGAACAATGAGTATAAGTCAGTTAACTGATATAGGGCATCCCTTTCACTCTTTCCTATGGTAGCATATTTCCTGATAAAATCGCATTTCTTCAGATTCTCCAGGATTTCTGATAACTGTCCACCGCCTTTCAGTTTCAACTCATCCATCAATTCCTTACGGGTCATCCCCTTCATTTTTTCAGAAAGCACCTCTACTATCTTGCGATAATGCTTGGAGTCATTAAAGAGGGAACGGAAGAGGAAATCGAATTCTCCACGTAATGGCGAATCCTGCGAGAAAAACAGTCTGTCGATGCACACATCTAACGGCACACCACGCTCCAGCATATCAAGATAATAAGGAATACCACCCAATATCATATACACATCCAATACCTGCTGGCGGGTAAGAGCAAGGCCTTTCAATTCGTTTAAGAACAGCTCTGTCTCGCCCAGAGAGAATGGAGCCAGATAGATCTGCCGGGTAACGCGACCATACAATCCGCCCTTATCGCCTATAAACTTAGCCAACATCCACGTGGTGGAAGAACCACAGACGATAAGTTTCAGTTGAGGGACCATAGAAGCCCACGAATTCCAGAAATAACTGAAAGCTGCGATAAAATTGCTTTTGGGCGTATCCATCCAAGGCAACTCATCAAAGAACAGAACAATCGGTTCCTGCAGAGATAAGCCCGACAGATATTCACGCAAAGCAGCAAAAGCCTCAAACCAGGTTTTCAGCTTGGGCACGGTCTGCTTAGCATACTGCGCCAGCGCCATCCGAAACTGCTCCAGCTGTACCGCACGGCTCACTTCATACATACCAATAAAGGAAAAGGCAAACTGGTCGTTGAATATTTTTCGAACCAGAAAAGTCTTTCCTACGCGCCTACGACCATAGATAGCTATCAGTTCTGCCTTGTTGCTTTTACAACGTTCCAGAATGAGTTTCTGCTCATATTCACGTCCTATCATTCCGTTTGCATCCATAACTTTCTGATTTTATTTCATTTATACTAAATTTTATCGGTGCAAAGATAAACAAAAAAAATGAAATCTGCAAGGATAGTACCGCCCTAACTATCTTTTTTAACATAGTTAGGGCGCACCTATAAACGATAACACCGCCCTAACTACCTATTTTTATATAGTTAGGGCGGTGCTATCGCAAATACATCCCCTCTTCCCCCTATCTCATGGGGACAGTATCAGTTTTGAAAACGGACATTAAAATACCGTTTACCGCAAAAGCACAAAGTAAACTGCCTAAAATAAGTAATGCCCCTCTAGCATGCAGCCTTTCGGCGCGCCAGAGGGGCTTATTATCTTTTATTTGTTATTTTGTGCGGAGATAAATCAAATCAAAATACATCAGCCGTGTTTTCATCGGCTCAACAGGAGTTGCAGGTTCTAGACCTTTATTGTGCAAGAACGTCCATTCCTCCTTATCTGACGAAAACAGAAATTTGAAACCATTTCGTTGATAATATTCAAACACTTTCGGATGGTTGACAGCATCAACAATGACATACCGGCATCCAGTCTTATTCAGTGGGTCTATAAACCATGATTTGATGAAATCCAACAATTCATCTCCCACATGATGTCCACTGAATAAATCGCTTACTGCCAACTGTCCAACCAACACTGCTGGATACTGCGGTCTTCGCTTGGCATTCGGAATCTTTCTATTAAGCTTATTCCGAAGGTTTGAAGGAAGTGAATCTACTTTTACACTCGAATTAGCGACTGTAAATGCGCAGACTATTTCAGATGTATCTGGTTTAACAAAACAATATGATTTTCCAAGCAACTGATAGGCATAGTCAGCATAAGTCTTGGGTGAAGAACTCTGTTATGTCCTCATCCTTACAAGTGAGGCCTTTGCATTGCTGCAAGACTTCCTCTGTCAGTTCCATAAAATCACATTGCTCTAACATTTTAAATGTACAGTTTTGAACGTTTTAATATAGCACGTGCCTTGGCTACTTGCTTGGAGAAGTCAATGGAGCCACGCTTTTCCAATGCCTCATCAGCTGCTTCAACGAAACGAGCTGCTGCCTCACCATGAAGGACAGGTATTGTTTTAATTTCTATTGCCATAATCTTCTTGTTTTTAATGTTATGTACTTATTTAATCTGCAAAAATATGCTTTTATTTTCACTTTACCAAACTTTTTGTTAACTTTCTGTTGAATTTTACCAAAAATTCCAAATTCACGCCTATCCTAGGAGAATAATGTATAAACTTGAGAAATCCCCAATCTGTAAAGTTCAACAGATTGGGGATTTACATTTTCTGAAACTGCATTAAAAACAAATAAGACAATGTCTCATAGGGGCAGTATCAGTTTTGAAAACGGACATTCTATCCATCATATCTCCAAGAGACTGTAAATCCATGAAGTTAGCACATAAAAACGGGTACTCTATACCAAAATAAAAAAAATCTTTTAATTTACTTGGTAGTTTAGAGAAAAAAACGTATTTTTGCTGCTGTAAATTGATGAATGTTTTTAAAAAGGAGTAAGTATGAATACATTAGCAATAAACGAGCCTCAATTGTTGGTAACAGTATCAGATCCAGCAATGCTGACAAAATTGAAGAACGCTATCAAAATGCTGAATGGCGTTAGTTCTATTTCTGTCATGAAACCAAAGAAAACAGATCTTGAACTTGCCGAAGAAGACAAGGAGAAAGGAAGAGTTACCCATTGGAATTCTGTTGATGAAATGTTTGATACTATTTTAGGAGAATAATGTATAAACTTGATACTACTAAGAGATTTGACAAAGCTTTAAAGCTTTGCAAAAAGCGCGGCTATCCCATAGAAGACCTACGAAAAGCCATAGCCATTCTGGCAGAAAAAGGATGCCTGCCGAAAGAATACAAGCCACATATTCTTCACGGAAACCACGAAGGCGAATGGGAGGCTCATATAAATCCAGACTGGCTGCTGGTATGGGAACAGAATGATGAGGAGTTAACACTCCTCATGCTTACTACAGGCACACATTCCGACGTTTTTAGTAAAACAAGAAGATAATATAAAACATAAATCCCCAACCTGTTGAAGTTTGCAGATAGGGGATTTATGTTTCCTGAAACTCCATTTAGGACTAGACAAGTCTCCTATCTCATGGGGGCAGTATCAGTTATGAAAACGGACATTAAAGGGGGTAGGCTTCCACATTCCATAAGAGAAAAGGGAGGGGAATTGCGGCAAGCATTCCCCTATATATAATAAGGTGTAAGCTCAGAAGTACAATCGGGAAAGGAAGAGGTAAACAGGCTTCAGCGGGAGAAAGACACACCTCTTCAACTACGTCTCCCAAAAGTTTAAGAAATGCTAAAAAGTCCCTTTTGGGGGCATTTTTCACTAAAAAAATACATTTTTTGGCCAATTGATCCAAATCAAGGCAAATTTGAACCAATTTGAACCAATTCAGTTTCATTTATTTTATATATCTTTGCACCCAAATATGAGTTAGTTATCAACGTAAATTGATATTCTTAACGATTGCATAAAGTAAATGAAATTATTCTTATAGGGGATATGACTATACTACTTATCATATTAATAGGAATCGGAATATTTGTACTTCTCGGCATTCTAGGCTGGGGAATACAGCTTTTGGGATTTCTCGGAGGACTCTTAGGTGAAGGCATCACTGGATGCATAGGATGCTTCATCAAGTTCTTTTGGGTGATTCTGCTAATAGCTATATTTATTGCGCTGATACAATAACCAGTCATTTAATCTTAAAAACAATAACCATTATGACATATTGCAAGAAATGCGGCGCAATGCTGCAACCGGGAATGAAATTCTGTACGAAGTGTGGACAACCTATTGACTTGCAACCACAGGCTCCAACCCAGCCACAAGGAGTTAGCAAGCCTCAACGTCCTCAACCACTGAAAGCTATGGCTCCTCAACAGCCTATGAAGCCTCAACCTATGAGACCTCAAGCACCAGGTATGCCCCCAAAACCGATGCAGCCTCAGCGCCCAGTAATGCCTCAGGCTCCACAGACTCCACAAGCCAGCAAGGGTATGTTCACCAATGCCGTTCGCTCTGTAGCAAACGCCATGACTGGTGGTGCACTCAATCGCCAGATTGCAGAAGAACAGAGAAGAGCCGTTAACCAGCAAGCTACTGAAAGCCAGTCGGAAATCCGTGATGCCAGAAATGCACAGCAGCAGGCTGAACAGGCACAGATTGCAGCCGAAAGAGAAGCTGAACGTAGCCGCGACCGCCGCAGTATGGAAGCTGTGGATGGTGTTGACGTGGTAAGAGGCAGAACCATCTGGAATATCCAACCAGGAGAAATCGCCCGCAAGATTAGCGAACGGGAACTCGACGAAATAGAAAAACTGAAAGGTATCATCGTTCAGGAAGGTTGCACCGCCATCATTTTTGCCAATGGTGAGCTGGTTTCAACCCTCTCAGCAGGTGCATACCTCTTTTATAAGTCTGTAGAAGAAGAGCAGGCTGCTATCAAGAATGCGGTAGAAAAGGCTGAGAAAGATATGGCTGAAGCCGAAAAGCGTGAACGAGACCGCAAGCGCCAGGCTGAGCCTACCTTCCGCCAGCTCGGTATCGTAGGAGAAGTAGGCCGTGGCTTCAACTGGCTCGGTCGCATCATCTTCGGCGAAAAGAAAGGTGAACAGAAAGAAAAAGCCAAGAAGCGCCAACTGGATTATGCCCGCATCTTAGCCCGCATCACCCAGGCTCCTATCCTGTCGGTCTATATCGTCAGCAACCGTTTCATCACCCTCACCTTTGGTGGAGCAATGAACGAGAATGGCGAACTTGCCTTTCAGCCATACACCATTCCGATGGGCATCCATGATGTGCAGATTGGAGTATCTCTCCAGATGAGCATCAGCGATATTCATACCTTCGCCACCAATTATCTTACCGACCGCAACAGCGTAACAACTAGAGAATTACAGCAGTTGCTCAATGGTACCATAGAAACCCTGTTGCGCCAGGAACTCCGCAACCAGAACTACGAGTCTGCCGGACTGACTGCAGAAACAGTAAATGTACTGAAAGAGAAAATCCGCCAGACCATCAACCAACAGGTATTCGGCATAGAATGCACTCAGGTTCTGAATATCACCGACAGCAACCAGGACTTTGAGCGTTTCCGTCAGGTAGAACGCCAGCTCTATAACACAGAGAAGGAACTCGACTTCATGCACCGCACCGGAGAATTCCGAAACCGAATGGAAGTTGAGGCCAACTCCCAGCAGATTTCTTCTGCACAAAACGCCGAGGATTTGCGCCATGCCCTCCAGGGCATCAACAAAGACCAGTTGCTCCACGATGATGAGTTGGAGGAATTCGTCCAGATGCTCGAAAGTCAGAAGCGCATCCGCCAGGCTAAGACCCAGGAAGAGGAGTTCGAAGCCCTGGAAGACCTCCGCAAGAACCGTCTGGTCAAGCAGGAGGAAATGGAAGTGCTCGAAGATGAACTTGCACACAAGAAGATTCCTCGTGAGGAAATCACGGAAATCATGCGCATCCAGAGCCAGCAGAACATCGACACAGCCCGTCTCAAGGCAGAATGGGCACTCGATGATTCCCGTACCGACCACGACTGGGAACGTGAAGATCTGGAACGCCGCCGCAACTGGGGCATCGAAGATGAAGAGCGTGAACGCCAGTGGATGCTGGAAGAAAAGGAATACAACCGCGACTTCAACCGCAAGGCGAAGGAGGATGATTACGACTTCCAGCAGATGATGCGTCAACGCGAACTGGATAAGGAATACCACCTCCTGGCACGCAACGAGAAACTGGAAGACGACCGCCTTGCCTATGAGCGCAACCGCCAGGAAAAAATGGACGATGACCAGTTGGAAGCCAACCGCCACCAGCGTCAGATGGACAAGCTGCAGCAGATGGCTCAGATGCAGGCACAGCTCGACCAGCAGAAATATCAGCACGAAGAGAACGTAGCCACCATTCAGAGCAATGAGCAGATGAATCGTGACAACCATTTCGCCAATATGACCGCCGAACAGATTCGTGCCGCACAACTCTCCCACCTCACCGGAGATGCACAGGTAGCTATGGCAAACGCCTATAACGGCGAGAAGGAAGCCGAAAACCTGCGACAGACTGCAGCAGAAAAGGAAGCAATGATGCAGCAGATGCTACAGATGCAACAGCAGAACAGCAATGCCCAGATGGAAGCCATGATGAAGATGGCCGGCATGATAAAAGATACAGCCACCGGCATCAGCGGCGCCCAGCAAAGCCAGCAGCAACAGCGCATCAACCAGCTGGAAGAGGAAAACCGACGCCAACAGGAGCGAGTAGATCATACCCAGGATGTGGCTATGAACAACATCTCGCAAGTAAGCACTGCTGCCGCCAACAATCTGAACGCCTTCAATGGCGGACTCGGTGGAAATACAGCAGGAAGCCAAGCAGCTCCACAACAGGCAGCTCCTCAGCAGGAATTGATAGAATGCCAGTGCTACAACTGTGGACACACCATCCACATTGCACCAGGCACTCCAAACTGTCCAGACTGTGGCGCACCTTTCCAATGGTAAGCCCTCTCCAGAAAATGCAACAAGAAGTCTAAACATATAAAGTAATCAGACTATGAGCGATATTAAACTTGATGGTGATGCGGCTGTGGTAGGCGGAATCCATTCCGACTCCCACAATACGCAAAACAACTATAACACCTCAACAACAACCCATACCACCAACAACAGTACGGTTAACAACCAGACTGTATATGAGGCACAGAAGACTCAGACTGAGATCTATCAGCAGAATGAGACTCTCTTTCTGCAGGCTGTGCAGGAACGACTGGAGGATGGCAAGTTGGATAATCAGAAGTTGGCAGAACTCAACCAGTTGAGCATCCAATGGCATATTGCTCCCCTAAGAGCCAACCAGATCATAGATCAGGTACGTCAGAACATCCATATCCTGCAAGGCAGCAAGGGTAACGAATTCCTGGCAGAGCAGATTCTGACCGAGGTCTTCAATGCCATCCAGACCAACCATACCGACATTCTGAAACGCAAGTTCAACAGTCTGGAGCAGTTGTCACGTGTGATGACGAATGATAACAACATCCAGTTCTACTATCATCTGTTGCTTGCCTCGATGTACCCCGACAAGTGCGCCCTTGCCTTCTTCGGTTCCCGTACCGATAACTACTGGCAACTCTTCTGGACTCATGTAGCGTTCATCAAGACCGGCAATATCGACAATGCCACCGTGCTTCTGCCAAGAATGGGCGGTTTCGGTTGTCCGCAAGGCGACATCGCCCTACTGATGGCTCTTGATAATCTTGCCGACTACCACAAGAATGGAAAGCAGGATTACTACAGGCAGCAGACCATCCAGTATCTCGACCAGGCCGTGCAAAACGGAATGAGTGAACCGCTAAGTGCCCTATGGTATGCCGTAAAGGAGATGTTGGAGGATAAGCCTCAGCCAGAAGAATGGTATCAGTTCTATTGCGACACAACCCTTTCGGAATTCATCCCGAAGGAGAAGAGCAAGATGGCTGTACCACCACAGATGCCTACACCTCCTCCGATGCCAAAGTTTAATGCCCAGAACGTGAAGCTCAATCAGATGAGAGGCTTCAATCCTCTGCAGGCAGCCAACAATATGGGACTGGGAAGCGTCAATGCGATCAGTCAGCAGCCTCAAATGGCAAGTATGCCGGGCAGTACAACTCCTCCCCCTATGCCGGGAGCCTCATCGGTTCCTCCTATGCCGGGACAAAGCAAGGCGGCTCCACAGCCGGAAGCCGTGCAGATGGCATCAGAAGCAAGAACAGCCGATGAACCAATCGACCAGCCCGACCCCTTGGAAGACCACTACGGCATCATCCTGACAGATGGCAATGCACTGGCTAGAAAATACGGTTGCTCCATCCAGGAAGTATATGATGTCTTCAACGACTTCATACAGAATGCCTACGACCAGCAGATGTACTGGACATTTCTCGACATCTCGCAATATGGACTGGATTCCACCCACGAAACTCCATCCTGGATAGAATGCAATGAAGCAGTATCCCGCTGCATCGCAGACAACAACCTGACAGCTGGTCCCGACCTACACCTATTTATAATAGGAGGTGACGATGTGATTCCTATCCCTCGCGTCGAAGACCCATGGCCGTATGGCGGCGAGCGAATCCCTACAGATACCTGCTATGCCTTCGAAGGCACCTATATCGTAGATTTGCTGGATAGTCGCGATTCAGACTTCACCGTAGGTTGCGCCCGCAACAATGTGGCTCGTCTGCCTTTGGAAGACGGTCAGCTCGATACGGATATCCGAAGCGACATCGGTGCCTACTTCAACATCAGTGGAATGTATGGCGGCGGTATTCCTGTTGGCAATGTTCTGATGATCAGCAACCGCGACTGGATTCCAGCCAGCTGCACGATGACCCAGCACCTGCCGCTTCTTTACAATACCGACGATCCTGAGCTGATCCGCAACGGAATGTATATCAGTCCGAAGCTGCTGACCGAAGATTCGGAAAGCCTCAGCATCTATTGCAAGTCTCTGGACAAGGCAGATATGCTGATGTTCAATCTTCATGGTGCCGATGCAGAGGGTATGTGCGGATTCTATAGTGAGGATGAAGCATTCAATCCTTCGCTCCTCAACCAAGGCAGGGCAAGAGTCTTCAATACCGTGGCTTGTTTCGGAGCCCGATATGCCGGTTACAAACGAAACGACTCCATGTTGCTCAGCGCCCTCTACGGAGGTGGCGTATTGCTCTATACCGGTTCGCTCATTCCTGTTCCGATGTTCTCTAATGAGGAAACGGATGAAGCCCGCCAACTTCTGTTGAATCCGGGCACAGGCAGCGAGGTGCTGATGCGCCTCTATCCGCTCTATCAGTTCAAGGGTATGACGGGCGGAAAGGCGATGCTCCAGGCTAAGTGCGATTACTTCAACATGTGCCGACATGTAGAGGATGACTGTTTCTCTATGAGCACCGCCCTGATGTTCTGTCTCTACGGCAACCCGATGCTCCATGTCCGTCGCAGAGAATATGTGGTAGAATCTGCACTGCAGAATGATGCGATGCCACCAGCTCCAATCAAGGCCGACGGCTCTCCGCTCAAGAAGACCATGCGACAGCGCCTGCTGCAGAAGGATAAGAGCAACCAGTCTCTCATCGACCAGATTCGTGGTTATGTGGATGAGAATCTCAATGCTATCCGAAACATGGTAGAGCAGCATCTGTACCAGCAGCTGGGCTTGAAACCGGAAATGCTGGATAGCATCGACCAGGTAAGCCGACCTACCATCGACGGCAATTACGAAACGGGATATTCATTCAACTATCACGACGCAAACCGCCAATATGGAGCAGACACCTTCGTAGAAGTAGATGCCCAGGGCAAGACGAAGCGAATCTATACAACAAAATAATCTGTCCCCTACAAAGGGATTCTATAGTAAATAACAAAAATAATAACAATCATAAAAACTGAAACATATGGGATTTTTTGGTTTTAAATCTTCTAAGGAAGTAGAAGAAGAGAAAAGACAGGCTGCCGAGGAAGCAGCGAGAAGAGTGGAACAGAACAACCTGACCAACCTCAGCAACCTGAGCAAGGGAAGTCAGCTGAACTTCGCCATCCCTTATTTTGATGTCTTCGACCCACGTCTGCAAGATTATGGCGTACCAGTATCTGTACATGGTGCCGTAGTATATGCCATCGAGGACATGGATCTCTTCCATAGTGTGAACCGAAATGAGGGTTACAGCGACGAGACTTTCAAGAACAAGCTTCGTGGCCAGCTCACCAAGTTCATCAAGAGTGTAGTTAGCAATGCCCCTTCTGACGCCCAGATTCCTGTAGTTCAGATTGAGCGCAAGATTTTTGAGATTAGCGAACTCATCCAGCAGCGTGTTACTCCACAGGTAGAGAAGCTTTTCGGCATCACCATCCGCAGTCTCGACATCACAGGCATCAACGTAGATAAGGAGAGCCGTGGTTACCGTGAACTCAAAGCCCTCACTGCCGACCTGGAGAAGGAGCGTATGATGGCTCAGCATAATGCCCAGATTTCCAACTTCAACCTCAACAACGACCTTCAGCAGGATATGCTCAAGAAGCAGTCTGAGCTGAATCTCGATGCCATGGGCAGAAAGCAGGAACTCGACCTTGGCGGTCAGGAGGAGTTGCAGCGCATGAACTTGGAGAACCAACGTGAAACCATGCGTATTCAGCGTGAGGAGATGCAGCGTGCTTCTCGTCTCCAGACAGAGCAGACCTTTATGGGTGCTCATCAGGCAAACCTCAATGCTGGTGTTCTCAACAATGCTACAGATAATGGTATCAATGCCTTCCGCCAGCAGACTATGGGTGGTATGAACAACATGGGTCAGATGGGTGGAGCTCCTCAGATGCCAGGTCAGAAAGGCATGGGTGGTGCACCTCAGATGCCGGGAATGGGTGCTGCTATTCCTCAGGTACAGTATTATATTGGCATCAATGGCCAGCAGTATGGTCCATGCGATTGGAACAAGCTCCAGCAGCTCGTTCAGCAGGGTCAGCTCACCCAGCAGTCATACGTTTGGAAGAATGGCATGGCGCAGTGGGAGTTTGCCGGCAATGTAGCAGAGCTCGCCCCATTGTTCCAAGGCACCGCCCCACAGATGCCGGGAATGCCACCTACCATGCCGGGGATGTAATTTCCCGGCAGCTATAATACAAACAAAAGTAAGAACATTAAATTTTTGATAATATGGGATTATTCAAAAAATTAGTCGGTGATATCGCAAAGACAGTAGGTGAAAGCCTGGAAGAAGTTTCAAACGAAGCCAAAAAGAGTTTCCAAGAGGCTCGCGAAGAGGTAAGAAAGAACATCCAGGAAGCAAAGCTGAATCAATCCAACTATGATGATGACGATGATGATGACAATTGGGATTATCCATTAACAAAGTTATCAGATGATGACGATGATATACGAATCCAGTTAGGCACTTTTAAAAATGGCGTTTTAACCATCAACGAGGGACATACAACTCTCGGCGAAGATGCCTTGGAGGGTTATAAGAAAATTAGAAAAGTTGTCTTCCCTTCAACCCTTAGAGAAATTGATGGATGTTTTTTCAGTGAGCATGGACATGAGGACTATCTTGAAGAGGTAGATTTCTCAAAGGTTAAATTATTGAAGGAAATTCCAGACTGTCTGTTTGAAAATTGTAAGAGACTTCAAGAAATAAACTTTCCTGAAGGAGTAGAAATAATAGATAGTGAAGTGTTCGATAGATGCACCAACCTCCGCAAGATAACATTTCCAAGTACCCTAAAGTCGCTCCAAAGCACAACCTATAAATGTAAGAATATCGAAGAATTGGATTTGTCCAAGGTTCATCTGTTGGAAGAAATTCCAGATAATTTCATTGGTGAAAATTGCAAGATTGAGACACTTGTCATTCCTGTAGGAGTAAAAATTGTGGGTGATGAATTTGCCTCAAGCAAGAGCATTAGAGAGGTATATGTACCTTACACTGTTGAAGAAATCGGCACTCTCAATGATGACGAATACGCACCTGATGTGTATATCTACACCAATAAACTGACGGATATAGAAAGTCTATGTGCCAATATTAAGACTCTGTATGTACCAGAAGAGTTATATGTCTACTACGCCGAGCTTCTAAAGGAAGTTGACGATACAGAAGTTCGTCTTCGTAAGATGCCAGCAGACAAGTTGAATTTCTATGGTACACCTGTTCCACCACTTACCGAAGTGGAAGAAGAAGACAATTCTGCTCCTCAGATGCCAGAACAGGATCAAGACATAGAGACACCTATTGTAGAGGAAGAAACTGAGGAGTTAGAGGACGAAACCAAGGATATCCAGGACGAAACCGAAGAGATTCCAACAATACAGAAGTCTCCTGGCAACCTATTCTCTGATGGTCTTGAAGAGCTCATCAATTCTGCAGCAGCAAGTGATGAGCTGACAGACAAAATGAAGGAGATTGTCTTACGCCGTGCTGTTAAGGAGGGAGAAGATCCCGACGAGGTAGAAATGGTGCTTGAGGCAAGATTCTACGAGAAGCATAATTAATACATATAAAAGAATATAATAACAAATAAATTTATCTACTATGTACAACGAGAAGTTAGAAGCACTCATCACTGCAGCATTGGCAGATGGGGTGTTGACCGAAAAAGAAAAACAGATTCTCTCTAAGAAAGCCGAGGCCATGGGTATAGATCTCGACGAATTCGAAATGGTGTTAGATTCCCGTCTTGTTGAACTAAAGAAGAAGGAAGCAAGAGAGAACCAACAGTATCAATTGGAGATGGAAAAGGCCAAATCAGCCCAACCCTCCGCACCAAAGTCTGAGAAATATGGTGATGTACGCAAGTGTCCTGCTTGTGGTGCCATCGTTCCTTCCATGGCTGCAAAATGTCAAGAGTGTGGACATGAATTTGTAAATGTTGGTGCCAATATGACAACCAGATTGCTTATGCAGAAGATAGATGAAATACAATCTCAGTCTGCTTTGTTACAAAATGGAGTCAATGCTAAAGATAAGGAAACAGCAGCGGTTGAGACTAATGCCGCAAGGCTGCAAGTGGAAGAAAGAACCATTCAAGCCATACAAAACTTCCCGATTCCAAATACAAAAGAAGACATTTTGGAATTTATGACTCTATGTATGAGCAATAGTGGTGCGGATAATTCTGTCCAAAACCCGATTCAAAAAGCTTGGATGGCTAAAATGAAACAAACCATTGCAAAGGTTCAAGTTTCCATGCCCAATGACAAGGATGCTCAAATGCTCATTTGGCAGTATAACCAAATGATTGAAGAAGGAAATTCCAAATTTAAAAACATCTTCAAGTGGATGGGTATTATTTTGGGAGGAATATTCCTATTCGGGTTAATATTAGCAGGACTAATACAAATCTTTCACTAAATGCAACACAAATGAAACGAACTATAATTTATGTATTCGGTCCCAAACGCCTATCTTCTCATTACATCTCCAACATAGAGTTGAATAGAGAAGACGGCGGTTGGCTCAAGATTGGTCAGACATCTGAGGATGATGACAACAAGGACAAGTTGGATAGTGCTATGGAGCGTATCAACCAAGAGTCGCGCACTGGCATTCCTGAAGTGTGCCAGTTATTTGATGTCTTTGAGTATCCTGAGTTGAGTGGAAAAGTGGATGACAGAATCCGCAACATTCTGACCAATGAACTCTACAGTTTAGAATGCTCAAAAGTGCATAATCAAGGGCTCAACAAATATGAGATAAAAGCAGGATGCGAGTTTGTCTATGGTGTGACACGCAACCAAGTGCTCAATGCAATAGCCAAGTTTGAGCGTGACCTCATCCTTGAGCGTTACGGAAAGAAAGGCTTCGACGAGTTTATGGAGTTGATAAAGCACAATAACTCAGGAGAGTTGCCTTTTGAGCCTGACACCGAAGACGATTCGGATGATGCCAAAGTAAATAACAAAGAGACACAAGAAGCAAAGATAGCATGGTGCAATAATCTTTGGGACAAAGTAATTGCAAAAGTCAAGGACAAAGTACAATCGCACATTAACAATCCCCAGGGACGACCATATGTCAGTTTAAGTTCTCCAACCCACGATGGCTTTTTTTACGACTGCGGTTACAGCGTTCGCTATGGAATTGCCACAGTAACGATTACGACATATAAAGGCGAGGAAGCTAAAAATCATATGCAGCAATTCATTGCAAATAACAATATCATCTCTCAACTACCAAATTTGATACTGAAGCAAGGAGCTAAGAATGAGAACAAGTGGGCATGGCTTGTATCAGACACTTTGGACAAATCTGAGGATGATTTGGTAGATTGGTTCGCCAATACCATCATTTCATTCTATAACGCATTTGAAAAATAGAATAATAAAACTATGGCAGAGAACAAAAAGAAAGTTTATTTAATCACCTTCAAATGTGACTGCATTTTAGGTGAGTGTGCTCAGATCATAAAAGATGAGTGTGGACTGAATGACTTAGGATATCGCTTGGATTTTGAACAGAAGGATGGCAATCTTTCAACCGATACGAAGAAGATTTTGTTCACTAGTCAACCTTATGACATTACAGTCACAGATACAGAGACCAACGAATCTATAACAGAAGGTGAAGATAAGTCTGGTAACACATATTCTGTTGAAGAATGTGTGGAAAGCGTAGAAGAAAGCTGGGTTGAGAAGAAGTTGAAACTCAAATCTGGTAGTAGATACTATATTCAAGGCTTTCAAACAAGTGATGGTACTTTCACCAAGAAAATATCATGTAAGATAGAAACAGAAGGTGCATTTGATGCCAATAAACTCAGTATGATTTACGACGATAAGTTTTATGAACTTCATTGTTCTATATCCAATAATGAGGCAGAAGGTTGTCTATGTGACATGATTGTCCCTGATGAAGACATATTCAATCCTTATGAGTTGTATTATGATGGCAAGAAATTCAAATGTAACAAATTTAGAATTGACAGAGTATTGAAAGGGGAATCATATATGACATTTGAATGGAACTAAAAGAATGAGGGGTATCATAAGTCCATGATGCGCCCTCATTTTTTTGAAATTTTCTCCCAAAATTACTATATTATAAAGGTATCACCAATACAGAGTAATTATGACAGAGAAAGAAAAGAAGAAACTGGAAATGTACGAACAGCGATATGCTGAGAGTTGGAAGAAGCGAGAGATTGACGAGGAGGGTACGCTCAAACCTTTCTCCAAGGAAGAACTTGAGCACATCTTCATGCTCAACGACCACCTGAAAGAGCTCACTTCTTCCACCATCGACAAGGAAAAATATGGCAGCAAAAATGTCTTTATGCTCTATCAGCTATAACTACGAGCATTACGCTGGTATCGATGTAGAGAAACTGTCCAACATTATCTATGAGTATGTCAAAAAGGAGTTTGCAGATTTCAATCCGCAGGTCTCTGAGCCTGTCTCTGACATGGAAATGCCAGACCATGTGGATATGCTGCTCTGCAAGAAGGATGGCAGCATCTTCTACGAAAGCGACATTCTGCGCCGTGCCGTCAATATTCCGCATGATTGTCAAATGGATGGATTAGTATTGGAAATCTTTATCCAGAACTGCGATGGCACGAGATACAAAAAAAGACATGCATATCCCAAGCCTTGGTGGAACCAGAAAGCTAACGGCAAGTCGGGCATGAGAAAACTGAAAATTCATAAAACTATCAGCAAAAGGAATCTTAACAATCAAGAAGGCAAAGACTCTGAAGGCATCAGAATACCTGAACTTAGATCTCAGATTCTCAAGTTTCATAAATTCTTAAAATAACCATCCCATGACATACGAAGAATTCAAGCAATTGGCTGAGCATCCACAGCATCGGGATGTTCCTGCCATCTTCAAGCTCGAAGTTTTAGAAACAGAAGAGCTGGAGGAGAAGAAGCGTTCACATTATCCGAAATATAAGGTGAACACCTATTGTCCGCAAGCCTTCACTACAACTTTGGAGGAGGCAGAGAGACTGATGTGACAGTATCGGCGAATCGGTACCACTGTAGCGCATGAATCGGTACCATCATAGCACTGCATTCGGTACCATCGTATCACTTGAATCGGTACCATCATAGCGCACCAATCGGTACCAAAAAGATGTAAAGTTCTGCTCATGTATAATAATAACCGCCTATCT
>ENA-UEQL01001359-UEQL01001359.1-human-gut-metagenome-genome-assembly--contig:-NODE-1359-length-17149-cov-34.186270_pt1 | contig 17149 bp, 23 predicted proteins | sample MGYA00242905_ERZ507926 | MGnify/ENA primary metagenome ERZ507926 (study PRJEB26167, sample SAMN06115531) | human gut metagenome | host: Homo sapiens | place: China:Henan | collected 2015-09-09...
GCTCGCTGTGTCGCCACCACGTCCGCCGGTATCGTCTCAACAAGCTGCCCGTCTTGATACGGCGTCATGCTGTGCCGGCAGTTATATGCGAATAGCCCCGCCTGATATGTTCGCCCGGTGCGCTTGCTCGTGTACGTCACGTTATCGGCGGCGTCCTCGATAGGGATCACATTGCGACCGTCTCGCACGCCCCGGAATCCGTCCAGGCTGTACACGCGCCCTTGCCATCGCTGGCAACGCAAGGAGCAGTTGGCGTGCGGCGCAACGTATACGGTTTTGACCCCCTGCTGTATCAGCCGAGCCTTTTCGCGGCGGTATGCATCGAACCGCACCCCCATCTCCGTGTAAGCTCTTGGGTTTACATTTGCGACAAAGTTCCGGCTCTCTTTGATCTTTTGAAAATCCTGCATCCATGCCCGCGTCTGATCGTGGACGTCCTTGTAGTAGGTCTGCGCGGGCGTTTCCCGGTTGTAAGCGAAGTCCGGAAGATCTGCGGTCGGCTCTCCGCTTGCCGGCTTGTACCGGTATTCGGCGGCGACTTTTCTGACTGTTTCCCTGTCGGTCGGTCGCAGGATGAGCTGCGCCGCCTTTCCGATGTTGGCTTTCTGCGTCTCGGTCAGATTTCCGGTCGGCGCTACAGCCGCCGCGAACATGTACGGCGTCAGGTTTCCCATCGCGTTCCGCGTCATTGCCAGCACGTCATCCGCCAGCGCGGTCAGCTCCTGCACATAGCCGGTCGCCTCCTCCGCTTGCGCTTCGCCGAACTCCTGCCGGAATTCCTCAACCTCTTTCCGGACATGTTCCCGGATCTGCTCGTCGCTCTTGCTGTTGAGGACTGCGGACAGGATGTAGGCTTTTATTGCGATTTTGAGGTCTGCGGCTGTCTGTGCGCTCCAGTCCGGCAAGCTCTTCTTGTAAGCGTATCGTCCCATATCGTCAAATTATCGGCATACGGGTTTGCCGCTTCCTCCTCTATCCGCTTTTTTGCCGCCGCGAAGAATCCGGCGTCGAGTTCGATGCCGATGAAATCGCGCCCTTCGCGCAGAGCCGCGCACCCGGTAGAGCCTGACCCCATAAAGCAATCCAGCACCACGTCTCGGGGATTGCTTGACACGCGAACCAGACGCTGCAGAAGCTCCACCGGCTTTTGGCACACATGCAAGCGCCCGTTACTGCTCGGCGGTGCGCATTTAATGAGCGCCTTGTGGTTGCTGTCAACATGGTGGGTGTACCGTAAGTCCTCATATTCGCGCCGTAAGTCCTCATATTCGCGCCGTAAGTCCTCATATTCGCGGTGGAAGTCCTCATATTCGCGGTGGAAGTCCTCATATTCGCGGTGGAGCCGAACGGGACAAACACCTTTTGATATACATCCGCCGTCGGAATCTCAAACTGTGAATCTTTGAAATAGTGACGGAACATTCCACTGCCTTTGCCGGTTACTTGCTTATAAAAAGCTATCAAATCCGCTTCGGTCTTTCCGAGTCGCTTGAGCTCGGAGCGGTACCACTCTTTGAGCGGTCGGAATAGCTCCGGGTTGCTGTATATCCGGTCGAGTCCTGTCTTGTCCCATTCTGTTTTGCTGGCTCCGCTCTTCACATAATGCAGGATATATTCGCAAGTGTTGAACCACGAGCGAAGTGCGGTGTGGCTTTCGGCGTCCCTGTTCTTCCACGATTGCGCCCTGCATTCACCCTTATCCCAAATCAGGAACGAAATGAGTGCAAAGTCTGTTTCTTTCCGAATCCGCTCCATGATTTCCGGGAGCTGATTCATGTCGTTGTGGAAAAAGTACATGACGCCTTGCGGCTTTAGTACCCGATGGGCTTGCATTATCCATCGCATCATAAAATCCGGATAATCTTTGATGCAGTCCCATTCCTCCGTGCGCGCTTTCCCTTTCTTGGTTCTTTTGACTTTGATGTTGTATGGAGGATCCGTCAGGATAAGATCAACAGAACCGTCCGGCATCTGCTCCATTGCGTTGATGCAGTCCCCGTGTATCAGTTGCATCACTCGTCACCCTCCGCCGGGAACATGGACATCAGCGGATCCGGCTTTTCCGCGCGGATCTTCTCGACCGCCTCCTGCGCTTCTTCAATGCTTTCGCTGGGGTACACCTCCTGCCGATATTCGGCGTCCGATATCACGCCGGACGAGTGCGCCTGCGACATCATTGCAAAGTGCTCATCCTTGGCGGTCTCCATGCCGTCGCCCCAAGTGATTGACGGCTTATAGTCCCCGACCGCATGACCGATTGCGGACAGCTGAACGGATATCGCATAGGCTACGGCATCGACCGCACGCTCCACGCTCTCCTGAATACGGTCAACCATGCAGAGCGTGTCGTACATAGTTCTGCGCACTTGCGTCGCTGTTGCCTGCGCGGTTTCCGCCGGTGTTAGAATGCCGGACGAGGTTCCGACCTGACGCTCCAGCCGCCCGAACAGGTCAAGCAATCTTGCGCGATACGCCTCCCCCCGAATGTCCGGGGAAAACACGGAGAACAAGTCGGACTGATCCGCTCCGAGCTTCCCGATTGCGTTGTATCGGATGTATCGTGGCGGCAAGGCGGAAGCGTCAACACCGCCGGCAAATCCAGTGACGGGATCAATCGTGGGCGCCGCAAGGCTTTGATTGACGCCAAGAACCGACACCGTGTTGTTGTATTCAGTTTCGTACTGTCGAATACAGTCAAGGATCTCTTTGACGGTGGACTCGCACCCGTACAGTATGCCGGCTCCGGCTGGCTTGGACGGCAATCTGTTGTCCCGCGGGCTATCGACGAATCCAAAGAGCGGCGCGTCTACGCCCGCGAACACAATGACGGGCTGGATCTGACCCCACGCCGGAATCATCTCCAGCGGCACTTCAACCCCGCTTGCACGTTCAACAGCCTTGTTGCTTACGCTGTACGACTTGGTATCCCTGTCGTAGTGGTAATGCTCGATCCGGCAGTATTCCTTGCGGTTCATCGCCTTGGTATCCGCGATGCAGACAAACCCGATCACATCGTCGCCGGTCATGTCGGTTTCGATGACTTGCGACTGCGGAACAAACGAGACGTATACGCTGTCGCCGACTATGTACGGCAGAAGATAGACGCGCCCGGTCGCTATACCAAGCGGCATCCACTTGTACAGCTTCGACCACATGGAGCGCAGGACTGCGCCGGTCTCCTCGTCCTCGCATTCCACGGTTGAGCCATTGGCGGCATAGTTTGTAAGCCGGACGGCAAATATCTCGGCAAAATTGATCTTGTCGGTCGCCATGTATTGGCGCGCCCACGTCTCCTCAACCCTCTGCTGCATCAAGGTCTCGGTCGCCTTGTTCTTCTGCCCGAATACACTGAGTGCCTTCTCCAGTGCGGCGCGGAAGTTAACCGCAAGCCATCCCGGTTCAAAAGTTATACTCACGGTATGTCCCCCTTCTGCGTATATTCACGTTCTGCGTATATTCACGCCGTAAGCGCGCGGATCCGGTGCTCCCAGGAATACTCGAAGGCGTCAAGCGGGCAGATATTGGTCACGCCCGGGATGTCAAGCCGAGTATCGCTTTTTGACTTGTCATCCCAAACCGCCTCGCGGAGCGCCTTGCACAGTGACGCGTTTTCGCCGCGCACGACGTGAATGCGCCGCCCGGTCAGAAGTCGATCGGTAGCGCGTATACGGTCGTTTATCTCGTTTTTTATGCTGTTTCTGACCGGCAGTCCGGAAAGCCGCTCAGAGTTGATTATCGCTTGTTCTGCACTGTCTGCGTAAACGGCGGACACGTTCCCGTACCTCTCCCGGATTCCACTGTAGAACCGTCGGAAATGCTCGATCATCGTCTCGACTGCCATGCCCGTCGCGTCGTATTCCTCGGAACGAAGCACATACAATTCGCGGAAATCTCGCGTGATTGCCGTCGCAGTCCATGCGTGCTTGGACTTATGCCCGCCGAAGTCCTGCCCGATCACAATCTCGCCGAATCGCTCGCGCGGCAGCTTGTCCGCATCGATTAAAAACTGCTCTTCGTTGTCCGCGAACTCTCGGTAAATAGCGCCCTCGGCGCGAACCCATTGACCGAGGATATAGCGCTGGTAGTAGATTCCTTTGTTCTCGCGGAGCATATCCGCAAGGACAGCCGGATCAAGGAAATCATTGTCAAAAATGGTGTATTGCTGGTAGAATATGTCTGCACCGGATGAATCAACAAAAGCCTTTAACCAATGCTCCGGGCTTCCAGGATTGCAGGTCGCGTCGCACTTGCTGTACGGCTTATCAAGTCGCGTTTTGAGCATCTCAAAAACCTCTTGATGCCATGTCACGACCTCGTCACCGTAGCAGTATTTGATGGACGCGCCACGCACCTTGTCAACTTGGCTGACCTTGTCGGCGCCGATTACAAAGCACCGCTCGCCGAACAGCTGCACCGTGTTGTCGTTCCGGATATCCCCGACCAGATCGTCCCCCCAGATGCGCTTCATGGGCTCGATTATGTTCCGTCTGACGGTCGCCTGCGTGGCGCCCATAATGACCGCAAGCCCCTCAAGACCGGCTGTGTCGCGCAAACGGCGAGGAATCAGGAAGTAATCGAGGTACGTCTTTCCGCTACGTGTGGCGCCGCATTTGATGTTCCATCTGTGCGTACAGCCGCGCCAGAACTCGCGCTGCTTTGCGGTCAGATCAAGCGTCGCCATCGTCTTCGACTTCGCATCGGTCGTCCTCCGCCTTGCGGTCAATCTCCGCGAGTATAGCGTCAACCTTGGAGGATCCGTTGTCCGTGAATTCAAGCTCGCCCAAGAGCTGCGCGTATTGGATCAGTGCCTTGTTGTTCCCGTCCTGGATCGCTTTGGCAATCACCGACATGACAAGCGCTTGCTGTACCGTCTTCGGGTTGAACCCGAGCAGTCGGAGACGCTTTTTCTCCTCTTTCATCGGGAAGTCGCTGGCAAGAACCGCCTCCAGCGTCTTGCGGATTAATGCGCGCTCGGCTCGCTTCTTGGCAGTAGCGGCGGCTCCTTTTTTTCCGGCTTCGCTCGCCCGGGCTGAGCCCGCGACGAATGGAGGCGCCTGGTACCTCTTCCGCGCTTCTTCACTTTTCTCGGACATGGTGCACCTCCTTTCGCTGTAGTCCATGCTATCATTCTAAACCAAAAAAGTGCCCTGCTCCTGTCATTATTCTGACAGTAAAAGGGCACCTTTTCGGCATTTTATACAAATTTGCTTGGAAATCGAACCGACGCGAACAACCTGCGCGCGTCCAGCAGGTATCGGTAAACAGAGCGAACCGATACGTAGCGAGTCATGGAAAAGCGTATCACGCGGTCATCAATGACGCGCTTGCGGCTCACGTTCTCCTTAAACGGCTCGATGTAGATCTGCCGCACTGCGTCAACGATGATGTCCTTTCCCTCGTCTTGCAAGATTGACAGAACCACAGCGACGGCGTGCAAGTCTCGGTAGGTTTCCAAGTCTTCGCGGTAGTCCTCGATTTTCGGATCAGCCGGAGATCCGACCGACCCGAAAAGCTGAAACGCTGATGTAGCCGCTTGCTTTCCAGTCGCAATGGCGTCAGCGTTTGCCTGCATAGATCCACCTTGGCTTTCCATGCCTGCAGATGTGGCACTCCGCGCAGTCCGGCGAGCAGTTACGATAGGCGCACGTGCCGCATGTCTGCCAGATCCACGCCCATGCGTGGCGCAATGAAGCTATGAGCTTTTTCATCATGCCTTCACCTCCGAAATTTCAATTTCCGTTCGCGGGTTGAGCTTGTCAACTTCTACGTGTGAGCCGTCGTGCGAGCGGATGATTGCCCAGCAGTCATCCGGAAGGACACCGGCACGAACGAGGCAATCATCCAACGCCTCCAAGAGGTTGACCAAATCCCGCCTGCGTCTGTCTGGAACGTAGAACACGGCGCGGACGTTTACCGGCAAGCTGCCCGTCCACTTGTTCCGGCGCAAGTACAGCAGAGCGGCTTCTTCGTATGCTGTGTATCGGTCTGACTGCCGGATAATCGGTCTGCCTCTACCGTTCCGGCATATCTGCTGGCTGTTCTTTTTGGTCACCGGCTGTATTGGTATCGTGATATTCAACCCGTGCCTCCTCTCTTCTCGACTCTCTGCCGGATATCTGACAGCAAGCAATTACAAACGCCACGGCGAAAAACGCTGTAATGCCTGCGAGTAGCGCCGCGATCATACTCCGCGCTCCTCGCCTTCGCCCGTTTCTGTTCCGCTCCAGTCAAGAGCCTGACCGCAGTCTTCGCAGAATTTTAGCTCGGCAAGCTCGTCGGAATATACCGCATCGCTTCCGCACGCTCCGCAGACATACAAACCGGGTACCGGCTCGCCTTTTCCGCAACACGGGCATATTTTCTGATACGGCTTGACCTTTTTCGGCGTGGCTTTGTCTATCGCGGACACCGCCACCGCCAGAGCATCGCCGAGCAGCTTGGTTTCCGTCGTCCCATCCCAGTTGTCAATGATTTTGCGCAGCTTGTGCGCAAGCAGTTCCTTTGCTTCTGCGTTTGTCATAGTTTTCCTTTCCGAATTGCTTTTCATAGCGCAACTTCATTTGTTCGGAAGATGCGCCGTGCATTCGACCTCGTTGCCCCAAACGTCCCAGCCTTCGGGAGACTGACGGGCAAAAAGCTCTACGCGGGGAAGGTCTCCCATGAGCCGAACAATGCGCTCCCGCGCTTCATCCGGCTTTTTGGAATGCTCTTCGATGTGGCTGAGGATGACTTGACGCACACCGGCGTCAACTCGCTTCGGGTGTCCCTTTGTAGCAAGGATGCAGATTTCCGCGTTCGCCCTTGTCCAATACCCCATGCCGGTAAAGAGGTCATCGTTCCTGCGGTTTTGCTTCACCCAAACAAAAGCCACGGTCTTATAGGAAAAGCCCCATGCCGTCAGAACTTCGAGTGCTTCACAGAGGCACGGGAACGTGATCCAAAGGAACAGGGCGCAGTCCTTGGCAGCAAGCTCACCGACCGGAAGCGCCTTGATGTCCTCAATGCACATTGTCGGGTAGTGGCTTTCTGCCGACCGTCCATGACCCTTCTCGGAGTAAGTCCGATACGCCCAAGGGGGATCGGCGTAGATGATGCTGTACTTCTTCATTCCGACCTCCTTCGTGCGCATGGAAGATTGACTTTGAATGTCAAGACCGATATCCGCCTCGTGTGCGCGGGTCGGAATCTTAGCCCCGGCGTCAAGCATTATTTTTAACTTTAGCTTCTCGTTTTGCATACAGCCTCCTGTTTCACTTTTCTGTGTCTCCAATAGCTTTTTCGACCGCCGCCTGAAAGAAGTCATGCGTGTCGAAAGTGCCGCAGGCACTATTTCCGCCGTCCTCTTGCGGCTTGTCAACGTCAAGCAACTCGTCCTCCCACTGCCTGCCGCGTAGGAACTTGTCAGGCTTTGGGACGTACCGTCCGCCGTCCTCCTGCCAGAGCCGTGACTGCTTGCGCGTTTCGACGGCTCGCGCGATGAGGTCGGTCGTTTCGGCGTCCGGCGCAAGCCTGCACCATTCGCGCCACGCCTCCTGCTTGTGTTGCTTCCGAGGGTACCCGTTCCAGAAATCGGCGAATAGATCCGCGGGCTTTCCGCCATCTTGCGCCAGCCTTCCGCGTCCTTGCTCCGCCCGCGCGCGGTCGCCGCGGCAGCGGTGACCATCCGGCGCATAGGTCAACGCGTCAGCGTTGACCGCGCGAGGGGGAGAAAAAGCGGGGGGACTATAGGGGGGAGTTAAAAAGGGGTGCAGGGGGAAAGAAGAGGGGGGGAAAAGGGGGGGCGAAAAGGAGGGGGAACCGCTCGAATTGTCCGGGGACATGTCCGCGGACACGTCCGCGGACAAATGTCCTTTTTTTGCAATTCGTCGATTGTTTCTATCAGCGCTTTCTTTCCTCTTTCTTTCCTGCTCCGCTTCTTTGGCTCCTTCTTCTTTCCCTTCTGAAAAGGCACTGTCAACCAATGCTTTTATTGATTGTTCTCCGTCTGAAATTGCGGCGTCAATCATGTCGTGGAAAGCCTCGCTGTTGCCGACTTCTTGAATTTTTGAATATTGCTTTTCCGGCACAAATGTCACGTGACATCCTTCGGAATGTCCTGTGACATCTTCGCCAATGTCACGTGACACGTTTTTTCTGCTTCTCGCCTTCCTTTCGGCGTCCTTCTGCCGTCTTTCGGCTTTGATCTCTGCTTCCCGCTCGGCTCTCCCTATTTGCTTTCCGGCTTCGAGGATCGCTGCGACAATTTTTGAAATCTTTTCAATCCCGTCCATGTCTTTTCGGCTATTCCGAGAGACTTACCTCCCGTACTTGTCTCGCCCTTGACCGGAATAGTCGGCAAGACCAGCGTCAACCATCTGACGGTCTTTCCCGGTTAGCAGGACGGTAAAGAGCTCGATCGCGTAGGTAAACCATCTATGTGCTTTTTTCACTTCTTCCCGATCCTTTCTGCAAGCTGCCTGATGATTGCTCCGCCGTAGTCGTTTTTGGTCAAATCGCAAAACTCTTCAAGCGTATATTCATCGTCCATCGTGACGTCATGGTTCCGCATCCATGCTTTCCGACCGGCTTCGCAAGATCCGGTAAGCCGGTGGTGCCAATCATACCAGATTGACACCTTGTATTTTTGACTCGGTTTTATATCGCCGAGCAGGGCGGAGATCTTCTCGTCCGGTTCCAGATCGTCAAATATCTTTGCGTGCAGGGCGTCTACTGCTTCACGGAGCGTTTCTCCGTGGGCAAAATAACCACGTCCCTTGGCTATATAGCAAGGGGTTTCGGTCAAGTCCGAATTCAAGATGAAGCCTTTGGCTACATCCCCGGTCACTGCCGTGAAAATCGTAGGGACATCATCGACGAGATAAACGGTGCGACCGTTAACGGATGCGACTCCGCCGGAGCCGTCGCCGGAGCCGTCTCCGTCGCCGGAGCCGTAACCGGATCCGTCGCCGGATCCGTCGCCGAAGCCGTCGCCGGAGCCGGATCCGGCGACGGATCCGGCGCCGGAGCCGTAGCCGGAGCCGAAGCCGTCGCCGTAGCCGTAACCGGAGCCGGCGCCGTAGCCGTCGCCGGAGCCGTCTCCGTCGCCGGAGCCGTAACCGGAGCCGGCGCCGGATCCGTCGCCGAAGCCGTCGCCGTAGCCGTAACCGGAGCCGTAGCCGGAGCCGTAGCCGTAGCCGTAGCCGGAGCCGGAGCCGGAGCCGAGAAACGCCTTGATCTTGTCGCTCAACGCTTCCATTCTTCGACCTCCTTGATGCGCTTTTCTGCCGTTTCCGTTGCCGGAATAATCTCAATGACGTCGGTCAGAATGATTTCCGAGACGGTTACCGTGAATTTGCAGTTTTCAGGTCTTTTTGTCCCGTCGGTCGAAATCTGGAAGTCGCTGGCGGCTCCATCCCAATACCAGAGCCGGCGGCAATCCGTGAGCCATGTGAGTCCTCTTTCTATGCCGGCGAGCGTTCCGGCAAACACACCGGATCTATTTCCGCGAACGATAACGTATTTCCCGATCATGTTGTTGACTGCTTCCATTTTTGCTTACCTGTTCCTTTCTTTTTTTCGCTTGCTCAAAACGGCAAGTCATCATCTTCGCCGATCTGTTCAAAAGCCATCCCGCCCGGCGTTCCGGGTACTGCGCTGTAGTGTGGATTTACGCCCTGCGAGTCCGCAGGGGCTTGAGAAGCTGCCGCAGGCTGCGCTCCGGCTTGGCTTCCGTCCTGTTTGCTTTCCGCGAAAAGAGCCTCGTCCGCGAGGATCTCCGTCGATTGCCGGCGGTTTCCATCCCGATCCTCCCAAGTTCGGACGGTCAGCGATCCGACCACGCAGATCGCGGAGCCTTTTCGGAAGTACTTCCCGATGAACTCGGCGGTCTGCCGCCAAGCTGTCACCGTGAAGAAGTCAGCCTCGGGATGCTCCCCGGATTTGGTGCGTCGGTTTACAGCCACCCGCACCGTCACGACCGACAAGCCGCTCTGTGTCGTTTTTACCTCCGGGTCGGCGCATAGCCGACCCGCAATAATGACCTTGTTAAGGTTGAGTGCCACCGATTTATACCTCCCGTACCGTTATCTTGATGTATGGCGCCTTTGGATCCCCTTCCACCTTCCGCGTATATGCGGCGATTATTTCCGGGAAATCCCGCGTCAATCCCTCCACATCGAGCTCTTCGCGCGGCTTGCTCGCAGGCGTCACCAGCGCGACCGAAAGCCGGTCGCATTCAAATTTGCTGACCGCGTTGGCGCCCATCACTCCCAGCAGCTTTGCCTTGATCAGCTTTTCGGCGCGGTCAATGTCCCGCTTCTGAGCGGCTACCGTGGCAATGAGCTCAATCGCGTCAGCCGTCAGATCATGCGTGCCCGGCTCAAATCGGATCAGATCTTTGAAATCACTTTCCATCCTGCTCTCCTTTCTTCAAAGCAACCGCAACGTATTTGGCGAGCATTTCCGCCGGAATATCCTCCAGCTTGCCTGCGTTGTGAAATTCGAGCATCTTGGCAATTCGCTCGTCCGGATATAGCTGCCTGATCTGCGCCACGAGTTCGCGATCCTGTCCCGCTGCCTGTTCCGATTGCTCTGGTTCGACGCGTTGCGGTCGCCGTTGTTCTGGCGGCAACACTGACTGCTTTTCTGCGGCTTTTATATTCCTTGCCGCAGGCGCTGCTTTTTTGTAATCAGGGCTTGCGTCCTGATCCGGATCGTCCCCGGTCTGTATCTTGTACGCTTTCAGCAAAGCGTACTTGTCGGAGTACGTCATAGCCTTGCCGGGTGCCTTGTCCGCGCTGTCGATGCCGTCGCCGTAGCTGACCACGTCGATGTACTCATTGGGGAAATCCACGTTTACGAACCGGTACCGCGTTTCGATGCGGTAGACGAACTGCGTCTTCTTGATTATCTCGTACTGTTTTGTGTCATAGTCCTTCCGGCGCTCCTCGGTCTCCAGCACGTCAACCGATATCGTCCGGCGTTCGACCGGGTAGCTGTATACGCCGTGCCGGATTTCCAACGGCTTAACGGCGTTGAGTACATCGGTCTCGCTCACCGCCCGGTACTTCCCGCCGCCGGCTGGGACGAGCAGATTCTTGGCAACCGTCTGCATGTCCGCTGTTATCGCAAGCATCCGCTGGTAGATGTTGAGCCCCTCGGTTTCAGCCATAGTAGAACCCTCCCCAACGGCGCACTCCATCCATCATGTCCCGGATGATAGCCTCCCGCTCTGCCCGGATGATATCCTCGCCGGCGGTGTTGCGGTCTTCTTCGATCTGGCGGCAATATCGCTCCTCCCGGTCACGGTATATCTTCCGCCTGCTCTTTCTTGCCTGATACCTCATTTCCTTGCTTTTTCCTCCTGTTTCTGGAATCCCTTTTTCGCTTTGCTTTTTCAGCGCCCGCCCGGACATCCATGCAGATTCCGGGGCAGTACGGCTTCTTACAGTTAAGGCAGACCGATATGTCCTCGCAGTTGTGCCGCCTGTACGGTTTGTGCGTCTGCCCCTCCTCCGCCTCCGTGGCGATTGATTCAGGTTGCGCGGCGTGTATGACGCCGTCCGCGCCGAAAATGCTTGACGCCCTCACCATGCCGTTTCAGTCAAAAGCCGTTGCGGCGTGGTTCCGAGTGCCTTGGCTATCGCAACGAGCTCAAGCAACGAGATGCTGCCCGGATTGGACACGCGGTTGTGCCACGTGTTGCGACTCATGCACAGCGTCTGCGCCATCTCCTCGCAGGTCTTGCCCCTGACCTTGGTCAGGCAGGCGATGTTGCTCCCGACGGTCGCCAGCATCTCGTTTGTCCCTGCCTTTTTAGCCATCTTTACGCATCCTCCACTTCCCGGTTTCCGGGTTCCGGATGCCGTAGAACTCGCCGCCGATGAACACGAACACCGTCGCGCCCCAGCTGTAGTCGCCGAGGAAGATCGTCACGTCCTTGTCAGGCGTCAGGACGCCCTCGCGCTTGAGCGCGTCGATCACGTCCTCTTTCTCCTCGTTCTCACGTCGGCGCACCAGCTTGGCGGTTATCCTGTCCGCCTCCGCTCTGATCCGGCTAACCTTCCCGGAGTCACACTTGTAATCGAAGCACCGCGCCAGCTCGTAGCGTGCCACCGGCTCCCCGATTGCCGCGCCTATGAGCTCGGCGACCTTCTGACTTGTAGTCCCGGTTGCAAGCAGCCGAGCCTTGTAGTCCCGTTTAGACAGCACTGATTTTCACCTCCTCTCTGAATACCCACCGCAGACCGTTCTCGGAGTATGCGGTGGAAATGATACCGTCGGCGGCGTACATCTCGCCGCGGCGGGCACCGGACATGATCTCGTTCTGCACCTCGCGCAGGAATGCCTCCACATTGCAGAACGCCGTCGATGTCCGCTTTACCTCGGAGCTTGACGCAAGCTCCCCGTTCTCGTACTTGCACACGATGATTTTCTCCGTCATTTCCCGTCCTCCCTCAATCACTCAAGGTCGATCTGAGTCATGGGAGCCCATGCCCACCACTTGCCGTCGGCTCCGTCGGTACTGAGCGCCAGCGCGATTGTACCGCGCATCGGAACCTCCTTCTTGCAGGCGTCGAACTCGATGCCGCACTTGTTGCGTTGCGTCACGACGATGAGCTTTCCGTGGAACCCCTTCCACACAACCCGATCTCCTACTTCAAAGCATTTCATACCTCGCTTCTCCTTCCCTTCTTTTGCTTGAATTTTGGGGCTTTCCGTTCAATTTTTCTGCGTTTCAACTCCTTTTTTGAAAATAGGCTATTGACAGCAAGACACGAATCTGCTATAATGCAAGTGTGTTTTGGTTGTGCCTTTTCTGTCGCCTTTTGGGTGGCTTGTTGCGATTTGCCTGCCTTTTCCATTGCCCGCCTTTCGGCGGGCGAGCGAGGAACAGGAGGGTCGCGATGGGCACCCGCCGGATCATCCGGGCGGGATGATCTGTACGTCAAGCGCCTCTCGGTGGGTGCAACAGTATTATAGCAAAATCTTGAAGTATTGTCAATGGTTTTGCTTCAAGATTTTGAATATTGGAGAACTGCACAAAATGTTCAAGGATAAGCTGTGCAAATTGATGGACGAGCGGTCTATCAGCGCTTATAAATTAAGCAAGGAAACAGGGATACCTCAATCAGGTATAAGTCAGTACAGATCCGGGAAAGTCGTTCCGGGTTTGGACAAAGCACAAATCATAGCAGATTATTTCGGCGTATCGGTTGATTCTCTGCTGTCGGTAGACGACGAAAAAAAGCCCCCTGCCGAAGCAGAGGGCAAAATGCCGCCATATATGGTCAGTGTTCTGAAGGCGGCGGACACTGTCCCGGCGGACAAGCGGGAGGACTTCCTGCGGACGGTCGAAGCGATCGCACGTATGTACGAGCGGAAAGGACAGTAAGAGCGGCGACAAGCTCGGGGTTGTCGCTCGCGCGGATGATGGCGGTCAGGCGTTCTTGCAATTCCGATTTTGTCATTTTTCCCTCCTTGCTTTTTCTCACGTCTTATTATAGCACGTGCCGCCGTCCGCGTCCATTGACTTTTGGCATAAATTGTAATAATATATTTGGTAAAATCGACCATGGAGGCGTATCATGAAAGGTTTGATTATTTTTGGAATCATTGCGTACATGGCTTTTTACGGCATATTTGCCGCATATTTAATAACCAAGCGAAGAATCGTCAAATCACTCGAACAAGCCGCCAAATTGCTGAAACCGGGAATGTCTGAAAAAGATGTAGAACAGGCAATGATGCGATATGTCAGATTTCCGAACGAATTATCTACTTATGATAGACCGTGGGGCGATGTCATGATCAAGTCATACTCCGTCAAATGCCCGGGGCTTGTGTTGATACCGGTTCCAATCGCCGTTGGAAACAGAGCGGTTTGCGTGCAGCTCTACTTTCGGGACGGAGTTCTGGAGCATAACTCAATTTGTACATTTTGATTGCCATGAAGAAACGAAATACAAGGCTCCCCAGAATCAAACAACTCCCGTCCGGGTCTTACACGGCGCGTATCTACGCCGGAAAGGATCCGGACGGTAAGTCTATCGTCGAGTCAATCACGCGCGCTACCTATGCCGAGGTGCAGCTGGAGCTTGCCGCACGCAAGGCAGACAAGCGCGCGGCACGGACAGGGCAGGGACGAACCGTCCGCGACATGATGAACGACTACATAGACAGACGCGCCGCAGTCCTGTCCCCGGCTACGATCCGCTCATATCGCGGCATAGTCCGGAACAATCTGCAGGAGCTTCTTGACGTTAAGCTGTCGGCACTGTCGCAAAACCTTGTCCAGAGCGTCGTAAACGACGAGGCACGCAGAGTTGCACCCAAAACGGTTCGCAACGCCTACGGGCTTTTTTCGGCATCTCTCGCGGACGAGATGCCGGACGTGACTTTCAATATCCGGATGCCGCAGAAGGAGCGGAGCACGGTCAGGATCCCGACAGAGCAGGAGATCCGCCGCATCATGCAAGCCGCCGCCGGAACGGATATGGAGATCCCGGTCTTACTTGGAGCCTGCTGTGGTATGCGCCGTTCGGAGATCGCCGCGCTCACGTGGCGCGATGTAGATCTATACGACGGCATCATCAGCATCCACCAGGCGCTGGTGCTCGGAGACGACAAGGAGTACCACACAAAGACAACCAAGACGAGAGCCGGCACGCGAACCATCAAGCTGTTCCCGGCTGTCGTGGACGCTCTGAATGACGCCAAGCCGGACGGAGCGGACCCGGGCGACCGAATCACGATAAACCCGGCGGACATTACGTCGCGCTGGAGGCGGGTGATTAAAAAGGCAGGAGTCCGGCAGTACCGCTTCCACGACTTGCGCCACTACCTTATATCCGTCATGCTGTCACTCAATGTGCCGAAGAAGTACATCGCGGACTATGTCGGGCACGAGACCGAGAACATGATTGACCAGGTATACGGTCACATCATGGCGTCAAAAAAGAGCAGCGTCCAGGATCAGCTACAGTCCTATTTTTCCGGTGTTTTCGGTAAAAATTGAAACGAAATTTGAAACGCCGAAAAAATATTTATGTCCGACAATGGGTTTTTGAGCATTGCAAACTGTTCGATTCCCGTTACTCGCTCCAAAAAAAGCGTTGCAACAGCAACGCTTTTTTCGTTTTCCGGCGTATTCCGCCCTGCTTCGGATTTCGCTTCAACCGCAGGGGCAGGGAAACTCCCTGCCCGCGCGGAACCCCTTAAAACGTCACCGTCAGCTGCTCGCCGACCGGAATCGGGTAATCCTGCCCCCGGACAGTCAGCGTGCCGCCGGCGCGCGTTGCGCATACGGTGCAGCTGTGCGCATCCATCCTGACCGATACCTGCCCGCCATCCGGCAGGGGCACGGTGCCCTCCATGTGCTTGTACAGCCCCCGGTCGGGCTTGACCGCAAAGGTCGCGTATCCCGGCGACGTGGGGTACACGCCGAGGCAGTACCGCCCCAGCAGGTAGATGGGACCGCCGCCCCACGCATGGCAGAGCGAACAGCCGTACTTCATGCCGTACATGGCATAATGCTCGGTGCCGGAATGCTCCGGAATGTACTGCTCCCAGATAGAGGTCGCGCCCAGCGCCACCATGCCGCCCCAGTAGGACTCGATCTGCTTCTGCGCCGTGCGCAGTCTGCCCATCTTGCACAGGGCACACAGCTCGAAAAACGCAAAGTACGGCGTGGTGATGTGCGTCACGGCATCATTCTCCAGCACGCACCGCACAATCTTACGCGCGCGGGCGGGCGGGACGAAATCGTACAGAATCGCAAAGATGTTGGCGTGGCGCGTGATGCTTTCCTTTCCGGTCGTGTAGCAGTCCACAAAGCCGCCGCGCTCCTCGCGCCAGTAGTCGCGCAGGATGCTGCGGCGCAGGCGATCCGCCGCCCGGCGGTAGCCGCTCCCGTCCCTGCCGCACACCTCGGACAGCGTTGCCATCGCGTTGCGGCACTGCCAGAACAGGATCTGCTCGGCGCACAGGTCGCCGCCCTTGTCCATGTCCGACCAGTCAATGAAAATCCAGTCGCCGGGACGCTGGCAGACGTAGCCTGCCTCGTCCAGCCGCCCCTCGATGAAATCGTAGAGCGCTTTGAGCCGGTCGTAGTATATCTCGATAAACTGCCTGTCGGCGGTCGCATAGTAGTACTCCGCCGCACTGATGATGAGGTACATGGAGTAGTCGTTGATGCTGTTGATATGCTGCTCATACGGCGGCTTGCCCAGCAGAGCCACAATGGTGCGGCGGCTGATTGCCGGATCGAAGTACAGGTAGCGGCTCGCCATGTGCGACTGGTACGCGTCACCCGACCAGCACCAGCGATCCCGCTTGATGCCGTCCAGGAAGAACTCGCGGGAGTTGAGGTGCAGGGTGTAGGCGCACACGTCCCAGATCTTCCCGACGCTCCGGCGGTTGCAGCGGAACGAGGCGCGATCCTCCAGCGGGAGGTACTCGTACTCCGCATACACGCGCAGGCTGCCCGCGTCCTGCCGGTCGCCCGCCCGGATGCAGAGATAGCGGAACGCACGCCCCGTAAGGACGTAGCTCTCCTGCCCGCTGACCGTCTCGCGGATCAGTGCCTCGGTCGGATCGCACGCCTCCTCGGCGGATTCCCCGTACACGACGCGTATAGGCTCCGCCGGGTCGGCGTTCTCCAGATGCACAAGCCCGTACATCTCGCGCCCGAAATCGTACAGCGTCCCCTCGGCGGAGCCGGTGACCTTCACCGGGTCGCGCCGCTCGTAGCGGAAGGCAAACTGCGTCGGATCGTCGGTCGGCAGGCTGTACGCCGGGTCGGAGCCGACCGGAACCGGCTCGCCTGTCATGTGGTTGGCAACCCACGTGCCGTCGGTCACAAGGTAGCGGCTGTTGATATAAATGCAGGGAAAGCCCGTCTCCGCCAGCACCACGACCGATATGGCGTGATCGCCGGGCGTGACCGGCATATCCGCTCCGATCGGGTAGCGCTTGCCGTCCAGCATGGCGTAGCCCCGGTGCGGCGTGATTACCCGGATGCTGTCCTCCCCGTCCGCGTGGAAGGCTTTGCCGAAGCTGGCGTTCGGGTAGGGCGCCGACAGCGCCCAGAAGGGCGGCACGGGGCAGTCGAACTCCTCGCGCCGGTTGTGCATCTTAATGCTGTGGTACAGCTCAAAATCCCCGTTGCACC
>ENA-UEQL01001366-UEQL01001366.1-human-gut-metagenome-genome-assembly--contig:-NODE-1366-length-17081-cov-22.667725_pt1 | contig 17081 bp, 20 predicted proteins | sample MGYA00242905_ERZ507926 | MGnify/ENA primary metagenome ERZ507926 (study PRJEB26167, sample SAMN06115531) | human gut metagenome | host: Homo sapiens | place: China:Henan | collected 2015-09-09...
TTGTCGAAATTGACAATATCAAAGTTGTCTATAAGCACATCCGGAAGGATGGCACGAAGGAGTCGTTCGGGTTTCATGAAACAAAGGTAAGCAAAGATAGCTAATTTTAAAACTTACCAACCAGAAATTTCCGCTGAGCCAAAAATTGCTGATTCGGTGGCCGCTTTTTTTGAGTCCCATGAAAAAACCACCGATATGTACCATACTTCACTTATTCTCAACGATTTGCGTGAATCATTTTCAGGGATGAAATTCTACATTTGCATACCCTACTGAATAACGGATGAAATACAACGTCTGCTACAGGCTTTCTTATCCGATGATAATGATTGTACCTACAGGCGGATAATAGTAAGAGAAACAAAAAACGGTGGTTTTTTAGAGCCGGCAATAATAAAAACCACCGAATTTAATATTTCTCTCCAGCCATCCGCTCCATTCAGGATTGACGAAATAACCGAATGTGCAACTTCAAAAAGAAAATGATCATGAAACAAGGAACAATGAACATTCTATTTTTCGTTCTGAAAACAAAACTGCTGAAAAATGGCGAGGCTCCAATCCTAATGAGGATTACCATCAACGGGCAATATGAAGAAATAAGAATACAGAGAAGCGTTCCATTAAAGAACTGGAATCCGGCCAAGGGATGCAGCAAAGGAAAAGACAGGGCTTCCATTGAATTGAACAACTATATTTCCGCCCTTACTACACGCGCATACGAAAAGCACAAGGAGCTGACCTTTGAATCGGCACTGATAACTCCAAAGACGATATTAAAGCGTGTGTTCGGAAAGGATGAGACTGTCCGGACGTTGCTTGGAACAGTCAAAGAAGAAATTTCCTCTATGGAAAAGGTTGTTGATATAGACTATTCTCCCGTCACCATCAACCGTTATAAGAATGTGCTCAGAAAACTTGAAACGTTTGTGCCGCGCTTTTATGAGAAGAATGATATTACATTCCATGAACTTTCCCCTGATTTCATCAAGGCTTTTGATGTTTTCCTGAAGACAGAAGCCGGACTGTGCCGCAACACAATAGTCCGCTACATGAAATGCCTGAAGAAAATCACCAATATGGCAATAGCCAAAGAATGGATGCGGAAAGACCCGTTTTACGGATATAAGATGGAACAGGACGAGACAGATCCGGTATTCCTGACAAACAACGAGCTTCAGGCTATAATGAACAGGAATTTCGATATTCCGAGACTGGAACTTGTCAAGGACATCTTTTTGTTTGCGTGCTTCACCGGTCTGGCGTTCGCTGATGTATCCACATTGAGACCGGAACATCTGGAGCAGGACAATAACGGTGACTGGTGGATAAGAAAAGGACGTGTAAAACTGGAGAGAATAAGAAAGTCAAGTTCCATAGCAAATGTTCCGCTTCTTCCTGTTCCATTGGCAATACTGAAGAAATACGAATCACACCCGATATGTCTTAAACAAGGGACTTGCCTTCCTGTTGTCTGCAATCAGAAGGCAAACAGCTACCTGAAGGAGATTGCGGACTTCTGCGGCATCAAAAAGAATCTGACCACACATGCAGCAAGACATTCAAATTCTCTTTTCTGATTGAGATACAATTAATTATAGTTCCTATTATCTTGAGTGGGTAACGATTTAGAAACGAGCGAACTGCATATATTCATCATATTTTGCATTAAGTTAAAAGAACGCTTTATTCATATACAAAGATAGTATTTTTTTATTTATCTGCTGTTTTTTCTTACTATAATTTCATATAAACCTTAGCTGTCGAATTTTTATCTCTTTAATTATTATAATTCAAGTTTAGGACATTCACTGGCAGAAGTATTGAAGAAATAGTATCTGTTCGGCAACTCCATATTGGCGCAACTTGGATGCAATATACTCTGGAAGATATTCCGCAACGGGCTGAACGAGCATCACGGATATTTCTGAACCTGAATACCATGAAGGCCAATCCGATAAACATATAGATATTTACAGGATTATACTTATATAGGAGGAAAACATTACATCAAAAGTATAACTGAAATTATAAGGATCGATAGCTAAAAACAAATAAAATTGCTACATCGTATATAAGTGTTATAAACCTTGATTATTTCTTTCGCAGACTTTCGTAATACTCTGATGGCGTTATTCCAACCTGTTTTTTGAACATCCGGCTAAGATGCTGGGGATATTCGAAACCCAGTTCATATGCTACTTGTGCAATGCCTTCACCGGTGGCGAGTTCGTTTTTTGCCCGTTGGATGATGTATTGACGAATATAGTCGCTTGCCGTGTCGCCCGTCATTCTCTTGACCATATCCCCGAAATAGTTGGACGACATGCACAATTTGTCGGCGCAATATTGTACGGTCGGTATGCCAAGCGTCAGTTGCAACTTTTCCTCATAATAATCCCGAAGCAGGTGCTCGAATTTTGCGAGTATGTCCGAGTTCTCCAACTTTCGGGTAATGAACTGACGGTTGTAAAAACGCCGGCAGAAATTGAGAATCAATCCGATATACTCCACAAGAATGGCATCTTGGAACTCATCGCGTTTTTTATGCAGTTCGTCCTGTATCTGTCGTATCAACGATACCAAAATATCGTGCTCCTCGTCAGTCATGTGCAAGGCTTCGTTGACCCGATAATCAAAAAAGGAATATCCCTTTATCTCCTTTTCCAACGGGGTTCCGTGCAACAGGTCGGGATGGAACAGCAACGCCCAGCCCGTCAGCATCACCCGTTCGCCGTTGTCCTCTTTTCCGCCGATTTGTCCGGGGGCGACGCAAATGACCGTTCCTTTCTTGTAGTCGTACTTCCCACAACCGTATGCCAAGTCTATTTCCGCTTCGTCATGAAAGAATATGCCATAGATGCTGTAATTGTTCAGGCTATGACGTATAGGGGACACTTCCGCGTAGTCAATGACACTGACCAGCGGATGCCTGTCGGTATGCCCCACCCACCGGCTATAATCGCCCACGTTTCTGACCTTCAGAATTTTGTTCATAGCATCTTATATAACTCTTTTCTTGTGAATGCAAAGATACATTATTTCAATTATATAGCCGAATATCAGCTCTATCAAATTCAGTAAAAGTGATACAAGTTACCCACTTATCGTTAAGTCCACCGTCGTGTAACCCGGTAATTTTGCATCATCAAAAGAAATCAAATGATGAATGAACGAATTGACATTCCAGCGGAATTGTATGAAGATGAAGTCGTGTGCTTCTTTGCAGACCGTTATCATACTTCTACCGAAAATGTGGTGAGATGTTTTCTCGTACAGGACGGGATTTGCCCGGAACAGGAAAATGAACCCATAACTTTCCGGTTGGAAGATAATGAAATGGAGATTATGCGAGGCTTGACTTATGGAGGTCATTCTTAAAAATTACAGGATTTATGGACAGAAGAGATTTTTTGAAAATGTCATCAATGACGGCCTTATTGGCTGCCGGGGAATGGACGGGACTATCGAAAGTCTTTGCTCAATCTGCATCTCAGTCTAAAAACGGTTATTCAAACGGAAATAATCCGTCGGGGAATATGGAATACAGAAATCTCGGAGGATTGGACGTGTCGGCCATCGGTCTGGGCTGCCTGCCGATGGTAGGCTATTATGGCGGGAAGTATGAGAAGAAGGATATGATTGCCCTGATCCGGCGTGCATACGACAAAGGTGTGACCTTTTTCGATACGGCGGAGGTGTACGGGCCTTATACCAGCGAAGAGTGGGTCAGCGAAGCACTCGCCCCGTTCCGTAACAAGGTAAAAATCGGTACGAAGTTCGGTTTCGGGGTCGAGGAAAAGCAACCGACCTCCCTGAACAGTCGTCCCGACCATATCCGTCGTGCGGTGGAAGGGTCACTCCGACGGTTGCGTACAGACCGTATCGACCTCTTGTACCAACACCGTGTCGATCCGAACGTGCCGATGGAAGAGGTCGCCAGCACGGTCAAGGATTTGATGCAGGAGGGAAAGGTATTGCATTGGGGACTGTCGGAAGCCAGTGCACGCTCCATCCGTCGCGCCCATGCCGTATGTCCTTTATCAGCGGTACAGAGCGAATATGCTATCTGGTGGCGAGAACCAGAAACGAAGATATTTCCGACGCTTGAAGAACTGGGCATCGGTTTCGTTCCCTATTGCCCGTTGGGACGTGCTTTCCTTACCGGGGTAATCGACGGGAACAGCCGCTTCAAACAGGGAGACCGCCGATGGAACCTGCCGCAATTCACGCCCGAAGCCTTAAAGCACAATATGCCGCTTGTCGCCCTTGTCCGCAAATGGGCGGAACGCAAAGGCATCACCCCGGCGCAGTTCGCCCTCGTGTGGATGCTTTCGCGCAAGGCATGGATAGCCCCGATACCCGGCACGACCAATCCCGACCATCTGGATGATTTTCTCGGTGCGGCAACCGTTCGTCTCACTCCCTACGAAATGGAAGAGTTCGACAAGGAATATGCTGCAATCGACCTTATGGGGCACCGTGCCGACCCGTTTACCGAAAGCCAAATCGACAAATAAAGAGTATAAATGATGAAAAAGTTTTTATTGATTCCGTTTTTATTGCTTGCCGTCTTGTCCATGGCGGCTTGCGGAGGCGGTTCTGACGAGCCGTTCACTCCTGAACAGCCCGAACAGCCGGAAAATCCGGGCGGCGGTGATGATTCCGATGATAATCCCGACACGCCTGCTCCCGGCGGGAACGGTCGCTACCTTGTCCTTTATGCTTCGCGCACGAACAATACCGAACGTGTGGCGCAACTGATTCAGACGACACTCGACTGCGACATTCTCGAAGTGGAGCCGGAAACGGCATACGACAATGACTACAACGCCATGTTGGAACGGTCGCAAGAAGAACTGGCAGCCATCCGTCAGGGCAATTATCCGCCTGTCAAAACCTCGATGGAGAGTTTTGACGATTACGACATCGTATTCATCGGTTACCCGATTTGGTATGGTAGCATGGCGACACCGATGCAAACATTCCTGCATTCCCATGCCTCGAAACTTGCCGGGAAACGGATTGCGCTGTTCGCCACCAGCGGCAGCAGCGGAATTTCCACTTCGGTCAATGAAGCCCGCAGCCTTTGCCCCGATGCGACGATCATCGACCGTACCCTATTACTGACCTCTTCAGGTCTTTCGCAAATGGCGACACGTGTCCCTGCATGGCTTGAAGAAATCGGAGCGAGCAGGGAAGAACCGGAAACACCGGGAGAAACATCCATGAAAGTGAAAATTTCGGTCGGCGACCGCACGATTACCGCTACGATGGAGGATAATGCGGCAGGCAGGGATTTTCTTTCCCGTCTGCCGTTGGAGGTTACACTGAATGATTACAATAACACGACTGAGAAAATCTTTTATCCCGATCCGGCTCTGACGACCGAAGGCATGACACGCGGCTGTGCGCCCACGCCCGGCGACATCACGATTTATGCGCCGTGGGGCAACGTGGCGATTTTCTGCAAAAACTGGTCGCATAGCAACGACTTGATTAAAATAGGCCGTATCGACGGTGACGGCATCGAGGCTCTGAATATCGGAGGCGATATAACGGTAAAATTCGAAAGGCAATAAATATGACGATAGAAGATTTCAAGACATACGTAAAGACACGGAAGCCTCTTGATACGGAGGAAATTCACCGTTTTATGGACGAGATGAGCAACGAGGCCCGTCGCGTCACGTTCCGCCTGAATACGGCTTATCATACGCCAGACGAAGTGCGCGAATTGCTTTCCGAGTTGTTCGGTTATGAAGTACCGCAATCGTTGCGCGTTTTCCCACCCCTCTATGCGGATTTCGGTAAAAACATCACCGTAGGCGAAAATGTGTTTATCAACGCCTGCTGTCATTTTCAAGACCACGGTGGAGTCATGATAGGCGACGGATGCCAGATAGGTCATAATGTGGTCTTTGCCACGCTCAACCACGGTCTTGCACCAGAAGAACGAAAATCCACTTATCCTGCACCTATCGTATTAGGCAGGAATGTGTGGGTTGGCTCGAACGCCACCATTCTGCAAGGCGTGACCATCGGTGACAATGCCGTTATTGCGGCAGGCGCGGTCGTTACGAAAGACGTAGCGGCAGGTACGGTCGTGGGCGGCGTCCCGGCACGGTTCATCAAGAATATTAACAACAAGTAATAACTTAAAAACAAGTCGATTATGTTAGGCAATTTCACTTTTCACAATCCCACGAAACTATACTTCGGAGAAAACTCATTGGAGAATTTGAGTAAAGAATTAGGCAAGTACGGAGAAAAAGTCATGTTAGTGTACGGCGGCGGCTCCATCCGCAAGAACGGCATCTACGACGCGGTGCTGGCGGAGCTGCGCAAAGCGGGCAAGCAGACGGTCGAACTGTCTGGTGTCATGCCCAACCCCACCATCGAGAAGGTGATGGAGGGCGTGGCACTCGCAAGGAAAGAGGCGGTGGATTTTATCCTTGCCGTCGGCGGCGGGTCTGTCTGCGACTATTGCAAGGCGGTGGCAGGCTCCGCGTACTGCGAACATGACCCGTGGGAATATTATTTCAACAACTGGGGCGAAATGACCTGCCGGTGGATTCCTGTCGGCTGCGTGCTCACGATGGCTGGAACGGGGTCGGAAATGGACAGTTGTTCCGTCATTTCCAAACACAGCGAAAACCGGAAGAAGTTCTATTATTTCCGCAATCCGGATTTCTCCATTCTCAATCCCGCTTACACTTATACCGTGCCCAAGCACCATACGGTGGCAGGCATTTACGACATCATGTCGCACATATTGGAACAATATCTTTCGGGAACGGACGACAACACGACCGACTACATCGCCGAAGGGCTGATGCGCTCCCTCGTTGTCAGCTCCCGGAAAGTGCTCGGCAATCCGGAGGATTACGAAGCACGCAGCAACATCATGTGGACTGCGACATGGGCTTTGAACGGGCTTCTCGCCTGCGGGAAGCCCACCGACTGGATGGTTCACATGCTGGGACAGGCCGTAGCCGCCTATACCGACGCTACCCACGGGCATACGCTCTCGGCTGTCAGCGGGGCTTACTACCGCCTGCTCATCGGGCGTTCCGAAGAGACGGTGAAGAAATTCCGCCAGCTGGCGACCGCCGTGTGGGATATTGTCCCGACCGGAAAGACGGACAAGGAAATCGCGTTGGAAGGACTCGCACGGATGGAGGCATGGATGCGGGAACTGGGACTGGCGATGGACATTACGGCTTGCGGTGCCGATGCGTCGCAGCTCGAAGGAATGGCCGATGCGTGCCCCATCAACGAAAGCGGCTACGTTGTCCTTACCCGTGAGGATGTGATCGAAGTGTTGCGTCAAAGTCTTTAATACTATTTTGAGGATGAAAAATCGATAATCCTCATTAAAATCTAAAGGAATAATTAAACGAACGTTTTTGACAAGCCGAGTGCAGAGCCGAACGCAGTTCGGGCTATGCCGAGGCAAAAAAACGACTGTTGCAAAACGAACTAAATTCAGAAGAAAATGAAAACAGTGAAATTACACAATGGCATTGAAATGCCGATTATAGGTTACGGAGTTTATCAGGTAACACCCGAAGAGTGCGTACGTTGCGTGTCAGACGCCCTGAACGTCGGTTACCGATCCATCGACACGGCACAAGTCTATTTCAACGAGCGACAGGTCGGCGATGCGATACGCAAGAGCGGAATAGCCCGTGAAGAGATTTTTCTTACCACCAAAATATGGATTACCAACGCCGGCGAAGCGAAAGCAGCGAAATCCATTGACGAGTCGCTGCGCAAGTTGCAGACCGATTATGTGGATTTGTTGCTCATACACCAGCCGTTCGACGACTATTACGGAACTTATCGTGCAATGGAGGCAGCCTACAAGGCAGGAAAGGCGCATGCCATCGGTGTGAGCAATTTTTACCCCGACCGCTTCATCGACCTTGCAGAACATGTGGAAATCAAGCCGATGATTAACCAGGTGGAGACCCACGTGTTCAACCAGCAGGTCAAAGTACAGGAAATCATGGAGAAATACGGAACCCGTATCATGTCGTGGGGGCCTTTCGCCGAAGGACGGAACAACCTGTTCACGAATCCTGTGCTAGAGGGACTCGGTCATAAATACGGCAAGAGTTCGGCTCAGGTGGCGCTGCGTTATCTGATTCAGCGGGGTGTGATCGTGATTCCTAAATCGGTCCGCATCGAACGGATGCGCCAGAATATAGAGGTGTTTGACTTCACGCTCACCGATGCGGATATGAATGCGCTTGCTGCTTTGGACGGGGGTAAAAGCCTTTTCTTCTCGCATTACGACCCCGAATTCGTCAATTTCCTGCTGACGTTCAAAGTAGATTGACGATATGAAAAAGATGATTTTAGTATTCATGAGGATGAGAAAATCAATATGGACCATCTTGTTTTTCTCCCTTTTGTTGTCATGCAATACGCAGCCGGCAAAGGAGAGAAACAGACAAAACAGTACGGAAATGGAAAAGAAGAATATCGGAAAACTGCTTGCTCTCTATCCCAAACCGATGACCGTGGTCGGTGCGGAGGTAGATGGCAAGGTGAACTGGCTCGTCGTGGGGCATACGGGCATCATCGGCCACGACCGGATTCTCGTGAGCATGAGCAAGAGCCATTATACCAATCAAGGAATAAGGAAGTCGAAGAAGCTCTCGATAAACCTCGTGAGTCGTAAAATGCTGCCGAAAGCCGATTATGTGGGCAGTGCGAGCGGCGCGTCAGTCGATAAATCAAACGTATTCGAATACCATTGGGGAGAGAACGGCACGCCGGTAATCGACGCTTCGCCGCTGACGATGGAGTGCGACGTGGTGGACATCTACGAAACCGAAGGCTTCGACAACTTCATCTGTTCCGTCGCCAACACTTACGCTGCTCCCGATGTACTCGACGCTGACGGGAAACTCGACTATACACGGTTGAAACCCGTGCTGTTCGAGTTTCCGACCTATTCCTACATCGCCACCGGAGAGATTATCGGCAAATGCCTGAACTTGGACAAGCAGCCGGGAATGTGCGCTAAAGAGCCTATGACTACCGACGGTATTGTAAGATTGTCGAAAATTGAAGTTTACCCGCAGTATCTGGGTGCGTACATGAAATATGCAACCGAAGTGGGAGAAGTTTCCTTGCGTACCGAGCCGGGAGTATTGACCATGTATGCTGTTGGTGAGAAGGAAAACCCCTGCAAAGTAACTATCCTTGAAACGTATGCAAGCAAGGAGGCTTATGAGAAACATATTGCCTCGGAACATTTCCAGAAATACAAACAGGGAACGCTGCACATGGTCAAGTCGTTGGTGCTATCCGACCAAATGCCGCTCAACCCGGTGAATCAAATCACTAACTTCATTCAATAACACATTATGAACCGAATTATTCTAATAATAGTATTTACCATTTTAACATGCAATGTTATGGCACAGAAAAAGATAATACAGACAGCCGGGCGCGATCAGTTAGGCGAGTTCGCCCCGAAATTCGCAGCACTCAATGACGATGTTCTGTTCGGTGAGGTATGGAGCCGCACCGACAAGCTAGGCCTTCGCGACCGCAGTTTAGTGACAATTACATCGCTTATCAGCCAAGGCATTACGGACAATTCGCTGACCTATCATTTGCAGTCGGCGAAAAACAACGGCATCACCCGCACCGAAATCGCAGAAATCATCACGCATATCGGTTTTTACGCCGGTTGGCCGAAAGCTTGGGCGGCATTCCGTCTGGCAAAAGACGTATGGGCAGCGGAGGCAAGCGGTAAAGATGCCAAGGAAGCCTTTCAAAACGAAATGATTTTCCCTATCGGAGAACCTAATACGGCATATGCAAAATATTTTACCGGTAATAGTTACCTCGCACCGGTCTCCGGTGAGCAGGTAAATATCTCCAACGTGACTTTTGAACCTCGCTGCCGCAACAACTGGCACATCCATAAAGCCACGAAAGGCGGTGGTCAGATGCTTATTGGGGTGGCTGGCCGTGGCTGGTATCAGGAAGAGGGGAAACCGGCTGTGGAAATTCTGCCCGGAACGGTCATCCACATTCCTGCCAATGTAAAGCACTGGCATGGTGCAGCAGCCGATAGTTGGTTTGCACACCTGGCATTCGAAGTTCCTGGTGAAAGCGCTTCCAATGAATGGCTGGAACCCGTTACCGACGAAGAGTATGACAAATTTAAATAATCAGCCGCATGTATAGATTTTTATTGATATTGCTGCCGGTGGTCGGCATGGCTACCGCCACCGGCGCACAACAAAGACAGGATATGAACAAAGGAGGATCAGACCATAAAATATTGGTAGCCTATTTCTCGGCGACGGGAACGACGGCACGAGCGGCCAAAAAACTGGCGAATGTTACGGGCGGAGAGCTTTATGCGATTGTGTCTGCACAACCCTATACGAGTGCCGACCTCGACTGGAATGACAAGCGGTCGCGCAGTTCGGTAGAGATGAACGACCCTAAATCGCGTCCGGCAATCAAAGGCAGAAAGGAAAACATCGCCGATTACGATGTCATCTTCATCGGTTATCCCATCTGGTGGGACCTCGCGCCGCGCATTATCAATACGTTCATCGAAAGCCACGACCTGAAGGGCAAAACAGTCATCCCGTTCGCCACATCCGGAGGCAGCACGCTCGCGGGCAGCGCGGCGGCGTTGAAGAAAACCTATCCCGCGCTGAACTGGAGAGAGGGACGCCTGCTTAATCGTGCCGATGAGAAAAGCATTCGCAACTGGGTAGATAACTGCAAGCTATGAAAAGAAGAAAGATTCGCAGTTTAAGCGTCAGTGAAATAGGCATGGGCTGTATGGGATTCTCCCACGGATACGGCCAAGTACCGGGCGCAGGATATGCCGAAGAAGCCATTCGGGAAGCGTTCGGCTATGGATGCAATTTTTTCGATACGGCAGAAGGATACGGGAAGGAGCTTTATTATCCCGGACATAACGAGGAGATTGTCGGGCGTGCGGTCAGAGGCTTTCGCAATGAGGTTGTGATTGCCACAAAACTGCATATCCGGCCTGAGGCGGTTGAAGATTGCGGCTCCGTTTATGCTGCCATCCGCCGCCACCTTGAACGCTCGTTAAAGAATTTGCAGACCGATTACGTGGACTTGTACTATCTGCACCGCATCAACATGGAGGTGGACTATCTGGAGGTCGCCCATGCGATGGGCAGGCTCATTCAGGAGGGACTTGTCCGCGAATGGGGCATTTCGGCGGTGGACAAGGCTCAACTTGAAGCGGCGCATGCCGTAACGCCCGTAGGTGCCGTGCAGAATATCTACTCTATGGTGGAGCGCACTTCTGAAAAAGATGTCATTCCTTTTTGCGTGGGAAACGGGATTGCTTTTGTGCCGTTCTCACCTGTCGCCAGCGGACTTTTATCCGGAAAAATTACACCGGATACGGAGTTCGGTCAGGTCGATGACGTGCGTGTATGGGTTCCACAACTGAAGCGGGAGAACATAACCGGCAATATGCCCATTGTCGAAATGCTCAGGAGTTTTGCCGCAGAAAAGCAGGCGACTCCAGCGCAGGTCTCTTTGGCTTGGATGCTCCGTAAATATACGAATGTCGTGCCCATTCCCGGCTCGAAGAACAAAGAGCGCATCATGGAGAATCTGCGGGCGTGCGAAATGCAACTGACAGTTGAAGAGTTCGACAGGCTGGATTCCGAACTCGACAGATTGCCGGTATATGGCATACGCGGTCATGCGGAGACCGAACAGACTTCATTCGGAAACAATTGGTTAAAACTAAAATAATTCAAGCATGAAAAGAATTCTGATTTTAGGAGCATCCGGGACATTCGGGAAAGCTCTTGTCGAGAAGCTGAACAATGACGAAGAGTTTCATCTGACGCTTGCATCCCGTCATGCCTCGGCTTGCTATCACGAAAGTGAACGATGCCATGTCGTCGATTGTGACGCCATGAAAGCGGATGATTTGCCGCAGGCGATGGCGGGTTGCCATGTGGTGTATTGCGCCATATCGGGCGACGATTTGCCCGTTATCGCTGAAAAAATGGTATCAGCCATGAAGAAAGCCGGTTTACGCCGTATTATTTTTATGGGAGCCGTGGGAATCTACGATGAGATTCCAGCGGACATGGACGATGAAGACAATGTTAGAAACAATCCCGACCAAATACCCAACCGCAAAGCGGCGGATATTGTGGAAAACAGCGGTCTGGATTACACGATACTTCGTCCGGGGTATTTACGGGACGGGGATAAGGATGATTTTACATTGACTTTCAAAGGCGAACAAGCGAAAGGATATGTTTCGACCATCCCCTCCGTTGTCGGGCTTGCCGTTCGTCTTATACATGATGACACGCTCTATGTCCGTCAAAGCGTGAGTATTACCCGTGATATGTCTGATACGGGAAAACTTTGATTTACTATGGAAATACGTTTTGAAAATAAAGTGGCATTTATTACGGGTGCAGCCGGCGGTATCGGTTATGCCGCCGCACGGATGTTTGCCGAAGCCGGTGCGTCGGTTGTCATGGCCGATTTGGACAGTCGGGTAACAGACCGTGCCAAGGAACTGGAAGCGGAAGGACATAACGCCATCGGTATCAGGTGCGACGTATCGGACGAGGCACAAGTGAAAGCGGCTGTCGAAAAGGCGGTCGCTGTTTTCGGCAAGTTGGATATAGCCTATAATAACGTGGGCATACATGCCGCCGTGCGGGAAGATCTGGCGGAAACCGAAGGCTGGGATTTCGACCGGGTAATTTCGGTCAATCTGCGTGGCGTGTGGAACTGTATGAAGTACGAACTTGTCGAGATGAAAAAGCACGGCAAGGGAGCCATCGTGAACTGCTCGTCGCAGGGTGGTCTGGTAGGCATCCCCTGCATCGTGGCTTACAACGCCTCGAAGCACGGTGTACTGGGACTGACCAAATCGGCGGCGTTGGAGTATGCCCGGCAGGGAATCCGCATCAACGCTATCTGCCCCGGCACCTGCGAGACACCGATGGTACGTCAGGCCATCGAGCAGTCGCCCGACCACATGGCACGTGTTATCGACGCCATCCCGTTGGGGCGTGTCGGCAAGGCAGAAGAAATCGCTTCGATGGTGCTGCTCCTTTGCAGCGACTATGCCGGCTTTGCCATCGGACAGACTTGGGCGATGGACGGAGGATATACGGCGATGTGATAAACAATAAATAGAATGAGAAACAGATTGAAAACAATCCTTGCCATTGCCTTTGTATGGGGGATGGCAATTCAAACAAACGCACAGGAAATGAATAAAGTACCAACTGTAAAACTGAACAACGGCATGGAAATGCCGCAATTGGGAGTCGGCACGTTCTTGGTCAAGGATGATGCCGCAGAAAGAGTATGCCATGCAATCAAGGTCGGGTTCCGCCTGATCGACACGGCACAGGGCTACGGAAACGAGAAAGAGGTGGGCGAAGGCATATGCCGGAGCGGAATAGACCGCCGAGAGCTGTTCATTACCACGAAAGTGAACACTACGGAAATGCGAGGCGGCACCGTGCGGCAGTCGCTTGACAAAAGTCTTGCCGACCTCGGAACGGACTACATCGACCTCGTACTCATCCACTGGCCCGTAAAAGGACATATCAAGGAGACTTGGCAGATATTGGAGGAATACGTGGACAAGGGGAAAATCCGCAGTATCGGCGTGAGCAACTTCAACCCGCACCATCTCGACGAGTTACTGGAGTATGCACGCATACGTCCCGTCGTCAATCAAATCGAGATCGAGCCGTACATGACCCAGCACGATGTCGTGGGCTATACGTTCCGCAAGGGTATTCAGGTGGAAGCATGGGGACCGTTGGGACAGGGCGTTACCGGCGTGCTCGATGACCCTGCAATCGGCGAGATTGCCGCCCGGCACGGTAAATCTGCCGCACAGGTTATCCTGCGTTGGCACATGCAGCGCGGGTTGGTCACCATTCCCCGCTGCGACAACGATGCGTACACGGACGAGAATATCCGTATCTTCGACTTCGAGCTTTCGCCTTCCGAAATAGAGATTATTACCGGTCTGAACCGCAACCAACGTGCGTATGAACAGAACGACCCGGATAATTTCCCGTGGTAACCGATAAATCGTATCGGGGTATCAGTTGGCGGAAACAGAACTATGCGTCACACGCATTTCCTGTTGCCTGACTTGAATAATATCAGAAGTGGCAGACCATCTATCAAAGTGGTTAAATGAAAAAAGTCGAACTGATACGGACAGAAGAAAATTCATAAAGACTGTCGGTGCAGCAGCCGGAGCAACCCTGCTTTCCGGAGTCGGGATAGCGAAGGCAGCCGAATTGTTGAACGATAAAACGGATAAGAAAATGAAAATAGTAGTATTGACAGGAAGTCCGCGCCGGAACGGGAATACCAATCATTTGGCCTGACAATTCATCAAGGGTGCGGAAGAAGCCGGACACGAGGTGTACCATTTCGATTGCGCCCAGCACAAGGTTTCTTCCTGCATCGCCTGCAACCGTTGCGGAATGAACGGTCAGTGTATATTCAACGACGATTTTGGGCTGCTTCGTCCGCACCTTGTGACCGCCGATATGGTGGTATTCGCCACGCCAATGTATTACTTCGGATTCTCTTCGCAGCTCAAAGCCGTGATAGACCGCTTCTATGCGCTCAACGGGCAGTTCAAGGGAAGCGAGAAACGGTCGGCCTTGCTGATGGCATACGCTGATACAGCTGCGGAAGAAGCCGAGCCGATGCTCTCGCATTACCATATGCTGCTCCGGTATTTAGGATGGAAAGACTGTGGAACGGTCGTGGCGGCGGGAATGTGGCCAGCGGGTACGGTGAATGACACCGAATACAGTCGGCAGGCTTATGAATTAGGATGTAAATGTTTCGGGTAATCGTGTTGTGTATTTACGTAATGATGCAATACGTTGGTTATAGGAACAAGTATATTATATTAAAACAAAACCATTATGATGACACCATTATTTATCGGCAGTCTGGGTATGCAGGAAGTGCTGCTGATCGCATTGGTCGTGCTGCTGTTCTTCGGTGGTAAGAAAATTCCCGAACTGATGAAAGGTCTCGGTAAGGGAGTACGTTCGTTCAAAGAAGGGATGAACAATATGGAGAAAGAAATCGAGGATGAACCGATAAAAAAAGAATAAGCGGATGGCGGCTGATACGGACAAACAATCTTTCTGGGAGCACCTCGACGTACTGCGTGCAGCCATCGTGAAGAGTCTGCTCGTAGCCGTAGTGTTCGGCGTGGCGGCATTCTGTTTCAAGGAGGAACTGTTTGCCGTTATCCTCGCACCCAAAGATGTCAATTTTATTACTTACCGGCTGCTCTATTCACTTAGTGGTCTGGTGACGGAAGTCGGCGCACAGGATTTTCTCGTGAAGCTCATCAACACGGGACTGGCCGAACAGTTCATCATTCACATGAAAACCGCATTATGTGCCGGTATCCTGTGTGCATCGCCATATATCCTCTACCAGTTGTTCCGGTTCGTGTCACCTGCCTTGTACGTCAATGAGCGGAAGTATGTGATGCGGGTGGTCGGCGTAGAGCCTAACGGGATGAAAATAGACGAGGTCGTACGTGTTATCAACAATATAGCATCCAAGTATGATCTGGTAGGTCTTACGGTAGCCGAGCCGATGCCTCGTATAGCCATCAAGCTAAGGAATATGCTGGACCGGTTACCTTTATTGAAATAATAAAAAAAGACGTAGCCCTTAAACAGAGTTACGTCTTTTTTATATTACATTATTATAACTTTCGGGATTTATTCCTCATTATTATCTTCCTCATTCTCCTCGTCTTCTTCCTTTGGGGCTTTTTTCACGAAGAACGCACTCAACTCATACAAACCGTAGAGCGGTAAGAATACGATACTTAACGTAAACGGATCACTACTTGGAGTGATGAACGCCGCACCAACTAACAAGAAATACATTGCCACCTTCGGCATTTAATCGACCGTAAATTTCAGAGGTTTTCCCGGAATTGACAATATTGACCGAATTAAAGTCTTTAACTTTGGCCGTGAAATTCACCGTTGCGTTAGCACCGATGGAAAAATCTTGCCATTTATTGACCGCAGTTTGATATTCTTGATGAACCGTAAGAGCGCTATTCGTTTGCTCAGTGATCTTTGCACCGCCGACGACAGACTCAAATCCAGTAGGTAACTGTAAGTTCCCTGGCGCCGCATAGGCCATCCCTTGCATTAAACAGACAGCAGAGGCCACTGCCACCGCAATAGCCTTGACCTTAAAAACTTTTTGATTATGTTGATTCGTTCTCATAGCCCTGCTCCCTATTTAAAACATCTTGTACACTTGCAACCAAATGCGTAAATCGTTATTTCCCGGTTCAACTCGGTCATCACGTCCGTCGATCTTGTGCGCAATATCCAATTGTGCAAACCAATCATCGGGCTTGGCATAACGCAGACCGATACCGGCACCTGCTAAATGATCAAATTCATCGGCGGCACGGTTATAAGCAGCGCCGTAGTCCACGAAAACCGCCGCTTCCAGACCCGAAAGGAAATTGAGCGCATGACGCACTTCTGCCGTTGCGATATAGCCCGAGTCACCGTAACCATCGCCATTGGCGTAAGCACGAACGCCGTTGATGCCGCCTAAGAAGAACTGTTCGCTACCGTCTAAAGCGCGATTGGCATGTTGCGCTCTGACGTGGAAGCGATAATTCATGTCACCGTCATAGAAAATCTTCAACGCTTCACCGGTGATCTTTTGGTAAGTACCGTCGTAGTAAGCGCCGCCGTCGGTCTTAATATCACCGTTCCAATAGATAAGGTTGTATTGGAAGAAATGGTTGGGCGCATAGTAACTGCCGCTCACACCAACGTGAAAGACGTCCGCATCTTTATCAACGTCATAGTCGAAGATGCTCAAGTAGTCTGCTCGGAAGTTATATTCATCGGTAATGGCGCGATCGTCATAGCCGTAAATTAAGGTTAATCGCGCCGCGCGGCTTCTGAGCAACGGCGACAAACCGTAGAAACTGAAGCCTTCGGATTCGCCCAAAGTGTCGTAGAGATCGTTGG
>ENA-UEQL01001375-UEQL01001375.1-human-gut-metagenome-genome-assembly--contig:-NODE-1375-length-17024-cov-6.174544_pt1 | contig 17024 bp, 16 predicted proteins | sample MGYA00242905_ERZ507926 | MGnify/ENA primary metagenome ERZ507926 (study PRJEB26167, sample SAMN06115531) | human gut metagenome | host: Homo sapiens | place: China:Henan | collected 2015-09-09...
TTACAGACAAAATAAAACAAGGGTTCAAGGTGCGTAGTTTGGAAGAATATGCCAAAATCACGTTTGTGGTGACGGGAACGGGCAGATGGTTGCAAAATGCTATCATTCAGCTGATATAATCCTCGATCAGGCGGGTGAGGGTCTCGTAATCGGGGGCGGAGATGCCGGCCTCCAGCCGGTCACGGTCGGCGGGAGGCAGCAGGCGGGTGTAAACATCGAAGATCAGTTCGGGGGTGTCGCACCCCTGCCGAAAGACGGCAAGGCGGCCCTCGTAGCTGCGCAGCAGGTAGCCGGCGGGGCTTCCGGGCTCCTGCGGGGGCTGCGGTTCCTCCCGGACGGGGGTTTCGGTTTGGCGGACGGGGGCGGGGTCGGGGGAGTCATCGGCGGGGGGCGGGGCGGCGCTGCGGGAGAAAAATGCCAGCACCAGCCCCAGCAGCAGGGCAGCGATGGCGACGGCCAGAGAAAGCATGAGCCTGCGGGGCATGGAACCCCCTCCTTTGCTGCGATTTTGGTGGTAGTATGGACAAATTGCGGCAGAATAGTCAGAACCGCGCGGAAATTCAAAAAATAGTAACACATAACGGCCAAAGTGTGCTATAATAACACCGTATATGTGCCGATGGGAGATTTTCTCCGGCGGCGTAAATTTTCCCCTTCCCCCTGCGGAATGAAGGAGGTAGCAGCGTGAGCTTTAAGGAAACATGGAACCGGATGAACCGCAAAGCGGATCAGGCCATTAAGGAGGCCAAGGCCCGCCGGGCGGGCAAAACGGGTGCCGATAAGAACCAAGACGGCGAGGGCAAGCCCCGCCATAAGGTGCTGCGTGCCATTGCTGCGGTGTGCCTGGTGGGCATTATGGTGATGAGCATAGCCGGGTGTGTCTTGACCGTTTGGGTATTTGATGCGCTGAACGGCGACCAGCAGATGCTGGATTTGAGCATGCAAAAGGCCAAATATACCACCATCTTTTATGCCGATGACGGGGTGACCGAGCTTTCCCGCGCCTACGACCCCGAGGCGGGCAACCGCATTTGGGTGGACTACGACCAAATGCCGAAGTGCCTGCTGGACGCCGTAGTGGCGGTGGAGGACAAGCGGTTCTGGGAGCATAACGGCGTGGACTTTTTGACCACCTCCAAGGCGGGCATCAGCGCCGTGCTGCAAAAAATAGGGCTCAAGGGCTTTTACGGCGGGGCCACCCCCGGCGCCTCGACCATTACCCAGCAGGTGGTGCGCAATATCACCAATGACCGTGCCGTGGACGGTGCGGAGGGCTGGGCCCGAAAGCTCCGGGAGATTTTCCGGGCGCTGAATGTGGAAAAATACTATACCAAGCAGCAGATCATCGAGACCTACCTCAACCTGGCGGGCTTTTCGCAGAACTGCTCCGGAATTCAGGCGGCTGCCAATGTGTTTTTCAATAAGGACGTGAGCGAGCTGACGGTGGCGGAATGTGCGACCATCGTGGGGACCACCAAGAACCCCTACGCCTACGACCCCTACACCCATTGGGAGGAAAACCAGCAGCGCAAGGAATACATTTTAGGGCTGATGCTGGAGCAGGAGAAGCTGACCCGGGAGGAGTATAACGCCGCCATGGCGGAGGAGATCGTGCTTTCGCACGGGACCAACAGCAACGCCGTCATCCAGACGTGGTTTATGGACTACGTGACCGAGGAGGTGTGCCGTGACCTGGCCGAAAAGCAGGGCATCACCGAGGCGGAGGCCTATAAGAACCTCATCGGCGGCGGCTACCGCATTTACACCACCTGCGAGGAACGGGTGCAGGATATTCTGGAGGAGTACTACAAGAGCCCCGATAATTTCCCGCCCGTCAATAACGAGGAGTACCCCCAGTCCGCCTTTGTCATCACCGATACGACCGGCGCCGTGAAGGGCATAGTGGGCGGCAACCGCGGCAAGGAGGGCAACCGCATCTGGAGCCGTGCCAGCGATACCACCCGGCAGATCGGCTCCACCATCAAGCCCATCACCTCCTACGTGCTGGGCATCGAAAAGGACCTTATTACCTATTCCACCGTCATCGAGGACCGGCAGGTCGTCATCAACCCCGATGAGGTGAGCTACAGCCAGCCGCTGTGGGTGCCCAAGAACGAATATAACAGCTTCAAGGGCTTTGTGACGGTGCGTACCGCCCTCATTCGCTCCATCAATACCGTGGCGGTGCAGATCACCCAGAAGCTGGGCACCACCACCAGCTACGATTTCCTCAAGTATTCGCTGAACGTGGACACCCTGACCGCCGGGGACAACAGCTACAGCCCCATGGCGCTGGGCTCCCTTTCCAAGGGCATGACGCTGGTGAAGCTGGCGGGGGCTTATCAGATGTTCGGCAACGGCGGCGTGCGCACCGAGCCGTACAGCTACACCCGTGTGGAGGACACCTACGGCAACGTGATCCTGGAGAAGAATACCGTGCCGATCCGGGTCATCAGCACCGAGACCGCCACCGTGATGAACCGCCTGCTGCAGGAGGTCACCGGGTGGGAGGGCACCGGCGCTGCCGCCAACCTCGGTGGGATGAACATCCCCGTGGCGGGCAAGACCGGTACCACCGACGACAGCGTGGACCAGTGGTTTGTGGGCGTTACCCCATACTATGTGGGTGTGTGCTGGCTGGGTTACGATTCCCGCTATAAGACCGATGAGGCGGGGAACATCCAGTATAATAAATACGGCGTGGCCATCCCCAATTCCATCCGCTATTCCAGCTACCCGCCCCCGAAGATCTGGAAGGCCATAATGAGCCAGGTGCATGAGGGAGTCAGCGGGAAGGCATTCGAGACCAGCAACAATGTGACCGCCTACGAATACTGCAAGCTGACCGGGATGCTGGCCGGGCCGAACTGCACCGAGACTGCCACCGGTTGGTATAAGAATACCAACATCCCGCAGGTGTGCAGCTACCACAACTACGGCGCCGGATACGGCATCGGGCTGGTGGGCATGACCGCCGCCGAATGCGGGGTGGAATATGCCGACTGGTACCTGAATGTGGCGTGGTCTCTGATCCAGCAGTACAGGGCGCAGGGGCAGACACTTTCGGTGAAGGACGCCATAGAGATGGCGAAGAACGGCACCGTGGCTTACAATGAGCCGGCCTATGGCCCGTTTGAGAGTATTTTTGCGGGGATGCCGTAACCGAATAAAAAATAATTCCTCCGTCGGATCGTGGTGATCCGGCGGAGGATTTTTTTGTGGGGGGATGGTGCAGGGGGCGGGCCCGCAGGGCCGCGGAGGGGCGGAGAGGTGGGGCGGGCCCGCAGGGCCGCCCCGGCTCCGCCGGGGCGGGGGGCGCCGGAGGCGCCCCCGAGGGCGGCGCGGAGCGCCGCCCGCCCTGCGGGCCCCGGCCGGCGGCTTGCAGGGGGTGGGGGAAGCGGGGCGCAGCCCCGACGGGCGGGACGCCCGTCGCAGCGGACGGAAGTCCGCTGACGCCGCCCGGAGGGCGGCGGGGCTGCGCCCCGGGTCCCTGCGGCCGGCAGGGGCGCAAAAGGCCCCCGGCGGAGCCGGGGGCAGGGGGATCATTCGCCGTCCTCGCCGATGAACTCCCGGATGAGGGAGCCCTGCGGGATGAGCTCGGCGCCGATGGAAAAGAAATAGCGGTAGCTGTCGATGAGGCGGTCCACCGTTTCCCTGTGCTCGCCGGGGTCGGTGATCTGCTCCAGCAGGCCGGTGATGATGCCGCTGTACAGGAACGGTTCGTAATCGTGGCTGGTATTGACAAAGACATCGGCGGTGCCGCTGCTGGGCTTCATATACAGCAGTTCCCCCCGCAGGACGTCCCGCCACATCCGCATGGTGCCCAGCGGCGGGGTGCCCCGGTGCAGGTTATCCCGGATGATCCGGCGGGTGAGGCGGAGGTCGCGGGCATCCAGCAGGATGCGGCCGTCCTTATCCACATAGTTGGTATTGGGGTGGATGTAGATGCCGAAATTGCTGCTGGCAAGGCCCTGCCGCAGCTGCGGCTGGAGGGCATGGATGCCCTCGAAGATGAGGATGGTATTTTCGTCGTAGTCCATCGGGCGGGTGACGGGGGCGCGTCGGCCCTCGGTGAAATCAAAGATGGGGAATTCGGCGTGGCCCCGGCGCATCAGGGTATTGACCGACTCGCTGAAGCAGTCGAGATCCAGCCCCTCGATGGACTCGAAGTTTTTGGTGCCGTCCTCCCACAGGGGCATCAGGTCGCGGTTGCGGTAGAAGTCATCCAAAGAGATGCGCACCGCCCGCCGGCCGAGCGCCGAGAGGTCGGAGACAAGGAGGTTGGCGGTGGTGGTTTTGCCGGAGGAGGAGGGGCCGCAGAGCAGCACGATATGGCTGCCGCTGGCGGCGACCTTTTCGCTCATTTGGCGCAGCCGGCTGCGGAAGCCGGTTTCGACCGTTTCGATAAAGACCTGCGGGTTTTCGAATACTGCGCGGGCAAGTTCGCCGGTTTCGCGGGGGTCGCGCCGGTTGGGGTCAGTCATGGGGGGGAAGCTCCTTTCGGGGGGAATTGGGCGGGGGTTGTGCGGGGTTTGTGCAGGGGGAGAGCCGCCCCGCAGGGGCGGCGGCCGCAGGCCGCCGGGACGGGCGAAGCCCGTCACACCGCCCGGAGGGCGGTGCCCTGCGGGGCGGTCAGCCGGCGGCAGGCAGGGGCTGCGGGGTGGGCCGGGGGCAGGCATCCGGCCTGCGCAGCGTCTAACAAATATTATACTACACCTGCGGCAAAAATGCAGCACCACAATTTCAGCTATTTGCGGGTGCGGCGGCGCAGCAGCCCGTAAAGGGAAAGCAGCAGGAAAACCAGCAGGTCCACAAGGACGACGCTGGCGCCGGTGGGGGTGGAAAGCAGGAACGAGGCGATGACTCCCACCCAGAAGCAGACCACCGAAAGCACCGCCGCCCCCAGCGTCACGCCGAGGAAGCTGCGGCAGACCCGCATGGCGGAAAGCGCCGGGAAGATGATAAGGCTGGAGATGAGCAGGGTGCCCATCAGGCGCATGCCGATGACAATGGTGACGGCGGTAAGCAGCGCCAGCACCATATTGTAGAGATTGGCGCGGATGCCGGTGGCACGTGCAAAGGTCTCATCGAAGGTGACGGCAAAAATACGGTGGTACAGCAGCAGGAACAGCAGCAGGACGGCAAAGGAAAGCCCCGCCGCCAGCTTGACATCCCCGGCGGTCATGGTGAGGATGCTGCCGAACAGATAATTCATCACATCCACATTGCTGCCGCTGGAAAGGGAGGTAGCGACCACACCGATGGCCAGCGCTCCGCTGGAAACAAGGGCGATGGCGCTATCCCCGGCAAGGTGGCTGCCCCGGCTTAACCGCAGCAGGAAAAAGGCGGCCAGAACCACAACAGGCAGCGCAACGGCAAGGGGGGCGGCACCCACGGCCATGGCAACGGCCATCGCGCCAAAGCCCACATGGGAAAGCCCGTCGCCGATCATGGAATAGCGCTTGAGGACAAGGCTGACCCCCAAAAGCGCCGAGCAGAGCGCCACCAGTGTACCGGCCACCAGCGCCCGCTGGATGAAGGGATAGGAGAACAGGCCGGAAAGCAGCTCACGCATGGCTTTCACCTCCCATCAGGCGGTAGAGGGGACTGCGGTATTTTTCGGTGATGTTGTTAAAAAGCGCCGTGGCGGTGGCGGGTGCGAAGAAGGCCGTCGGGCGGGGGTGGGAAATGTCGGGGCGGTATTTTTCAGTAGAATTATTAAACCGTGCCGTGGCGGGGGCGGGTGCGAAGAAAGCCGCCGGGCGGGGTGCTTTGTGGGAGTGGGAAAGCAGCTCACGCATGGCTTTCACCTCCCATCAGGCGGCGATAGAGGGGACTGCGGCGGTATTCTTCGGCGGTGCCGTCAAAATGCTTCGCACCGAGATGCAGGATGCGGGTGGCGTGCCGCAGCGCCTCCGGGACGTCGTGGGTGACCATGATGACGGTGACCCCCTCCTCCCGGTTCAGACGGTCAACGACCTCGTACAGCTCATTCGCAACGGTGGGGTCCAGCCCGGTAAAGGGCTCATCCATGAGCAGCAGGCGGCCGGCGGCACACAGGGCCCGTGCCAGCAGCACCCGCTGCTGCTGCCCGCCGGAAAGCTCCCGGTAACAGCGCCCGGCCAGATTTTCGGCGCCCAGCAGCCGCAGCTTTTCCATCGCCTTTTCACGGTCGGCGCGGGAATAGAAGGGGGCAAAGCCCTTGGCAGCCAGCAGGCCGCTTAACACCACCTCCGTCACCGAGGCGGGGAAATCCCGCTGGATGGGGGTTTGCTGGGGCAGGTAGCCCACCTGCGAGGGCGGCAGATGAAAATGGATATGGCCGCCGATGGGGCGGATCAGGCCGAGGATGCCCCGCAGCAGGGTGGACTTCCCGGCGCCGTTTTCCCCGACGATGGCGAGATAGTCGCCCTCCTGCACCGATAATTCCAGATGGGAAAGGACGCATTTGCCCTCATAGCCCAGGGAAAGGTCGCAGCACTGAATGACGGTCATGCTCTCCCCTCCTTTGCGGCGCAGGCGGCGCAGGTGCCATAGAGAATGGTATTTTTATAATCGATGAAAAAGCCGTGGTGCTCCCGGATGTGCTGCGAAAGCTGCTCCATCTGGCTGCAATCGAGGTGGAACAGCCGCCCGCAACGCTCGCAGACCATGTGGGGGTGCAGGTGGCAGTCGTGGTGGTCGCCGGTGTACTGGTAGCAGGCGGCGGCCCCCTCCGCGGGGATAAAGCGGCGCACCTGCCCGGCGGCGGCCAGGCGTTCCAAATGGCGGTAGACGGTGGCCTTGCTGACCCGCTGCTCCTGTAAAACGGCGGAGAGCGCTTCGGCGGTGACCGGCCCGGCCAGCGTTTGCAGGGTGGTGAGGATGAGGTTGCCCTGCCTTGTTTGATAGCTTTCTTTCATGGGGAACCTCCCGAAAACGGTAAATTTGCAATTCATTCTCAAATTAGTGCTATTGTACCGCCGGGGGCGGGGGTTTGTCAAGGGGTTTGTGCAGGGGGCGGGCGGGCCGCAGGCCCGGCGGCGCAGCCGCCGACACGGGCGGAGCCCGTGTGTTTCGACGCAGTCGAAACGGCCTGCGGCCCGGTGCCCGCGGGCAGCAGAAAGCCCCCGGCCGGGCAGGGGGCTGCACCGTCGGGGGCGGGGATGCGAAAAAACGGGGTCAGAACAGGATGGGGAAGACCTCGGAGAGGGCCAGCCCGCCGAGGAAGGAAAGCAGATTGGCAGAGAGGGCGTAAAGGGCGGCATGGCGGCGCACGGCAGGATCCTTGCGGTCGGTGCCGGGCAGCAGGTAGGCATAGGCGGCAGCCTCAATGCCGGTGACGGCCAGCTCCAGCAGAATGTACCAGAAGATGATGGCCCCGCGGCTGGTTTCCCGGGCGCCCCAGTACAGCAGGGAGGCGTTCAGCAGGCACTGGGTGATGAGATTGGCGACGCCGATGAACAAAAGCTGGCTGCCCTTGCGGTATTTCCAGCCCCACGCCAGCGCCAGCTCGATGACGAGGGTGATGCCCAGCCGCCCGAAGAAACCGACGATCTGCTGATGCGTGCCGTCGGCTTTATCCAGCGTGACGGTGCCGGTGGGGAGAGGGTCGCCGTTGGGGCCGGTGAGGGTCAGTGCGGCGATCTCGGCGGGGGATTTGCCGCCCAGATCCAGACGGTAGACGCTATCGAAGGCATAGCGCTCGGTGACGGTGCTGCAAAGGAAGGTATCACTTTCGGGGAAGTAGAGCAGCAGCTTGAACTGCTCCGGGGGGAAATAGCGCCATCCAGCTTCGTCATCGCCGTGGCACTGCTCGAACAGATCCTCGAGGAAATAGTAGCCGTCGGGGTCCCTGTAGTCCACGAATTTCTGCCATGCGGGGTAGGCGGGGTCCTGCTCGCCCTGCTCCAGCACATAACCGGGGATCTCGCTTCCCGGCTGATGGACCCGGTGGGGGCCGTAAGTGTCCACCCGGGACAGCATGGTGACATAGTAGTCCTCATCCGGCATCCCGGTAAAGGTGAATGAGGCGCTGGGCTTGGGGCCGGTATCCGCCAGGGCGATGCAGCACAGCACCGCCGCCGCAATGAGAAATGCCAGTAGGGAACGCAGTGATTTCTTCATGGGTGTTCTCCTTTCTTTTTTGCCGCCCGAAAGGGAAGAAGGTCTGTGGCAGGTAAAAATCGACGCTGGCGGCGTCACCGCCCCTTGGCAGGCGTAAGCCCGCCTTCACCGGGCGTGAGCCTGCCTGCGGGCCGGTTCCTTGCCATCCTGCGATTTTTCCGCTGCCGATGGAACCGCTGCTTTCGGGCGCCTTGCTGCCGGCAGCCTTCCCCTGCAAGAGAAGGCCCGGCATCATCATTATAACAGGGGCGGGAAAAGCAGTAGAACAAGGTTCTGTAAATAAAGTGCGGCATTTCTGTGAATTCCCTGCAAGGGAACCGCAAAATGCCGCAAATTATGGTCAGCCGGTCACCAGCCCGTCAATGCCGTACCGGGCATTGACGGCCTTTGCCTTTTCGATATTGGCAAGGTGCTGCTGATAGGTGACGGCGTAGTAGTGGGTGTATTCCACATCGGTGACAAAGAAATAATAGGGGGTATCGTTGGGGTGCAGCGAGGCATCAAAGGCATCGGTGCCCGCATTGGCGATGGCGCCGACCGGCAGCCCGTTGCGCCCGTAGGTATCGTAGGCATCCAGCACCGCCTGCGGGACCTGATCGTGATAATAGGGCTCCACATAGTCCCAGATGAAATTATTGGTGGTGCAGCTTTGCAGCATGGGGTATTCGCTCGTGTTCTTCATCCGGTTATGGAACACCGAGGAAACGTTATACATCTCCTCCACGCCGGCGCTTTCCTTCTGCACGATGGAGGCGAAGATGACCCATTGCTCCAGCGTGAAGCCGCTATCCGCCAGTGCCGCCCGGTTTTCCTCGGTCAGCACCTTCTTCTGGAATTCCCGCAGCTGGGTGGTGACGATATCCCGCGCGGTGGCGTCGGGGAAGAAGGAATAGGTTTCGGGGTAAAGGAAGCCCTCCAGGACGGTCAGCTTATTGGGGTCGGTGCTGATGTCCTTCATCCAGTCGAAGTCGTAATCAAGGGCGTTGGCCGCCTCCAGATACTCCGCCTCGGTGCAAAGCCCGGCCGCCTCCGCCGCCTTTGCCATCTGGAAGGAATTCCAGCCCTCCGGCAGGGTGAGGGTCACTGTTTCGCGGTAGCTGACGGTGGAGCAAAGCGCCGCGATCAGCTCCTTGTAGCTGCTGCCCTTTTCCAGCGTGAAGTCGCCGTACTGGTACCGGCCGTCCCCGCCGTGGGTGCGGCTGTATAGCTTAAACAGGGTGGGGTTGCGGATGAGCCCGGCATCCCGGAGCTCCCGTGCGATGGCGGCGGTGCCGCTGCCCTGTTCAATGGTGACGGTGACCGTTTCGCCGGTTTTTTTGCCGCCGTTTATCTCGCCCGTCACCGTGATGACCCCCACCGCAATGAGCAGCAGGAGGAGCAGAAGGATGACGAACCCGATCCGGCGTTTTTTGTATTTATTACTGGCCATAGTGTAAGCTCCTGTCTTTTTATAGGATAAAATGAAGAATTGTTCTTTTATTATACCCGCAATCGGAGCAAAAATCAACCGCGGGCATAGGATGGCGGGAGGTGATGGCGATGGTATGGCGGGCGTTTTTGTGGCTGCTGGCGGGATATTTTGCGGTGATCGGGCTGGTGCAGGCGGCGGCGTGGGTGGTGGGCATTCTTTTCCCGCCCAAAGTGCCAAAGGGCTGCCGGCTGATCCTTGCGGTGGAGGAGGACGCCGACTATACCGAAAGCGGCCTGCACGGCTGCTGCCGGCTGCTGCGCCGCGGGGAAACGGGCGGGCTACCCTATGCGGTGCTGCTGCCCCGGGCGCCGGAGGCGCGGGAGATCTGCCGGCGGTACTGCCGGGACTGGAATATTGAGACATTGGAATTGCCCCCGCCCGAAAAATGGTGTATGATAGAGGAGATTGAGGAGAGGGGCAAGCCCCTGCCCCCGGCGGGGAAAACCGAGGGATGGCAAGAAGGCGGCCCGCAGGCAGGCTGATGCCCGGTGAAGGCGGGCTGATGCCTGTCAAGGGGCGGCGACGCCGCCAGCACCGGTTTGCTCCGCCGGAAGGAAAACCCGCAAAAAGAAAGGACGGTGAGCCGCGGCATGGAACAGGTTTTGGAGAAGATCTCCGGGACGGTGGAGGATGTGACCTTCCACAGCGAGGAAAGCGGCTTTACCGTTTTGCTGGTGGATGTGGACGGCGACCCCGTTACCGTGGTGGGGGAGGTGCCGCAGATCGCCGAGGGAGAGGAGATCACGGCGACCGGCAGCTACAAGGTACACGGCACCTATGGGGTGCAGTTCCGGGCGGAGCTCATCGAGCGCACCCTGCCCGCCACCGCCGGGGCCATCCGCAAATATCTGGCCTCCGGGGCCATCAAGGGGGTCGGGCCGGCGCTTGCGGGACGCATCGTGGCACGCTTCGGCGATGATACCCTGACCGTCATCGAGCAGGAGCCGGAACGGCTGACCGAGGTACGGGGCATCTCCCCGGAGAAGGCCCGCAAGATCGGGGAGGAATACCGGCGGCAGTTCGGCATCCGCACCGTAATGAGCCTCTTGGCCTCGCTGGGGCTGCCTGCTGCGACCGCCATAAAGGCGTGGCGGCGCTGGGGTGCCAATACCGCCGAGGTGCTGAAGGCCGACCCCTACGCCCTCTGCTGCGAGGAGATCGGGGTGGAATTTGAGGAGGCCGACCGCATCGCAGAGCATTTCGGGGTGGCGGGGGAGGACCCCTGCCGGCTGGGTGCGGGGCTGCAATATATCCTGCGGGTAAACAGCCGCAGCGGCCACACCTGCCTGCCGAAGAAAAAACTGCTTACGCTGGCGGCGGAGTTTTTGCAGGCGGCGCCGGAGGGGCTGGAAAATACCCTTACGGTTTTAACGGAGGACAACACCCTTGCGGCCTATGCCGTGGGGGAGAAGGAATACATATATTTACAGCCGCTGTACCGCGCGGAAAGCTATGTGGCCAGCCGGGTGTGCATTGCGCTGCAGCTGCAGCCGCCCCGGCTGGAGCCGATGGAGGACGAGCTGGACGAGCTGGAGCGCCTGCAGGGTATCACCTATGACCCGGTGCAGCGCCGTGCCATCACCGAGGCGGTGCAAAGCCGCTTGTTTATCCTCACCGGCGGGCCGGGCACCGGCAAAACCACCACCCTGCGGGGGATTTTGGCGCTGCTGGAGCAGCGGGGCGAAAAGGTGGCGCTGGCGGCTCCTACCGGCCGTGCCGCCAAGCGCATGGCGGAGATCACCGGGCGGGAGGCCAGCACCATTCACCGGCTGCTGGAGGTGGAGCCCAAGACCGAGACCCTGACCTTCAAGCGGGGCGAAAAGAACCCCCTGCCCGCCGATGCCGTCATCGTGGATGAGATGTCGATGGTGGATACCCTGCTGATGGAGCACCTGCTGCGGGGGATGCGTCTGGGCGCCCGGCTCATCATGGTGGGGGACAGCGACCAGCTGCCCTCGGTCGCCGCCGGGAATGTCCTGCGGGACCTCATCCAAAGCGGGTTGGTGCCCTGCATCCATCTGGAACGGGTGTTCCGGCAGGCGGCTGAAAGCCTCATCGTCACCAATGCCCATGCCATCGTGCGGGGCGAAATGCCGGAGCTCGGCTGCCGCACCGGGGACTTTTTCTTCCTGCAGCACCCGGATGCCTTTGACCAGCAGCGGCTTGTGGTGGACCTGGTGAGCCGCCGCCTGCCCAAAAGCTACGGCTACGACCCCCTGCGGGATATCCAGGTCATCACGCCGGCAAAGCAGGGGCCGCTGGGCACAAGAGAGCTGAACCGCCTGCTGCAGAATAAGCTCAACCCGCCCATGAAGGGGAAAAGCGAAGCCGTACTGATGGGGCGCACCCTGCGGGAGGGCGATAAGGTGATGCAGGTCCGCAATAATTATGATATCGTGTGGCAGCAGCCGGACGGCACCGCAGGCACCGGTATTTTTAACGGGGATATGGGCATGATTGAAATGCTGGATAACGGCAGCAAAACGATACAGGTGCGCTTCGAGGATAAGCTGGCCACCTATTCCTTTGAAAACCAGGACCAGCTGGAGCACGCCTATGCCGTGACGGTGCATAAAAGTCAGGGCAGCGAATTTGAGGCGGTGGTGATGCCGCTGGAGCGCCGCCACCCCAGACTGCATTACCGCAACCTGCTGTATACCGCCGTGACCCGTGCCCGCCGCCTGCTCATCATGACCGGGCAGAAGGAAACGGTGTACGCCATGGTGCAGAACGACCGCCGTACCCTGCGCTATACCAATCAAAAAGAGATGCTGCGGGAGATGGTGGAGGAATAATATGACGCTGCGGGACGTGATAAGGAACCTGCTGTACCCGCCCCGGTGCCGTCTGTGCGGCGCCCTGTGCGGCTGGGAGGAGCAGGTGTGTCCTGCCTGCCGGGAGCAGCTGCCGCAGGCGGGGGATTTTTTCCGGGAGCCGGAGGTGTTCGGCTGCCGGGAGCTTTTGTGGTGCGCCCGATACGAGGGGGTGTTCCGCCGGGGGATGGAGCAGCTGAAATTTGAGGGCGTGCGGGAAAGCCTGCCGCTTTTCGGCGGGATGCTGGCCGCTGCGGTGCGGCAAAGCGGACTGCTGCCGGGGCTGACCGCCGTGACCTATGTGCCGATGCCGCCGGAGCGGGAGCGTCACCGGGGATATAACCAGTCCCGGCTGCTGGCGGAGCAGCTGGCGAAGGAGCTGGGGCTGCCGCTGCGGGAGGGAGTACTGGCCCGGGACGGCCGGGCAACGGCTCACGCCGCAGAGGGTAGGGCCGCCCGTATTGCGCTGGCGCAGGAGAGTTACCGGGCGGGCAGCCGCCGTCTGCCGCCGGGGGAGCAGATCCTGCTCATTGATGATATCATCACCACCGGGGCGACGATAGAAGAATGTGCGGGGCTATTGAAGGCGCAGGGCGCCGGGACGGTGACGGCCGCCGCAGTACTGCGCACCCCGCGCCCGGAGGAGAAAAAGCCGGCGGAAAAATTGTGAATTTCCTGCGAAATATGCCGCCGTGGCTTTGACATTGCCGGGGGATGATGGTATGATAAACCCATAAACCGAACCAGCGAAGCAAGGGGGATGACAAGTTGTTTGCAAATGATATCGGAATTGACCTGGGGACCGCTACGACCCTGATTTATATTGCCGGAAAGGGCATTGTTCTGCGGGAGCCTTCCATAGTAGCGATGGATGAGCGCAACGGGCAGGTACTGGCCGTAGGCGATGAAGCCTATACCATGCTGGGCAAGACCGCTTCGGATATCCGGGTGGTGCGTCCGCTGGAGGACGGCGTCATCAGCGACTATGAGGTGACCGAGCAGATGCTCAAGCACTTCTTTGCCAAGGTGAACCCCAGCCGGGTCTTTAAGCCCCGGGTGTGCGTCTGCGTGCCCAGCGCCATCACCGAGGTGGAGTCCCGTTCGGTCATCGATACGGTGATGTCCAGCGGCGCCCGCAACGTTTACCTGATTGAGGAGCCGGTTGCGGCGGCCATCGGTGCGGGGATGGATATCACCCGTCCCGGCGGCATCGTGGTGTTGGATATCGGCGGCGGCACCAGCGATATTGCGGTGCTGTCCCTCAACGGCATCGTCTGCAAGAGCTCGGTAAAGATGGCGGGCAACAAGATGAATGCCGCCATCGTGCGGTATGTCCGCAGCACCTATAATGTTCTCATCGGTGATTCCACCGCCGACCGCGTCAAGCGGGAGATCGGCACCGTATGGACCGAGGGGCAGCCCGAAAAGACCGTCGAGGTGAAGGGCCGCAACCTGGTGACCGGTCTGCCGCAGAAGATCACCCTTTCCAGCTATGAGCTGGAGATGCCGCTGCGGGTGGAGGTCGAGCGCATTATTTCCGCGCTGCAGTCGGTGATGGAGCAGACCCCGCCCGAGCTGGTGGCGGATATCGAGAAGAACGGCCTGCTGATGACCGGCGGCGGCGCCATGTTGGACGGCTTGGACAAGCTCATCACCAACCGGGTGCGCATCCGGGCGCATCTGGCCGAAAACCCCGTCGAGGCGGTGGCCATCGGCACCGGCAAGAGCTTTGAGTATCTGGGCAAGCTGTATGACGGGTTTGTCAGCTACACCAACTATTCCAGCCGGTAAAATTGCATCCTTTTAAGGGCCTGCCGCTTCCGCGGCAGGCCCTTTTGCGGGGGCGGGCTTGTGCGCTGCGGCAGGCGGGAGAAGGGGGAGGGGCGCCCGCAGGGCGGTTCGGCGCAGCCGAACCCGACGGGCTTCGCCCGTCGAAGCCGTCCGCAGGACGGCTTGCCCTGCGGGCGCCCGCCCAAGCCGCAGGCCCCTGCCCATACGCAGGGCTTTGCACCCCGCAGGGGTTCGGGCGCCCCGCCGCCGGGCGCAGCCCGGCGAGCCGCCCCGCAGGGGCGGCTGCCCGCCTGCGGCGGGTGCGGGGCGCCCGGGCCGGCCCCTTGCGCAAAGAAAACAGCCGGACAGCACTCTGCCGTCCGGCCTTGCTATTTCGGGCTTATTTCTGCACCCGGCGCTTCCATACGGCCGCCAGCACCAGCCCGCCGACCGCCATGACGACGCCGATGACGCAGATGACCGCGGAGAAGATCAGCGGGAACCGGAAGGCGGCGGACATCCCGCCGAAAGCCCCCCAGCCGAAGGTGCCGTCTTGCACGGGGGCGAGGATGCTGCGAAAGCCGAACTGTGCCAGCAGCCCGACCAGCAGGACACCCAGCCCCTGCGCCGCCACGATGTAACCGGCGATATAGCCCTTTTCGCGGAACAGCCGCCCGATATGCCGCGGCAGATGGTCCAGCCATTCCGGGGCGGGGGCGGCCTGCCGTGCCGCTTCGCCGGGATGGGCGGGGGCGGGCTCCTCCCTCCCCAGCAGCAGGGCGTCGGTGGTAACGCCCAACACCTTTGCCAGTGCTATAATGCGCTCGGCATCGGGGGTGGCTTCGCCGGTCTCCCATTTGCTGACGGCCTGCCGGCTCACGCCCAGCTGCTCCGCCAGACCCTCCTGCGAATAGCCCGCTTTTTTGCGGTAGGATGCAATGCGTTCTCCCAGTGACATGGTTTTTCTCCTTTGCGATGAATGTTCTTTACGGCATTATCATACCGGAAAGAGGGGTGGCAGGCCACCACCCTTTGTTGGATTTTCCGCAACCGGCGGTTGCAAACGGCGTTTTCGCCCGAAGGCAGGCTCCGTGCGGCGGGTGCGCCGCAGCGGGGAGGGCTGCCGGGTGGGGGAAGGCGGGTGCGTCGCAGCGGTGAGGGCTGCCCGGCGTGCAACGGCGGGTCAGCACGAATGAAGCGGAGGCCGCGCCCGCCGTAGCGGCGGGTCAGCACGAATGAAGCGGAGGCCGCGCCCGCCATGCCGGTACTCACCGGGGGCGCTCACACCTCAAAATCAAACCCCGCGCGCTCCGCCATCACCTCATGCACAAAGTCGGAGGCCGCCACGTGCAGCGGGTGCTTTTTATAGGCTTGCAGCGCCGCCGGGTCGTCAAAATCCGCCGTCAGGCAGACGTCATACTGGTGGGTGTTGCAGTCCAGGTCGATGCGCAGCCCGTGCAGCCCCTCGATTTTGCCGTTTAAGCCCTCCAGCTTTTCCTTCATGGTGCGGGCGTTCTGCTCCTTGCCCTGCTCCTTCAGCCGGTACAGTACAATGTGTCGTATCATAAAAGCACTTCCTTTCTTCCCACAGTATAGCCGCTGCCCGGTGATACCGTCAAGCCCCGGCGCATACAAATAACCGAGAACCGCAAAGGGGGCAGGGAATATGGCATGGTGGAAACGGGTTTTGGTGATGGCGTTGGCGGCCGCGCTGCTGCTGGGGGCGGTGTGGTGGGGCAGCGGGCGCATTTTACCGGCCATGCGGCAGCTTGCCGCCCCAAAGGAACAGCGGTTGGCGGTGCTGATGTACCACGGCGTCCATTCCGACCCCGAAAAGGCGGGGGCCTATGTCATCACCCCGCAGGCGCTGGAGCAGGACCTCCTCTTTTTGCAGGGGCAGGGCTGCCATACCGTCACCATGCGGGAGGTCATCGCCTATGTGCGGGAAGGCGCCCCGCTGCCGGAAAAGCCGGTCATGCTTACCTTTGATGACGGCTACTATAATAATTACCTGAATGCCTACCCGCTGCTGCAAAAATACGGTATGAAGGCCGTCCTTTCCATTATCGTGGGGGAGACCGATAAATACAGCGGCCTGGATGAGAATAAGGAAAGCTATTCCCATGTGACGTGGGATATGGTGAACGAGATGCGGGAAAGCGGGCTGGTGGAGATCCAGAACCACACCTATAACCTGCACAAAACCGGTGCGTCCCGCCGGGGTGCCGCCCAGCGCCGGGACGAAACCACCGAGCAGTATTTTGCCGCCGTGGGCGCCGACCTGCAAAAGGCACAGGACCGCATCGAGGAGATGACCGGCTGCCGCCCCGATACCTTTACCTATCCCTTCGGCTCGTACAGCCGCCACAGCCAGCAGCTTTTGGAGCAGCTTGGCTTTGCGGCATCCCTGGGGGTGGAGGGTAAGCCCTGCCTGCTGACCCGTGACCCCGCCTGCCTCATCCGCATCCCGCGGTACACCCGCACCAGCCAAAAATCCGCCGAGGAGCTGCTTTCCCGTTTCTGGGATTGAGCAGGGGGAAAAGGGGCGGCGCAGCGCGCCCTCGGGCGCGCTCCCCGCGGCTTCGCCGCGGGGAGCCGGACTTCGTCCGGCGGCTGCGCCGCCCCACCGGCCCGCCGCTTGCCCCTGCCGCCTGCCACCCAGCCGCCCCGTGCAGGCCCCGCACACCGGCCCGCAGGGCGCCCCGGCGCAGCCGGGGCTGCGGGGCGGCCGCAGGCCGCCCCGCTACGGCCGCCGCAGGCGGCCGGCCCTGCGGGCCGTCCCTCCCCGCAAACCTGCCCTCCCCCTTGAAAAAACCTCCTTTTGGTGTATAATAGACACCAGTAAAACCAAAGGAGGATACCGC
>ENA-UEQL01001382-UEQL01001382.1-human-gut-metagenome-genome-assembly--contig:-NODE-1382-length-17000-cov-10.273238_pt1 | contig 17000 bp, 16 predicted proteins | sample MGYA00242905_ERZ507926 | MGnify/ENA primary metagenome ERZ507926 (study PRJEB26167, sample SAMN06115531) | human gut metagenome | host: Homo sapiens | place: China:Henan | collected 2015-09-09...
TGACCGTTTCCGAGACCATGCCCGAGAAGGTCATGTCCATCGGTGAGAACCTGCAGATCCGCCGCTTCGTCCGCTTCTCCGAGAACACCAGCGTGGGCTACGTCCATGCCGGCGGCAAGATCGGCGTGCTGGTGAACCTGGCTGTGGACGGCGGCATCGACGCCACCGAGATCGGCAAGAACGTCGCCATGCAGATCGCGGCCCTGAACCCCCGCTTCTGGGACAAGTCCCAGGTCACCGATGAGGTGCTGGCCGAGGAGAAGAAGATCGCGCTGGCCCTGATGGACACCGATCCCAAGATGGCCTCCAAGCCCGAGGCCGTCAAGGAGAAGATCGTCATGGGCAAGATGAACAAGTTCTACGAGGAGAACTGCCTGCTGCAGATGGAGTTCGTCCGCGGCGACATCTTCCAGGGCAGCGTGGAGAAGTATATCGCCGACGCCGCCAAGAAGTTGGGCGGCTCCGTCAAGTTCGTGGACGCCGTTCGCTTCCAGACCGGCGAGGGCATCGAGAAGAAGCAGGAGGACTTCGCCGCTGAGGTCGCTGCGCAGATGAACATGGGCAAGTAATTGCAGATGCACAAAACACCCTTCGGCTCACGCCGAGGGGTGTTTTTTCGCACATAAAAAGGACCGCCGTGAGGCGGTCCTTTTTATGTGCGGATATGTCAGGAAACGAGCACGTGGATGCGCCCCGCGGGCTCGCCGTACTTGTCGGCGGCAACGGTGCCGTTCAGCACGGTGGTGATGTAGTCCATGACCACCTCATCCATGGGGATACCCAGGTCGTAGTTGGCGGTGGCGTTGACAAAGCGGTAGTAGGTGTCGCCGCCGCTGGCCATAAAGTCGTTGGTGGCGATGGTGTACGTGGCCGCCGGGTCAAAGTCCTTGCCGCCCACGGTCTGGATGGTCACACGGTTGATGGTCTTGGGGGCGAAGTAGGTGGTGCCGGGATACTCGTCGCCCTGGTCATAGCCCTTGGTGGTGTCCACGGTGAACTCGATGCCGGATACCTGGGGGAAGCCGCCGATGGCCTCCGGCGTGCAGAAGGTGGAGGCCTCCAGCACCTCCAGCAGCTCCTCACCGGTGATCTTGATGATGCTCAGGGTGTTGCCGAAGGGCAGCACGGTGTTGACGTCCTTCTTGGTGATGTCGCCGGCCTCGATGGTGGCGCGGATGCCGCCGCCGTTGGTGATGGCCGCGTCAACGGTCTCGCCCTGCTGTTCGGCGCCCCACACCAGCGCGTCGGTGATCAGGTCGCCCAGATTGGTCTCCTGTGTGCGGTTGCCGGGGTCCTTCTCGCCGTTCAGCGTCACCTCGGTCTTGGCGAACACCGTGCCGTAGTCGGCCTCGATCTCGGCGATGATGGCGGCGGCGCGGGCGGCGATGGCGTCGTCGGCGGCCACCTCAATGCCCTCGGTGGGCACGCACGTGGTGGTGATGGTGCTGTCCTTGATGGCCACAACGCCGATGTTCTCCAGCTTCGTGCCGGTAGAGGTCAGGATAGTGTCGCCTACCTTGCGGTCCGTGTTGGTCTTCTCAACGATCTCCTCCTCAGTGGAGTGGGAGTGACCGTCGATGAACACGTCGATTCCGGTGACCTTGTTCAGCAGGTCGATAGAGCGGTTGCCGGTGGCGGCGGTCTCGTCGTCGATACCCAGGTGGCCCAGGCAGATGACGTAGTTGCAGCCCTCGTCCTCGCGCAGCATATTCGCCATATCCTGTGCGATCTGGTACAGCTCCTCACCGCCGGCGAAGGTCACGCCCTGGATCTTACCGGGGTGGGCCTTGGTGGCGGTCTCCGGGGTGTCCAGACCGAACACGCCGATCTTGGTGCCGCCGGGGGTGGTGAACACGGCCGCATCGTCAAAGGCCAGCTCGCCGTTGTACTTCACGTTGGCGGCCAGCACGGGGAACTGGGCGTTCTCCATGTTCTTCTTCAGCGCCTCGAAGCCGTAGTCGAACTCGTGGTTGCCCAGCGCCACAGCGTCGTAGCCCACCATGTTCATCAGCTCCACAGCCGTTGCACCCTCAGACACACTCACAGCGGTGTCGCCCTGACTGAAGTCGCCGGCGTCCAGGATCAGCACATACGCGCCCTCAGACTCATACTGGCTGGCCAGCGCCGCTACCTTGGCGTAATTGGAAACAGCGCCGTGCACATCGTTGGTGTGCAGGATGACCACCGGCTCCGTGGCGGTGGCGTCCTTGCCGGGGTCGGGTTTCTTTTCGCCGCAGGCCGCCAGGGTGAACACCATGGCCAGGGCAAGCAGCAAAGACAGCAGCTTTTTCTTCATACTCCTTATTCCTTCCTTTCAGCGGTTTTGCACATTTTCTGCGCCTGCTGTATGGCCATTGTACCGTATTCCACGGCTGAACGCAAGCTTTTCCCGGTTTTTATTTTACATGGATTTTACACCAGCGGGATTTTTCCCTTTACATTGGGCACTTACAATAAAAACCGTACAAGGGAGTTATCCAAAACGACGAAAGAAACGAGGTAATACATATGAAAAAGATCATTGCACTGGTCCTGACCGCCCTGCTGGCCCTGAGCCTGGTGGCCTGCGGCAGCGAGACCAAGACCGACGACGCCGACAAGACCGAGGACAAGACCTCCACCGAGCTGACCGGCACCGTCTCCACCGACGGCTCCACCTCCATGGAGAAGGTCATCGGCGCCCTGAGCGAGTCCTTCATGGCGCAGAACGGCGGTGTCACCGTTAACTACAACCCCACCGGCTCCGGCTCCGGCATCACCGCCGTGCAGGAGGGCACCTGCGACATCGGCCTGTCCTCCCGTGCGCTGAAGGATGAGGAGAAGTCCGCCGGCCTGAAGGAGACTGTGCTGGCCTATGACGGCATCGCCATCATCGTTCACCCCGACAACCCCGTCAGCGACCTGTCCGTTGAGCAGATCGCCAAGCTGTACACCGGCGAGATCACCAACTGGAAGGACGTGGGCGGCAATGACGCCGAGGTGGTCCTCATCGGCCGCGAGGCCGCCAGCGGCACCCGCGATGGCTTCGAGTCCATCACCGGCACCAAGGACAAGTGCCGGTATCGTCAGGAGCTGACCTCCACCGGTGATGTGATCACCGCCGTCAGCCAGAACCCCGATGCCATCGGCTACGCCTCTCTGGCCTCCATCAAGGACACCGTCAAGGCCCTGAACGTGGATGGCGTCACCCCCAGCGAAGCCACCGTCAAGGATGGCAGCTACAGGGTCCAGCGTCCCTTCGTGCTGGTGACTGTGGACGGCAAGGCCCTCTCTCCCGCGGCCCAGGCGTTCTTTGACTACGCCACTTCCTCCGACGCAGCTTCCATCATCGCCAAGGCCGGCGCTGTGGCAGTCGCAGGTTAACAAGTAAGGCACGGACACAGGCGACATCCCCGCGCGGGGTGCCGCCTTGCCCCGTATCTGCTGAGGTGCATATATGAAAGCAAAACGATTTATGGAGAACGCCATCCATGGCTTCTTTCTGCTGATGGGTCTGGTGACGGTGGGCTGTGTGCTGCTGATCTCCGTCTACCTTGTCGTCTCCGGCATCCCCGCTATCCGTGAGATCGGACTGGTACGGTTCCTGTTCGGCACTGAGTGGAATTCCAACGCGGCCACGCCCCAGTTCGGCATCCTGCCCTTTATCCTTACCAGTATTTACGGTACTGCGGGCGCGATCCTGCTGGGCGTGCCCGTGGGCTTTATGACCGCCGTGTTCCTGGCCAAAATGGCCCCGCCGAAGCTGAAGACCGCCGTCTCCGCCGCGGTGAGCCTGCTGGCGGGCATCCCCTCCGTGGTCTACGGTCTGGTGGGTATGCTGGTGCTGGTGCCGGGCATCCGTCAGGTCTTCCATATTCCCGACGGCTCCGGCCTGCTGGCGGCCATCATCGTGCTGGCCATTATGATCCTGCCCTCCATTATCAACGTGGCCATGACGGCCCTGGAGGCGGTGCCCCGTGAGTACGAGGACGCCTCTCTGGCGCTGGGCGCCACCGCCACGGAGACCTGGTTCAAGGTGTCTGTCCCCGCCGCCCGCAGCGGCATCGCCGCCGCGGTGGTGCTGGGCGTAGGCCGCGCCATCGGCGAGGCCATGGCCGTGATGATGGTCTCCGGCAACGTGCCCAATATGCCCTCTCTCTTCCAGAGCGTGCGGTTCCTGACCACCGCCGTGGCCAGCGAGATGGGCTACGCGGCGGCAGGTCTGCAGCGTCAGGCGCTGTTCTCCATCGCGCTGGTGCTGTTCCTGTTCATCATGCTCATCAACGCCGCGCTCAATTTCTTCCTCAAGCGCAGTAAGGAGAAGTGACCATGGACAAACATCAATTCTCTGCCCGCCGCCGTATCTGGGGCGGGACCATGCGGGGCCTGATGGTCCTCTGCGCCGCCGTTACCTGCGCGCTGGCGGTGTTTCTCATCGTCTATGTGCTCGTCAAGGGCGTGCCCAACCTGAGCTGGCAGCTGCTGAGCACCAAGCCCAGCTATCTGGACGGTTCCATCGGTATCCTGCCGGATATCATCACCACCGTCTGCACGGTGCTGACCACGCTGCTGGTGGTGCTGCCCCTGGGCGTCTGCGCCGCCGTGTACCTGACGGAGTATGCCGCCAACAAGAGGGTAGTGGCCGTTATCGAGTACGCCGCCGAGACGCTGTCCGGCATCCCCTCCATTATCTACGGCCTGGTGGGCCAGATGTTCTTCTGCCAGTTCCTGGGGATGAAGAAATCCCTTCTCGCCGGCGCCATGACCCTGGTCATCATGAACCTGCCCACCATCATGCGTACTACGCAGGAGAGCCTCAAGACCGTGCCCCAGTCCTACCGGGAGGGCGCCTTTGGTCTGGGTGCCGGCAAGTGGCGCACCATCCGCACGGTGGTGCTGCCCGGCTGCGTGGACGGCGTGCTCACCGGCTGCATTCTGGCCGTGGGCCGTATCCTGGGCGAGACGGCAGCACTGCTGTACACCGCGGGCTTTGCCCACACGCTGTACAACAGCCTGCACGCCACGCTGGAGGGCTCCGGCGCCACACTGTCCGTGGCCCTGTATGTCTACGCCAAGGAGCAGGGCGAGTTCGATGTGGCCTTCGCCATCGCCGCCATCCTCATGGCGCTGGCCCTGCTCATCAACCTGGCGGCTATGCTGACCGGGCGTTACTTCAAGAAACGGAGGAGCCTATGAGCGATATCATCACCGTAAACGATCTGAACCTGTGGTACGGTCCCACCCAGGCGCTGCACCACGTCACCATATCCGTGCCGGAGCACAGCATTACCGCCCTCATCGGCCCCTCCGGCTGCGGCAAGTCCACATTTCTTAAAACGCTGGACCGTATGAACGACCTGATCCCCGGCGTAAAGGTGGAGGGCCAGGTGCTCTACAAGGGACAGGATATTTACGCCCCCGGCGTGGACGTCAGCCAGCTGCGCCGTGAGGTGGGCATGGTGTTCCAAAAGCCAAATCCCTTCCCCATGAGCATCTACGACAACGTGGCCTACGGCCCCCGTACCCACGGCATCCGCAACAAAGCCAAGCTGGACGAGCTGGTGGAGCAGTCCCTGCGGCGTGCCGCCATCTGGGACGAGGTGAAGGACCGCCTGAAAAAGAATGCCCTGGGCCTCTCCGGCGGCCAGCAGCAGCGTCTGTGCATCGCCCGCGCCCTGGCGGTGGAGCCCACCGTGCTGCTGATGGATGAGCCCACCTCGGCTCTGGACCCCATCTCCACCTCCCGTATCGAGGAGCTGGCGGTTGAGCTGAAGCAGCATTACACCATCGTCATCGTCACCCACAATATGCAGCAGGCACTGCGTATCTCGGACCGTACCGCCTTCTTCCTGCTGGGAGAGCTGGTGGAGTACGGCGACACGGAGACCATGTTCTCCACGCCCAGCGAAAAGCGTACCGAGGATTACATCACCGGGAGGTTTGGATAATGCGTAGTCAATTCGATAAACAGCTGGCCCAGCTCCACCGCGAGCTTATCGAGATGGGCGCCCTGTGCGAGCAGGTCATCGCTCTGTCCTCTCAGGCCCTCACCAACCGCGATACCGCCCTGGCGGAGAAGGTCGCGCCCCTGGATCACGAGATCGACCGCAAGGAGCGCGACATCGAGAACCTCTGCCTGCGGCTCCTGCTTCAGCAGCAGCCGGTGGCCGGCGATCTGCGGCAGATCTCCGCTGCCCTGAAGATGATCACGGACATGGAGCGTATCGGCGACCAGGCCGACGATATTGCCGAGATCCTGCTCTGCCGCGCCGGCCGGCCTCTCAGCGCCGGCGACACCCTGCGGGATATGGCCCGGGCCACCATCCGCATGGTCAGCGAGAGCGTGGACGCCTATGTCCGGCAGGATGTGGACCTGGCCCAGCAGGTCATCGCCGCCGACGATGAGGTGGACGGCTATTTTGACCGGATCAAGGCCCATCTCATCGACCGTATCGCCAAGGACGTGGATGACGGTGAAGCCACACTTGACTTACTGATGATCGCCAAGTATTATGAACGTATCGGCGACCACGCCACCAACATCGCCGAGTGGGTGATGTTTTCCGTCACCGGCGTGCACAAGACCGAGGCCACTTGAGCCAAAAGGAGGGACCCCACATGATCTGGTGTGTAGAGGATGACGCCAGCATCCGCGATATCGAGCTGTATGCCCTGCGCTCCGCCGGGCTGGAGGCCGAGGGCTTTACTGACGGCGCCGCCTTCTGGCAGGCCCTGCAAAGCGAAAAGCCCGACCTGGTGGTGCTGGACGTGATGCTCCCCGGCATCGACGGCACGGAGCTGCTGGGCCGTATGCGTGCCTCCACGTCCCTGCGCCGCATCCCGGTCATTATGGCCACCGCCAAGGGCGCGGAGTATGACCGCGTCCGGGCGCTGGACGGCGGCGCGGACGACTATCTGACCAAGCCCTTCAGCGTCATCGAGCTGGTCTCCCGGGTCAAGGCGGTGCTGCGCCGCTGCCAGCCGGAGGGGGACAGCTCCGTCCTCCGCAGCGGCGAGGTGTCGTTGGACACCCGTGCCCACACCGTCCTGTCCGGCGGCGAACGTGTCGACCTCACCTATAAAGAGTATGAGCTGCTGCGCCTGTTCCTCAGCCACCCCGGCACGGCCTACACCCGCGACCGGCTGATGGAGCTGGTCTGGGGCATGGATTACTGCGGCGAGAGCCGTACCGTGGATATGCACATCCGTACCCTGCGCCAGAAGCTGGGCAAGGCCGGCGCACACATCACCACGGTCCGCGGCGTGGGCTACCGTTGGGAGGAGACCATATGACAAAAAAGATATTTCGCTCCACCGTGGCGGTGGGGCTTGCGGTGCTGCTGGCCAGTCTGGTCATTATCATGGGCGCACTGTACACCTATTTCGGCCATGTCCAGGAGCAGCAGCTCCGGGATGAGCTGTCCATCGCCGCTGCGGCCATGGAGTCCGGCGACGGCGAGGCCTATCTGTCCAAGCTGCACTCCGACAATTACCGCATCACCTGGCTTCGCGCCGACGGCACGGTGCTCTATGATACGAAGGCTGACGCTGCGGCCATGGAGAACCACGCCCAGCGCGAGGAGGTCCGTCAGGCCCTGACCAACGGCACCGGTGAGTCCAGCCGTTACAGCGCCACTCTGCTGGAAAAGACCCTCTACTACGCCCGCCGGCTGCCGGACGGCACGGTCCTGCGCCTGTCCGCCAGCCGCGTCACCATGGGCGTGCTGCTTCTGAGTATGCTCTCCGCCATCCTGGCGGTCATCGCCGTGGCCCTGATCCTCTCCGGCATTCTGGCCGGCCGCGTGTCCCGCCGCATCACCCGCCCCCTGAACACCCTGGACCTGGAGCATCCCCTGGAAAACGACGCCTACGAGGAGCTTTCGCCCCTGCTGCGCCGACTGGAGCACCAGCGGCGTCAGATCGACGATCAGCTGCGTTCTCTGCGCCGCCGGTCCGAGGAGTTTGAACAGATCACCGCCAGCATGACCGAGGGCCTGGTACTGGTGGACAACGGCGGCACCATCCTCAGCATGAACCCTGCCGCCTGCGCCGTGTTCCACACCGATGCGGCCTGCGTGGGTCAGCCCCTGCTGACCGTGGAGCGCGGCAGCGCCGTCAGCCACGCCCTCCACGATGCCATGGACACCGGCCACGGTGAGACCCGTATGGAGCGCGACGGCCGCGAGTACCAGTTCGACATGACCCGTATCCAGGCCGACGGCGAGGTGGTGGGCGCGGTGCTGCTGACCTTCGACGTCACCGAGCAGGCCTACGCCGAGCGCAACCGCCGCGAGTTCACCGCCAACGTCTCCCATGAGCTGAAGACCCCGCTTCAGGGCATCATCGGCAGCGCCGAGCTGCTGGAGAACGGCATGGTCCGGCCTGACGATGTGCCCCGCTTCGTGGGCCATATCCGCGGCGAGGCCCAGCGCCTGGTGACGCTGATCAACGATATCCTCCGCCTGTCTGAGCTGGACGAGGGCGGCAGCCTGCCCACCGAGCCGGTGGAGCTGCTCTCCCTCTGCACCGACACGGTCAAGTCGCTGGAGAGCGCCGCGCAGCAGCGCCAGATCACCATGACTGTCACCGGCGAGGCCGTTACGGTCCCTGGCGTCCGCCGTCTGCTGACCGAGACGGTCTTCAACCTCTGCGACAACGCCATCAAGTACAATAAGGACAGCGGCAGCGTCGCCGTCGCCGTGGGCCGTGACGGCCCCGACGCCGTGGTCACGGTGGCCGATACCGGTATCGGTATCCCGCCGGAGCACCAGGGCCGCGTCTTCGAGCGCTTCTACCGCGTGGACAAGAGCCACTCCAAGGCCTCCGGCGGTACCGGATTGGGCTTGTCCATCGTCAAGCACGCCGTGGCTTATCACCACGGCACCGTCACGCTGGACAGCCGTGAGGGGGAGGGCACCACCTTTACCCTCCGCCTGCCGTTGGAAGCGTAAACGCGAAAATGCCCGCCTCTGCGGGCGGGCATACAAAAAGACCACCCGATAGGGTGGCCTTTTTTGTCACAAATGCGCCTTTGCGTGGGCACAGATGGCGTCAAAGGTCTTCTGACTGATATCGTGTTCGATCTTGCAGGCATCTGTCTCCGCCGTAGCGGCGTCGATGCCCAACGCCATCAGGAATTTCGTCAGCGTGTGGTGCCGGTCCAGCATACGCTCGGCGATGGCCATACCGCTGGCCGTCAGGGTGATGAGTCCGTCCTTGTCCATCGTGATATAGCCGTTTTCCCGCAGCCGTTTGGTGGCGTAGGTCACGCTGGGTTTTGTCACGCCCAGATGCTCGGCTACGTCGATGGAACGGATGTAGCCGTGCTGCTGCTGCATCATCAGCATCGTCTCTAAATAGTCCTCGGAAGCGCGCAGTATCTGCATAAAAAGTGTCACCAACTTTCCCCAATACACTTTTAACAGCATACCACAATTTTCACAAACTTACAAGTGCGGTAAAAAAATTTCGTTCTCCCTATTGACAAAGAGGGTTTGAGGTATTAAACTGTGCCATAGGTTAGGGGAGGCTAACCGCCGTGGCTGCGCTGCGCGGATAGAAACCTCATGAAACCGATTTTTTCAGACAGGCGGTTAGTTAAGACTAACCACAGAACGGAGGGACAGACATGATGCCTTTGATGCTGGCAGACGCCGGAACGGAGCAGCTCATCCATAAGGTGGGCGGCAGTCCGGAGGTCAAAAAGCACCTGGAGGACCTGGGCTTCACCCCTGGCAGCACCGTCACGCTGGTGTCCGCCATGGGCGGCAACGTCATCGTGAAGGTCAAGGAGTCCCGCGTGGCCATCAGCGAGGAAATGGCCCGCAAGATCATGGTCTGATAGCCGCGCCAAGCGGTTATTGTATTTGAGAAACAGAAATATCACATAGAAGGAGAGCAGAAGCATGAAAACATTGCGTGAAGTCAAGATCGGCGAGACCGTCAAGGTCGTCAAGCTCCACGGCGAGGGCCCTGTCAAGCGCCGTATCATGGATATGGGCATCACCAAGGGCGTGGAGGTCTATGTCCGCAAGGTTGCCCCTCTGGGCGATCCCATGGAGGTCACTGTCCGCGGCTACGAGCTGAGCCTGCGTAAGGCCGACACCGAAATGATCGAGGTCGAGTGATGACCTGCGGTACCGTGTTCCGGTGCCGGAAATACGTCCATTATTTAAATTCATCTGTATATAGGTTCAACAAGATTAACCGGAAGGAGAGACACTATGGAAAAACAGATAAAGATCGCGTTGGCAGGTAACCCCAACTCTGGCAAGACCACCCTGTTCAACGCGCTGACCGGCTCCAACCAGTTCGTGGGCAACTGGCCCGGCGTTACGGTGGAGAAGAAAGAGGGCAAGCTGAAGAAGCACGATGACGTGGCCATCATGGACCTGCCCGGTATCTACTCCCTGTCCCCCTACACCCTGGAGGAAGTGGTCGCCCGTAACTACCTGATCACCGAGCGCCCCGACGCCATCCTGAACATCATCGACGGTACGAACCTGGAGCGTAACCTGTACCTGACCACCCAGCTGACCGAGCTGGGCATCCCCGTTGTCATCGCCATCAACATGATGGACGTGGTCCGCAAGAACGGTGACAAGATCAACGTGGAGGAGCTGAGCCGCGAGCTGGGCTGCAAGATCGTGGAGATCTCCGCCCTGAAGGGCGAGGGCATTATGGAGGCCGCCGAGGCCGCCGTGCAGGCCGCCAAGTCCACCAAGACCGTTCCCATGCACACCTTCTCCGGCCCCGTGGAGCACGCCATCGCCCACATCGAGGAGGCCGCGGTACATAACCTGCCCGAGGAGCAGCAGCGCTGGTACGCCATCAAGATCTTCGAGCGCGACGACAAGGTGCTGGATCAGCTGAAGATCGACCCGACCGTCATGGCCCACATCGAGGAGGACATCAAGGCCGCCGAGAAGGAACTGGACGACGATGCCGAGTCCATCATCACCAACGAGCGCTATGTGTACATCGCCGAGATCATCAAGGCGTGCTATAAGAAGAAAAACGCTGGTCAGCTCTCCGCCAGCGACAAGATCGACCGGGTCGTCACCAACCGGTGGCTGGGTCTGCCGATCTTCGCTCTGGTCATGTTCCTGGTGTACTACATCTCCATGGTCACCGTTGGCTCCGCCGCTACCGACTGGGCGAACGACGGCCTGTTCGGTGACGGCTGGCACCTGTTCGGCATCGGCTCCAAGGCATATACCGAGGCCAGCGACGAATATACCGCCGCCACCCAGGCCGTAGACGCCTTCCTGGGGCTGGACACCGAGGCGGAGGACTTCGATGCCGGCGCCGCCCTGGCCCGGATAAAGTCCTTCGTTCCCACCTCCGACACCGCCACCGTGGATGTGGAGGATGAGGAGACCCTGGCCGTCAACACCATGACCGCCTACTATGACGCCCTGCCCCAGGATGCCGACAAGCGGGACGATGTGGTGCAGATGACCTATGTGGACGCCGCGGCCTATCTGGAGGCAAATGGCTTTGAGGCCCCTGACCCCGCCGACTACGGCGTGTGGGTGCCCGGTGTGCCCGTGCTGGTGGGCAACGCGTTGGAGTCCGCCGGTGCTGCCGACTGGCTGTCCGGCCTGATCCTTGACGGTATCGTGGCCGGTGTGGGCGCGGTGCTGGGCTTTGTGCCCCAGATGCTGGTGCTGTTCCTGCTGCTGGCATTTCTGGAGGCGTGCGGCTACATGGCCCGTATCGCCTTCGTGCTGGACCGTATCTTCCGCAAGTTCGGCCTGTCCGGTAAGTCCTTCATCCCCATGCTGATCGGTACCGGCTGCGGTATCCCCGGCGTTATGGCCTCCCGTACCATCGAGAACGAGCGTGACCGTCGTATGACCATCATGACCACCACGTTCATCCCCTGCGGCGCCAAGGTGCCCTTCATCGCCATGATCGCCGGCGCCATCTTCGGCGGCAGCGCGTGGGTGTCCACCTCCGCTTACTTCATCGGCATGGCCGCCATCGTGATCTCCGGCATCATGCTGAAGAAGACCAAGATGTTCTCCGGCGAGCCTGCTCCCTTCGTTATGGAGCTGCCCGCTTACCACTGGCCCACCCTGGGCAACGTCCTGCGTTCCATGTGGGAGCGCGGCTGGTCCTTCATCAAGAAGGCCGGCACCATCATCCTGCTGTCCACCATCTTCGTCTGGTTCACCAGCTACTTCGGCTGGGTGGACGGCACCTTCCAGATGCTGTCTGACGAGCAGATCGACTGCTCCATCCTGGCGGCCATCGGCGGCGCCATCGACTGGATCTTCGCACCCCTTGGCTGGGGCAACTGGCAGGCGGTCGTCGCCTCCATTACCGGCCTGGTGGCCAAGGAGAACATCGTGGGTACCCTGGGCGTCCTGTACGGCGGCGGCGACGGCAGCGTCTACGACGCTATGGCCGCGGCTTTCACCGGTATCACCGCTTACAGCTTCCTGGTGTTCAACCTGCTGTGCGCCCCCTGCTTCGCTGCCATCGGCGCCATCAAGCGTGAGATGAACAGCCGCAAGTGGACCTGGTTCGCCATCGGCTATCAGTGCGTGTTCGCCTATGTGATCGCGCTGATGATCAACCAGTTCGGCGGCCTGTTCACCGGCAATGTCAATGTACCGGGCGTCATCGCGGCGGTCCTCCTGCTGGCGGGCATCCTCTATATGCTGTTCCGCCCCTACAAGGAGGCCACCAAGCTCCGCACCGCGATCTGACCGGTGCGGGAACAGTAAAACGCTAACAAAGGAGTGATTTTCATGCTGAATTGGATCGCGGAGAACCTTGCCACCATATTGATCTGTGCTTTCCTTATCCTCATCGTATTCCTCATTATCCGGTATCTGCTGCGACAGAAGAAGGCGGGGAAAAGCTCCTGTGGCTGCGGCTGTGCCAACTGTGCCATGCACGGACAGTGCCACAGTACGCATACGAAATAACGCGCAAGCCCTCCGGCTCAGCCGGAGGGCTTGTCGTATTCAGATGTTGGAGCAGGCGGGCTTACCGGGCGGTGGACAGCCGCTTTTGCAGCAGCGGCGCCAGCGCCGCCGTGACGGCGATCTTCAGCATATCCCCCGGCAGGAAGGGCAGCATACCGGCCCAGAGGATGGCGGAGAAGCCCATGGCCTTGCCCATGTACTGGTTCAATATCACCGCCATGTAGGGCAGTCCCACGGCGTACAGCACCGCCAGCCCGGCAAGGCACGCCAGCGCCGTCCGAATGGGGTGGGGCGGACGGTGGACGGTGAGCAGACCGATGACCCACGCGGCGGGGATCAGTCCGATGAGAAAGCCGCAGGTGGGCTGGAGCAGGTAGGTGAGGCCGCCGCCCTGGGTGAAGATGGGCAGACCGATAAGACCCAGCGCCACATATACGGCCTGACTGACCGGGCCCCAGACGGGGCCGAGGAGACACCCGGCCATGGCGGTGAAGAAGAATTGCAGCGTGATGGAGGAGTATCCCAGCGGGATGCGGATAAACGCTCCGGCGGCGGTGAGGGCCGCAAACAGTGCGGTACGGGTCAGTGTGCGGGTATTCATGGCGACAGATCCTTTCCGATTTTTCCCCATTGTACCCTGCCGCCCTGCCGCCGCGCAATAGACAGGGAAGCACAAAAATGCCGTCACATCGGGCGGCTTTTTGTCTGTCGTGACAGGTGGGGGCTTGCGGTCATGGCGGGGATATAGTAGAATCTTAGGAGAAACGGCGGGACGCATCCCGGCGGAGAACAGGAGGGACAGCCATGGAGACGGCACGGTGCAGAGCGTTTTTGGCGGCAGCGGAGACGGGCAGCTTTTCCAAGGCGGCGGAGGCGCTGAGCTACACGCCCTCCGGCGTGAATCAGCTTGTCTCGGCGCTGGAGAAGGAGTTCGGCTTTCCGCTGTTCCGGCGGAACACCAAGGGCGTGTCGCTGACGGAGAACGGCGAGCTGCTGCTGCCGGTGATCCGCAAGTTCCTGCGGCAGGAGGACCGTATCTTCGAGCTGTCGGCGGAGATGAACGGCCTGCTCATCGGCAGCGTCAACATCGCCGCCTACTCCAGCATCGCCACCCACTGGCTGCCGGCGGTGATCAGCGCGTTCCAGCGGGACTATCCCCAGATCCACATCAACCTGCTGGAGGGTATCTGGCAGGAGGTGTCCCAATGGCTGGACGCCCGTGTGGCGGATATCGGGTTTCTCAGCTATCAGGAGAATATGCCCTACGACTGGATCCCGCTGGCGGAGGATCCCATGCTGGCGCTGCTGCCCAGAAACCACCCATTGGCCGATGCGGAGGTCTATCCGCTGGCCAACTGTGCCACAGACCGGTTCATTATGCCCGCCAGAGGCTGCGACGACGACGTGATGGCGCTGTTCCAGCGGACGGGCGTGACGCCCAACGTGCGCTTCACCACGCTGGAGAGCTTTTCCGTCATGTCCATGGTGGAGCAGGGGCTGGGCATGAGCGTCATGAACAAGCTCATCACGGAGAAGCGCATCTGCGACATTGCCATGCTGCCGGTGGACCCTCCGGCGTCCATTACGCTGGGCATCGCCCTGCACTCCCGGGCCGACCTGTCCCCGGCGGTGCGGCGGTTCCTGAAATATGCGGTCAGGATGCTGACAAAGCAGGAAAAGCACAAATAACAAAACAAGGTTCCCGGCACATGGCCGGGAGCCTTGTTTTTTATCCGATAGATGCAAATATCAGCGGAAGAAGGAAGCCGTGTCGATCTGTTGGTAGCCGCCGAAGCTGGAGGGGCAGGCGAAGATCTGCGCGGCCAGCTCCTGACCCAGGAAAGCCTTGGTGATCTCGTTGGTCTTGGCGGTCATGTCCACGTCGGCGAACAGATCGGGATACACGCACTTGGCGGCGAACCACGTGTTGGCCAGCGCGATCTCATAGTTGGTGTAGTAGGCGTTGTAGGCCATCTCCAGATAGACGCTGCCGTCCTGCCACGCCTTGCAGGTATCCAGCATGGTGGGATCCTCCGCGAAGAGGGGGGTGATGTTTTTCACCGCTGCGGCGTCGATGAGCATGAGATCCATGCTGCCGCCCAGCGCGGCGAACTTCTCCGCCTCGATGGGCTGGATGCCGTCGGTGGCAAGGTCGGTGACCACGTTGCGGATGTTGGCTACACGGAAGGTGGCGTAGTTCTGGGCGGTCATCAGGTGGTTGGTGGTGCCCCAGTTACCCAGACCGCAGACATAGACGCCGGGCCGGTCAGCCTCCGCCACATCGGCGGTGCGGCGGGTAATCTCCGCCGTCTCGGTCTCGATAAAGGTGATCAGCTCCTCGGCACGGCCTGCACGGTCGAACACCTGACCCAGCAGGCGCAGGGAGCCGGGGAACGCCTCGGCGAACACGCCGTCGGCACCGGTGCGCAGGGTGATGACGGGTACGCCCACCTGCTGCTGGAGGGCGTCGGCCTTCTCCACATCCTCATACTCGGAGACGATGATATCCGGCTGGCAGGAGAGGATCTTCTCCGCCTCGGCCGCCTGTGCGGTGGGGCCGCCTACGCCGCAGGAGGGCAGGGCGGCGAACACATCGCCATAGGCCAGCACATAGGGACGTGCCACGGCGTCAAACATCTTGGGACGCTCCGCCAGCGTGGTGTTGTCGATATCCTCCACACCGCACAGCAGCGCGGTGTCGGCAATGTAGCTGTACATCCGCAGGGCACCTGCGCCGATGCACACCACACGCTGGTAGCTGCCGGGGGTAACGGTGACCTGGCGGCCGATCATGTCGGTAACGGTGACGGTCTCCGGCTGCTTGGGGTCGTCCTGCTGTACATCGTTTTGCTGCTTGCCGCAGCCGAACAGCGTCAGCGCCATGACCAGAGCCAGAACCAGTGCGGTCAGCTTTTTCAGGTTCATAGGAAACTCCTCCTTATCCTCTTTTGCGTTGTCCAAATTATACCGGAAATACCGGCTCCACGCAAGCGGGGGAGGGGGTTACACAAAAACAGAAGACCTCCGCTCAGCGGAGGTCTTCTGTTTAAAATGCAAGTTTGAGCAAGTGAGATTACTTGGAAGCCTCGGCGGCCTTCTTGTTGCGGCCGAGAGCGCGGATGCCTTCCACGACCAGATCGATGGCAAGCACCACCAGCAGCACGCCGATGATACCGCGGATGTAGAACCACACCACACCCTGACCACCGGCCATGATGCCGACGATCTGCGCCTTGATGGTGAAGGCCAGAGAGGTCAGAGTCACGATCAGCATGAAGAACATGGGGAAGTAGAACATCTTGTTGTTGCGGCCGATCTTGCCCAGCCAGCAGCACACAGCCAGCAGACCCAGAGCAGCCAGCAGCTGGTTAGCAGCACCGAACAGAGCCCAGATCTTGGCATAGCCGGTCAGACCCAGAGCAACGCCGGCCACCACGGTGATGGCGGTAGCAACATAGGGGTTGGTAATGACCTTCTTCCAGCCCGTCAGGTCGTCGCGGGACTGACCGGGCTCGACGAAGAACTCAGCGAACATGTAACGGGCCAGACGGGTAGCGGTATCCACGGAGGTCAGGCAGAAAGCGGACACGGCCAGGATCAGCATGGAGTACACAGCGTTGTAGCAGCCATCGCCGAACACCTTGGAGAACATAGAGGCAAGGCCGGTAGCAAACACGACGGTAGGAGTCACGGTGGTGCCGTCAGCATACTGGTTCCAGATGTAGCCAACAGCGCAGACGGAGATCAGAGCCAGAGCGCACTCGATCAGCATGCCGCCGTAAGCGATGGGCTTGGCGTCCTTTTCCTGATCCAGCTGCTTGGAGGTGGTGCCGGAACCAACCAGAGAGTGGAAGCCGGACACAGCACCGCAGGCGATGGTCACGAACAGAGCGGGGAACATATAGCCCAGGGAGGTGCCGGTGGGAGCCAGGGTATCCTTGAAGCCCAGGAAAGCGGGCATATCCACATCGGGATGAGCGCCGACGATACCAACCACAGCCAGAACCATCATGCCGTACAGCAGGAAGGAGCTCAGGTAGTCACGGGGCTGCAGCAGGATCCACACGGGGGTGACGGAGGCCA
>ENA-UEQL01001384-UEQL01001384.1-human-gut-metagenome-genome-assembly--contig:-NODE-1384-length-16988-cov-11.572231_pt1 | contig 16988 bp, 18 predicted proteins | sample MGYA00242905_ERZ507926 | MGnify/ENA primary metagenome ERZ507926 (study PRJEB26167, sample SAMN06115531) | human gut metagenome | host: Homo sapiens | place: China:Henan | collected 2015-09-09...
TATGTGGACTCAAAAGGAAAGAAGATGTTAGTCTTACTGACAGTGAATTTAAGTGGGATTTATACCAAAGCGTATCTTTTAACCCATTTTACGAGAATGCAAGTCACGAAAGTCTCAGAATAATAAAAAATTTCTTGCTGGAACTTCTGATAGATGGGAGGTGCCCGTTAAATGATGAATCAGATGGAGCTGAAGCTCCTGCCGACAATGGAACTGATAACAACGGCGAATGAGCTTCTGACGGAGCTGAACAGACGGAAAGAGTACATTCTTGACTGCGATGACCCGGACGTTGGTCTTCTGGACTTTGGAAGAACCTACCCGGATAAATTCACCGGTTTCCAGTACCCTTAATAAACGGGCTTGCGTAGGTAGGGGCAATTCTCCCACTTCATCCAGAAAAATAGTTCCGCCGTCTGTTACTTCGAAATACCCTTTCCGGTCGGATACGGCCCCTGTAAAAGCCCCTTTCTCATTACCGAAGAGTTCGGAGTCGATCGTCCCTTCGGGGATCGCACCGCAGTTTACCGCTATATACTGGGCATGTTTGCGGGTGCTGTATGCATGGATGATTCGGGGGAAAATTTCTTTTCCGACCCCACTCTCTCCGGTTATTAGTACAGATAGATCTGTCGGGGCTACCTGAGTGGCAATATCGATGGCCCGATTTAAACCCGGATTGTTTCCGATGATTTCAAATCGTTGTTTGATCGCTTGTATATCTTCCATATTCAGCTATCTTGTTCATATTTTCTTCCGGACCTGTAAAAGTTACAGGTCTTCTGACAAAATTACATTAAAAAGCCCGAATCAGGAAACATTTATTCATTTTTACTCTTTCAATAAATCGATTATTTTAATTTCTCTTTTGATTTTTTCTAACCGGCCGTATCGGTCGCCTGTCGTTTTTGGGAGACTGGGTTTTGTAAAAAAAAGAGACAACAACTCTTAATAAAATGTTAGAGGACTATCGTGGATATCACAAATATAGGTTAAGATGGAAGAAATTAGACTTTAATTGAATCCCATTTTGTAAATTGCATCATCATTTACCAAAACTATTTAAATCATATTATGAAAAAATTAATTCCTTTGATGATGTGTTTGGTGCTAAGCGTAATGGCTTTTGCGCAAACGGGAGTGGATTTCCAGCATCTTCCATTTGATTCAAGATAGCCTCCAATTTGCTTAACAAATAGTTATAGAATACCTGAAGGATCAAAGCAACGATCAAACCACCTACAGTAGTAATCAAGGCCACTTTCATACCACCTGCTACAACCGTCGGGCTGATATCACCAACTTGCTCGATTTTATCGAACGCCATGATCATACCTACTACAGTACCCAAGAATCCTAAAGACGGAGCCATTGCGATAAACAATGTGATCCAAGACATATTCTTTTCCAAAAGACCTCCTTGAACACCACCATAAGAAACGATAGATTTTTCTACAACGTCGATACCTTGGTCAATTCTCATCAATCCTTGGTAAGCGATAGAAGCGATAGGGCCTCTTGTGTCGCGAGCGATAGCTTTAGCGCCTTCAACATCACCTTTGTCTAAAGCATCTTCGATACCCTTCAACAATTTGCTGGAATTTGTTTCAGCTAAGTTCAAGTAGATAATTCTCTCTAAGCAGAAAGCCAAACCGAAAATCAAAGCGATAGCAACCAAACTCATAAAGTCGGCACCACCTTCGATAAACTTTGTTTTTAATGCTTGATACATACCTCCTTCAACAGCTGTAGCTGCGTCTGCAGCGTCCTGCGCGAATGCTACGGTAGAAGTTCCAAGGGCACATAAGCCCAAGAATGCTTTTGCAAATAACTTTTTCATTGTGTGTTTAATTTTTAAGATTAATAATTCTCTTATTTGTTTTTATTTTATTGTTAATTAATTCATGGTATTCTCCACCGCGGAGAGAGCGGGATTCGAACCCGCGAAACCCTTTAGGGGTTTACACGCTTTCCAGGCGTGCCTCTTCAACCACTCGAGCATCTCTCCAATTATTCGCCTAGCTTCTTCTAAAACGACCGCAAAATACGAAAAAATTCCCATATGCAATCTTTTCAGTGCACAAATCTATAGTTTTTGCTTGACATATACACAATATCCACGAAATAAATTTTGACTTCATTCGAAAAAAAGTGTCTATATGGGTTTATTTACGCTTTTAAACAATTCTAATGTGTTTTTTCGAGTAGCGTTTACGGTTTCCTCTAGCGTGAGGCCGAATGTTTCCGCCACTTTCTCGGCCGTCTTCCATATGTAAGTAGGCTCATTCCGTCTACCTCTGTAGGGGACTGGTGAAAGATAGGGTGCATCTGTTTCCAAGAGTATCTTTTTAAGATCCGTTTGCCGGATGACTTCGGACAGTTTTGAATTTTTAAAGGTAACAACTCCGTTTATCCCGATCTTGAAGGTGGGCAGTTTCTTTATTTCTTCCAGCTCTTCCGTTGTGCCGGTAAAACTATGAAATACGCCCTTAAGTCTTTCCGCTCCGACTTTATGTATGCATTCCAGAACTTCCGGATATGCGTTGCGGGTATGGATGGCTACGGGCAGGTTCAGATCGATGCTCCAACGCAGTTGTTCCTCGAAAACGATTTGTTGCTCCTTCAAATAAGTCTTATCCCAATATAGATCGATCCCGATTTCACCGATACCGCAATAAGTACGTTTAGATAGGTAGGATTCCGTTTGTTTTAGGATATCGATATAATTGCTATCCACACTGGTCGGATGCAATCCCATCATGGGGAAAGCGAACTCTGGGTATCGATCGCATAAATCGTGCATTCTGTCAATCGTCGTCAGGTCTACGTTTGGCAGAAGCAGGGTGTCGATACCTGAGTCTTTTGCTTTTTGAGCCAGTTCGTCTTGTTCAGGATCGAAATCCTCCAGATATAAATGGCAATGTGTGTCTATTAACCTCATGGATTAGGATTGTCTATGCATTAAATGATCACAAACCTCTTTTAGGATCGTTAATTTTTCGGGAGCGACTTGTAAAGCGTTTAAGTTCTCTACAGATGCGTCGTAATAGGCTTGGATTCTATTTTCTGTTAATTGTTTTAGCTGCAATTCGTTGTAGATAGAGGTGAATGCCTGTATCTTTTGAGCTGGGTCGAATTCTTTTTTATCCATCCAGTTACGGAGAGCTTCCGCTTGTTCTTTGTTGGCCAGTCTGAGAGCGTTGATCAATAAGAATGTTTTCTTGTTGCAAAGGATATCGCCGCCAATGTTTTTCCCGAAAGTGGCGGTGTCACCATATACATCTAGTAAATCATCTTGCAGTTGAAACGCTAGACCTATATTGATACCAAACGCATATAAGTTGCCTGCGTCTTCCTGTGAGGCACCTCCGAGTAGGGCACCCGTCTTAAGGGAGCAGGCCAGTAGTACGGCTGTCTTTAGCCGGATCATCTCGATGTATTCTTCCTCGCTCACATCCATGCGAGACTCGAATTCCATGTCGAATTGTTGGCCGCCACATATTTCCGCCGCGGTTTGCGTAAATAAATCCAACACTTGTTTGAGGTGGCCGTGTTCCGTTGATCCGATTAATTGATAAGCCGCTATTAGCATTGCGTCTCCGGAAAGAATCGCCGTATTGGCATTCCATACCTTGTGTACGGTAGGTTTGTTCCATTTTTTCCCTATCTTTCCCTCCTTTTTTTAAATGTTTTTAGCAAGAAAGCCGTTTTTTCTGCTCCAATCTTCCCTTTCATAACAAATAAAGAGTATCTTTGTAAACAACAATGAGACAATCATGCCTTATGACGGAACAATTACAGGACATAAAGACACTTATCGAACAGGGTGATACGGAAAGAGCCATTCATGCGCTAACTAATTTCATCCGAAACGATGCGCACGTCAACGATGAACCCTATTACTTACTGGGTAACGCCTACCGCAAAATGGGAGACTGGCAACAAGCTTTGAACAATTATCTGGAAGCCATCGAGCGTAATCCGGAAAGTCCGGCCGTTTCCGCCCGTGACATGATTATGAATATTCTGAATTTCTATAACAAAGACATGTATAATCAATAATAACTAACCCATGGCAAAGATTAAAGGTGCTATTGTAGTAGACACAGAGCGTTGCAAAGGTTGCAATCTATGTGTAGTGGCATGTCCGCTGCATGTAATCGCGCTCAATGCCAAACAAGTGAATAAAAAAGGATACACATTCGCCCACCAGGTATTAGAAGATACCTGCAATGGTTGCGCATCATGTGCCACAGTCTGTCCGGACGGATGCATCACTGTGTATAAAGTAAAACAACAATAAATGTAACAAATATGGCAGAAGAAGTCGTTTTAATGAAGGGAAATGAAGCCATAGCCCACGCCGCTATCCGTATCGGAGTAGACGGTTACTTTGGCTATCCCATCACTCCCCAATCGGAAATATTGGAAACGCTGGCCGAAGAGAAACCTTGGGAAACTACCGGTATGGTGGTGTTGCAGGCAGAAAGTGAAGTCGCAGCAATCAACATGGTATATGGCGGTGCAGCGAGCGGTAAAATGGTAATGACCTCATCCTCCAGTCCCGGCGTCAGTTTAAAGCAGGAAGGCATCTCGTACATTGCCGGTGCCGAACTCCCCTGCCTGATTGTCAATGTCATGCGCGGAGGTCCCGGATTAGGAACCATCCAACCTAGTCAGGCCGACTATTTCCAAACAGTGAAAGGCGGCGGTCACGGAGACTATCGCCTCATAGCCCTGGCTCCTGCATCAGTACAGGAAATGGCAGATTTCGTAGGTATAGCTTTTGATCTGGCTTTCAAATACCGCAATCCCGCCATTATTCTGGCAGACGGCGTTATCGGACAGATGATGGAAAAAGTAGTATTGCCCGAACAGCGCACACGCCTGACAGATGAAGAAGTCATAGCCCGTTGTCCGTGGGCCACTACCGGCAGAACCCACCACCGTACTCCCAACATCATCACCTCATTGGAACTCGATCCTGCCGAGATGGAAAAACGTAATATCCATCTTCAGAAAAAATATGCAGAAATAGAAGAAAACGAAGTACGTTTCGAAGAACTTCACTGCGAAGATGCCGAATATTTGATCGTAGCTTTCGGTTCTTGTGCCCGCATTGCCCAAAAGGCAATGGAAATAGCTCGGGAAGAAGGCATCAAAGTTGGTTTGCTCCGTCCTATTACCCTATGGCCGTTCCCGTCGAAAGCTATTGCAGCACGCGCCGCACAGGTAAAAGGTATCCTCACTGTAGAATTGAACGCCGGACAAATGGTAGAAGATGTCCGTCTGGCCGTAGAATGCAAAGTGCCTGTAGAACACTTCGGACGTCTGGGTGGTATTGTTCCCGATCCGGATGAAGTAATCACTGCACTGAAAGAGAAACTAATAAAATAAGACCGTATGAATATCGATCTGATCAGAAACATATTGAACATACTTTTCATGGCACTGGCACTAGCGGCTGTCATCACTTACTTCATGGCAAGTGACTTCAAAGTATTCATCTATGTCTGTGCAGCAGCTATTTTTCTCAAGCTGATGGAATTCTTTATGCGGTTCATGTTATAAGCAATAGGAGGAGAAACTATGACAAAAGAAGAAATCATAAAACCCGAAAACCTGGTTTATAAGAAACCGACACTGATGAATGACAATCCGATGCATTACTGCCCCGGATGCAGCCACGGTGTGGTTCACAAGTTAATAGCCGAAGTTATTGAAGAAATGGGCATGGAAGATAAGACAATCGGTGTGTCACCGGTAGGATGTGCCGTTTTTGCATACAACTATCTAGACATCGATTGGCAAGAAGCCGCCCACGGACGCGCACCAGCCGTAGCTACCGCCATCAAGCGTTTATGGCCCGGACGTCTGGTATTTACCTACCAGGGAGATGGTGACCTGGCATGTATCGGCACTGCCGAAACCATCCATGCTTTAAATCGTGGCGAAAACATTACTATCATCTTTATCAACAACGCCATTTATGGAATGACCGGTGGGCAAATGGCTCCTACCACGCTGGTTGGCATGAAGACAGCCACCTGCCCCTATGGTCGTGATGTAGCCATTCATGGCTATCCGCTGAAAATGACAGAAATTGCCGCCACTTTGGAAGGCACCGCCTACGTTACCCGCCAGGCCGTACATACGGTTCCTGCCATCCGCAAAGCCAAAAAGGCTATCCGCAAGGCATTCGAAAACTCAATGAATGGCAAAGGATCCAATTTGGTGGAAATTGTATCGACTTGTAATTCCGGTTGGAAAATGACTCCGCAAGCATCCAATGACTGGATGGTGGAACACATGTTCCCCTTCTATCCGCTGGGTGATTTGAAAGATAAAGAATAAAAAGACAGAAACCATGAAACAGGAAATCATTATAGCAGGATTCGGCGGTCAGGGTGTGCTATCCATGGGTAAGATACTTGCCTATTCCGGACTGATGGAAGACAAGGAAGTAACCTGGATGCCGGCATACGGTCCCGAACAACGGGGAGGAACCGCTAACGTAACGGTGATCGTCAGTGATGAACGCATCTCTTCACCCATTCTCAGCCAATATGACACAGCCATCATACTGAACCAACCCTCATTGGAAAAGTTTGAAGGCAAAATCAAACCGGGTGGTATCCTCATTTATGACGGATACGGAATCATCGAGCCTCCGACACGTAAGGACATACAAATCTATCGTATTGACGCAATGGATGCCGCCAACGAAAAAGGAATGGCAAAGACCTTCAATATGATTGTCTTAGGAGGCTTGCTGAAACTGCGTCCCGTAGTATCCATTGAAAGTGTAATAAAAGCTTTACGCAAAACATTGCCCGAACGTCACCATCATCTGATACCGATGAATGAAGAAGCCATCCGAATCGGAATGGAGATTATTAAACCTCAGTAAGTTAAAATAACTCTAAACGAATAATAAAAGGAAGAACTTTCCATAGCGGAAAAGCTCTTCCTTTTATTTTTATATTGTATCTTTGCCGCCGTTATGAAAAGAATATTCTCTATTATTTTTTTATTATTCCTGTGCTTCCATACTTCCTTGATGGCACAGCGGACAATGAATACCCTGAACAATCAGTTCGGTTCCTCGGCAAACGGACTGGACAGAAACCAATATGACCGTAACGGAAACCCCATAGACACGACAGCCGTAGTAGATGCCAACACTATCCCCATCGGACTGTACTCATGGAAAGTGGACAGTCGTTTTGGCAATGTCACTTATATCCCCGTAGATACCTTGCAGCACGCTTTCCAGAACTCAAATGACATGGGCGGCTACACCGGACAATACAATTACTTGGGAAATTTGGGTTCCCCCCGCCTCTCACGCATCTTTTTTGACCGTCGGGATCCCAGCCAATACTTTTTCACCGACCCATACGACTTTTGCGTACAACGTCCGGAAGATGTCATATTCACCAATACATTTTCTCCATTCACGAACCTGAGCTATTACAAAGGAGGAGGCAGCCGTGACGGAGAAGAACGCTTCAAATCCTATTTTGCCATCAATGCAAACAAAAGACTGGGGTTTGGATTCTACATAGATTACCTGTATGGCCGGGGGCTTTACCAAGATCAGTCCACAGCCTTCTTCAACGGTGGCCTGTTCTCCAGCTACCGGGGAGACAAATATGACATGCATTTCATATTCAACAACGATAACTTGAAGATGGCAGAAAACGGAGGTATCACGGACGACCGGTATATCACCAACCCGCTGGATATGGCAGAAGGCAAAAAAGAATATTCCGCCAACGAAATCCCAACGCGACTGAGTCAGATATGGAATCACAACACCAGCTACCATGCCTTCCTGACACATCGTTACAACTTAGGGTTCTATAAAGAAAAACAGGACAGTGTGGATACGGACTCCGTAAAAATAACGCAGGTATTTGTTCCTGTCACAAGCTTCATACATACATTACAAGTGGACTTGAACAATCGCAAATACATCTCATACGATGACACACAGAATCAGAAGTATTTTGAACATAACTATCTGGGGACCGACTCAATAGACAAGACGAAGCGCACATCCATCAAAAATACCATTGGCATTGCTTTACAAGAAGGATTCAACAAATGGGCGAAAGCCGGACTTACCGCCTTTTTAAGTTATGAATACCGAAACTTCGCCTTGACCGACACGACAAACATACCGGGACAGCGCATTATCAACAACTATAAGGAAAGTTCACTCTCCATTGGTGGCGAACTATCCAAAAAACAAGGAAAACTATTACATTACAATATTCTAGGAGAATTGGCCATAGCCGGTGAAGATGCAGGACAATTCAGCGTAGAAGGCAGAGGGGATCTGAATCTCCGTTTATTCGGAGATACGGTGAGACTGGATGTAAATGCATTCATCAAGAACCAGAACCCCGTATTCTATTTCAGGCATTTCCAATCCAAACATTACTGGTGGGACAACAACGATTTATCCAAAATAATGAAAACCCGCCTGGAAGGAAAACTAAGTCTGGACAGATGGGGAACCCAGCTGCGTGCCGGAGTGGAAAATATAAAGAATTACACTTATCTGGCCAATACCAGCATACCGGTAAAAGACAGTGAAGGAAATGTCACCGGTTTCAAGAACAATGCAGCCGTAAGACAGCACTCCGGCAACATACAAATATTCACTGCAATGTTGCAACAAAAATTGAAAGTAGGAATTTTTCATCTCGACGGTGAAGTAGCCTATCAAAAATCAAGTGAGCAAGACATTCTGCCCTTACCGGAATTGTCGGCTTACGGCAACTTGTACATGAAATTCGGTCTCGCCAAAAAAGTACTCCAGATAGAAATGGGAGCAGATGTGCGTTATTTCAGTAAATATTACGCGCCAGACTACTCCCCCGTCATCGGACAATTCTATAACCAGAATCCTGATGACAAAATCGAGATAGGAGCTTTTCCGATAGTCAACGTCTATGCCAACCTGCATTTAAAACGTACCCGCTTCTTTATTATGATGTATCACGTCAATGCCGGTTCGGGAAAATCCAATTACTTCCTGGCGCCTCACTACCCAATCAATCCGCGAATGATAAAATTCGGCCTTTCATGGAATTTCTTTGATTGACGGTCTATATGAGAAAATATCTGAAATACATTCTGATGGGTATCCTTGCAGTAACCCTATCCTCCATCTTCTTCAAAAAGAAAACGGAGGCTGAAACCAGTCTGCCCCGCGATTATGCAGAAATAGCGGCATCGGGAATCCTGCGTGCCGTTACCGAGTACAATTCTATCAGTTTTTATGCCGACGGCGACACCGTTTCCGGTTTCCACTACGAACTGCTCCATGCTTTTGCACACAGCAAAGGATTGAAACCGGAAATCACTCCCGAAATGAGCTTTTCCAAAAGACTGGAAGGTGTACAAAAAGGAACATACGATATACTGGCCAACAGCACGGTAGTTACCACAGAATATAAAGACTCCCTGTTGTTTACCCGCCCCATTATACTGAACAAACAAGTACTGGTACAGCGTAAACCCGAAAAAGAAAACGATAGTCTGTACATTCACAGCCAGTTGGAACTAGCCCGTAAGACCCTTCATCTAGTCAAAAACTCACCTGCCATTCTGCGCATCCATAATTTAAGTAACGAAATAGGCGATACCATCTATATCAAAGAAGTGGAAAAATACGGGCAAGAACAATTACTGGCCATGGTAGCACATGGTGACATAGACTATGCCGTATGCGACGAGAGCATTGCCAAAGCCTCCATCAATGATTTTCCACAATTGGATATAGAAACAGCCATCAGCTTCTCACAATTCTATTCATGGGGAGTAAGCAAACATTCTCCAATATTGCTTGACAGCCTGAATTCCTGGTTAAATGACTACGTCAAGACTCCTGCATTCAAACTGTTGCGCAAGAAATATTACAATAACTGATTTTTATCCGGCTGAAATTGCAAAATAGTCCTATCTTTGCAATATAAATTGTTATTATTTTAAGCGGAATGACAAAAAAGTTATTACCATGGTTAAATTAGACAAAGTAAAATGGGGCTTCATCGGTTGCGGAGAAGTGACCGAGAAGAAAAGCGGACCAGCCTTTGCCCTGATCGAAGGTTCAGAGGTAGTGGCCGTAATGAGCCGTGACAAAGAAAAAGCTCAATCATACGCCAAAAGACACAACATTCCCCGCTGGTACTCCGATCCGCAGCAGTTAATAGGAGATGAAGATGTCAATGCTATTTATATAGCCACTCCCCCCTCTTCTCATGCCACTTTTGCCATTATGTCCATGAAGGCAGGAAAGCCCGTGTACATCGAGAAACCTATGGCGGCCAGCTATGAAGACTGTGCACGCATCAACCGCATATCACAGGAAACAGGAATTCCTTGTTTCGTAGCTTATTACAGACGCTATCTTCCTTATTTCCAAAAAGTACGCCAGATGGTAGAGGACGGAGAAATAGGCAATGTCATCAACATACAGATACGTTTCGCCCAGCCTCCCCGCGCTTTGGATTACAACAGTACCAACCTTCCCTGGCGTGTACAACCTGATATTGCCGGCGGCGGTTATTTCTATGATCTGGCTCCTCACCAGCTGGATTTGCTACAAGATATGTTCGGCTGCATTCTCGAAGCCCAAGGATACAAGAGCAACCGTGGCGGGTTATATCCGGCAGAAGATACGATAAGTGCCTGCTTCAAATTTGATTCCGGTCTGCCGGGATCAGGATCATGGTGTTTCGTTGCCCATGAATCGGCCAAGGAAGACCGTATAGAAATCATCGGAGACAAGGGAATGATCTGTTTCTCTGTTTTCACTTACGATCCCATCGCCCTGCATACTGAAAGAGGCCGCGAGGAGTTTCTTCCCGAAAATCCCCCTCATGTACAACTTCCGCTCATAAAAGCCGTAGTAGAACACTTGCAGGGAAAAGCTGTCTGTACCTGCGACGGCATCAGTGCGACACCCACCAACTGGGTAATGGACCGTATACTTGACAAACTCTGATTTCTGCCTATGGACATCCGTCAATTATGCCTGTTTTGTCTGTCTTTCCTTTCCGCCCTCGGTGTATATGCACAAGCGGAACAGAAGGACTCGACAGTACAGGACAACAAGGGTGTTCTCATTACATTGACTGATGGGATAGCGACAACTGTCCGTCATACCGGAAGAAAAATCAGGAAAGTGGGAAAAGAATTCAACGCGGTCGATACCACCTATATCTCGCCTAACCTCTACAATCTGGCTTTCATGCTGGAATCCAGCAGTTGGTACGAATACTATCGGTTAGGCAGTAAAGGAAACAACGGCGAACAAAGTTTGGGATTCTCCCCCAATGCCAGTTTCAAGCTGGGGGTTTATTTCGGATGGCGCTGGATATTTCTAGGATATTCTTTCGATGTAAAAGATATTTTCGGCGGACACAAGAACAAGGCAAAGAAAACCGAAATGGCACTGAATCTTTATAGTTCCAAATTTGGTGTGGATTTATATTACAGAAAGACAGGAAGCGATTTCAAGATACGTTCTTCCAGCGGATTTGATCTGAACACTCCCATTAAAAATCTGAATTTCAACGGATTGCAAAGTAAAATCAAAGGACTGAACGCCTATTGGATTTTCAATTATAAAAAATTCTCTTATCCGGCAGCCTATAGCCAGTCCACCAACCAGCGTAAAAGCGCGGGTTCCCTGATGGCGGGCTTTTCTTATTCCCAGCACAATATATCTTTTGATTACGAAAAGCTTCCCGGTGAAGTGAGAGCCCAACTGCATGATGCCTTGCTTTTCAAGAAAGTGAAATATTCTGATTACAGCATCAACGTGGGCTATGGCTATAACTGGGTATTTGCAAAAAACTGGGTTTCCAATCTTTCACTCTTACCGGCCATTGCCTATAAAAAATCAAAAATAGACGATACGCCTAACACCGACAATCATTGGATAAAGGATATCAATTTTGACCTGATAACACGTGCCGCCGTGGTCTATAATACCAACAAGTACTTTGTAGGTGCTTCACTGGTGATGCATACATACGATTATCGGAAAAGGAATTTCTCTCTCACTAATACATTCGGAACCGTTCGTGTATATGCAGGATTCAACTTCTGGAAAAGGAAAGAATTCCACAAATGAGCATCCAGCCAGCAAGAAGATGGTCCGGTATCATGCAGAGAAGAATACTACAAGCAGGAAATCAAAAGAATTAATCTTTTTCAAAATCGAATTGTTCTCCCAAGATTACTATCTCTGCATATTTTGTCTTAAAAAAACACTGATACGGAAGAAACATTCAAATTATACCCCATTAGAATACAGAATTTCGAAGATTTGCGCAATAATAAGTATGTATATGTTGACAAGACGGAACTGATTTACCGTCTAACGCATACCTATAAAACATATTTCCTTAGCCGTCCCCGCCGCCTTAAATAAAGTTTACTATCTCCACCCTCAAAGCCTATTTTCAAGGAAAAAAGAACTGTTTGAAAGATTGGCGATGGAACGGTTGGAGAAAGAATGAAACGTATATCCCGTACAGCAACATTGACCTCATCGTAAACAAATATATAAAGTCACAAGCTTTAAAATTGGCTATTAACAAACAAATTGCGGAATTGGGAAGAATTATATGGTCGTAATGAAGACACCGATACTTTTAGTCTATACTTGGAAGATGTCATCTGGCGTGCATACAAACAAACGGGAAAACAGGTGTTTATATTGGTAGATGAATACGATTCACCTATGCTGGATAGTATGGAAGACAAGCAGTTGCAAAAAGAACAGTGACATCATGCGCGATTTCTTCAGCCAAATTGATTGAGGAAACATTTAATATTTAAACTATAAGTACTATAGCTTCTTCGTCCTATCTTGCTATGCTTTAATAGGCAATAAAATCAAGTGAAAGTATGTTAAAAATTACACACTTTCACTTGGAGAAGAATAAAAATAGTTACTGCAAAATATTTAATTCTTTATATTTTCCTTTTGATTCTACTCAAAAATCAAATTATATATTACTGCGGCTTCATAACAGGAAGAATTTTACAGTCTAATTCTGCGTTTTCAGGATCTAGCGTCAAAGTTTTAGTAACAGTAAATCCTGCTATATTCCCATCTTCATCATGGCTAGTAGCTAGCTCATTATATAAAGAATAAGCTGTTGGTATCTTTGCATTTTTGGGATATACATAACAAGCAATTCCAATATAATAATATTTATATATATAACAAGGAAGTTCTGATACACATCTTCCTTTGACGCCACCGCATTCTTCTCCTTTCCAATCTGTTGTATAATAATAAGACGGTACAAAAATACGGTGTGTTCTTCCTCCTACAGTCTCATAAGATGGGAATTCTGCTCTATATTTATACAAAGGTATAGAACCACTTGGACGGAAAGCAGACGAAAATACATATCCTACAATTTTATTATATAAATATCCATCCTTACCTTGACCATACTCATCATAATCTATAGTGTAGTATTTATTATCACAATTATAAAGAGTGCCAGCTTTAAAAGAGTATTGATACAATGGAATAGGATCTCCGACATCAATATAACTCCTTTGTGTAGCATATTCTTCTATGGCTAATTTCAATTCATTCCTTTTCGTAGCATCCGAAACAAACTCATAAAGAGGAATAACAGTTCCAGGTATCGCATCAATCAAAACCATATTAGAAGTATTACAACTATTTTGCCAAGAAGATATATTCACTTGTGGAGTAACGGAAGAATCCAAATTCAAAGTACCAACTAAAGCTTTACTAGGATCGCCTCCTTCTGTCTTATAAATCAATAACTGTTCCTTATTTTTAGTAATTAAAGAATCCCTATAACTTTCATTTACATTGATTTGAAACACACTCAATATATTAGATGAACATCCTGCCTTAACTGTTTCTCTTTTTGCACTTGTCTCACTCGTTACCAAACTTCTATAAGTAACAGTTAATCTAGCTCCTAATACAATATTAGTAAGTACATGCGTACCGTAATGTGCAATTATGTAAGTACTTGACTTAGTTTGAAGGTCTTCTTTAAACTTACTTGTTAAATAAGGTATTAGTTCAGAAGTTGCTGCGTTAAGATATATCTGCTTCTGTCTAATATACATAAAATATTGAGCAATAGAATATTTAGAAGAGTATTCATAATAAGTAGAAAAATTTGCCTCTAAAGAACCTGTAAAGACATCCGCTCCAATTTTTATATCACCATGTGATGTCATTTGTGAAACAAAATCCTGAGCTGTACTACCAACGATCATTTCTCCATAGCTGCTTGGATTTAAATTATAATCCCATGCTTCACCATTTTTCACATAAGCATCCACATCTATCACTTGGGCTTTCATTGATTGAGGAGATGCATTAAAATATTCATAAGTTACGTCATAACCATATCCTAAGACATCATACTTTCCGTCTCCACTACTACGAGACTGAATTTGGTCAGTAGACTCAGGAATATCATTCCCAATAATTAATTCTTCCGAACAACCGAAAAGAAGAATTGGTAATAAAAATAACAATAAACGTTTCATAGATTTTCATTATTAAAGGTTCCACAATATACATCTTCTTCACATTCCATCTGCAAATTATAAATTCCGTCCTCAAATTCACTCATATTCACAGATAAAGTAATAGGTCCGTCTACATAAATAGAATTTTCATAGACAACCTCCCCCGTAAATTCATTGGAGATACAAATGGTCACTTCTTTTAAAGAGGTAGTGAAATACAAAGAGACCAAAGACTGATCATACGTAGCTTCTACTGGAATACTCACTAAGCTACGAGGTCTTTTCAGAATTTTCTCACTTCGAGTACTTCTCAACAAAATAGTTTTTGTCGAAACTCCAATGTTAGCAACCAAAGATCCTAAGAAACTAACAAGTAAAACCAAAATTAAAAGAGTCTTTTTCATCATAATCGTCATGTTTCAATTAATACTATAATTACCTATGCAAAATTACTCTATAATAAAATACAATTATCATAAAACAGTAGACAGCTATATATACACTACACACCTAATATTCAATGATTTACATCAACAAACCATATTCTCTAATTAGACAATTGAAAGATCTATTGAATAAAACTCTGAAATGAGGAAGATGTAAATTAAACTGTGTCAGCAAGGAATAAAATATTAACTTTGCTAGCACAGTTTGTTTTTATGAAAGAAAAATTTGATTTCGAGAGTCTCAAGAACAAGACTATTGAACAGCTAAAATCAGGTAAGCCTTTGTTAGGTAAAGATGGTACCTTTGCCCCCTAATGGAAAGTATATTGAATGCAACTTTGGAAGGTGAAATTGACGCGCATCTGACAGATGAAGAACGTCAGACGGGTACCGCCGTAATGGTAAAATGCCCAAACAAACCCAAACTCCATTAGGTGAGGTTCAGTTTCTACCCCTCGTGACCGTAATTCAAGTTTTGATCCCCAGTTCATCAAGAAACATGAAACCATTCTGGCAAAAGGTGTTGCCAACCGTATAATCGGTCTGTATGCTCTTAGTAACAGCACACGTGAGATCAGCGACTGGATGGAAGAGAATCTTGGAAACCGTGTCTCGGCAGATACAATCAGTGCCATTACCGACCATATACTTCCGGAAATTAAAGCGTGGAAATCACGGATGCTTACTCCTCTGTCTAACATAGTCTGGATGGATGCCATTCATTACAAAGTAACTGATGAACGTGGCTGTACTGTAACCCGTGCAATTTATAATGTACTGGGTATTAACAGAGAGGGACATAAGAAGTTGCTAGGAATGTATATATCAAGGAATGAAGGTGCAAACTTTTGGCTCAGTGTACTTACAGACCTTCAGAACCGTGAAATTGAAGATATTCTTATAGCCTGTATAGATGGCCTGAAGGGTCTTCCTAAAGCTATTCAGAGTGTTTATCCAAACACTGCCGTAAGCTTTGTATGGTACATCAAATATGTAAGCTCCAAAAATCAGAAGGAATTCCTAAAGGATTTAAAATGCGTTTATCAGGCTGTCAATAAGGAATCTGCAGAAGATGAACTCCTAAAGCTGGATGAAAAATGGAGAAACAGTATCCTATCGTCATCAAATTCTAGCAAGACAACTGGGATAAGCTGTCCGAATACTTCCTGTATACTCCAGCAATCCGTAAGCTTATATATACCATAAATACTGTTGAGGGATATCACCGCCAAATCCGCAAGGTAACAAAAAACAAGGGCATGTTTCCATCAGATACAGCCCTTGAAAAACTTGTCGCAATATACGAAAGAAATGGACTATGCCACTGGTCAATTAGGCTATAATATCACAGCAATTAGCCATAAAATTTGGAAACCGGTTTAAATTATTGTAATTTTACGCTCATCAGAACTGGAAGCCACCCCTTGGACGCTAGCCGCTCCCCGAACGAAGAGTTTTTCAAGGAAAAAAATAATGCGTGATACTGTTTATTTTACACTACCGAAATGAGCAAATTATCTCATCCAAAATCCTATTATCATCAATACCCAATTTTTCCTTCTTTATGCGTTCTTTCTTTTTATTAATAGACTGTTTCTGAATACAATAAATTTGTATTAATACTTCCAATGACAAACGCATTTTTAGCAAACAACAAAATCGAATATCGTCTTCTGATAATAATGGATATCTATCTTTCAACCGCACTGTAAAATTATCGAATGTAGAATTTACATTGTCTATAATATCCTTCCAATTCTGCTCGGAAATTTTAATTCGATGCGAATTTTCTTCTGCAACGCTAAGAAAAGGAAAGCATAAAGAATTTAATCTTAAGAAAAAGGCATCTCGCAATCTTACTTCACGCTCTTTTAATTCAAGAACATCATTCTCCCTTTGTAAACGTAAGCATTCGGCCTCGTGCGTGTTTCTCTCCAAGTTATAATAAAGTCAAAAGCCAGACGAAGCATGTCTGGCTTT
>ENA-UEQL01001385-UEQL01001385.1-human-gut-metagenome-genome-assembly--contig:-NODE-1385-length-16987-cov-6.297457_pt1 | contig 16987 bp, 14 predicted proteins | sample MGYA00242905_ERZ507926 | MGnify/ENA primary metagenome ERZ507926 (study PRJEB26167, sample SAMN06115531) | human gut metagenome | host: Homo sapiens | place: China:Henan | collected 2015-09-09...
CAAAATGAGGAAAGTAACTGATAACCAGTAAACTTTCCTCATTCTTCTCTCAAACACTTTTTATATGTACTTTCACAGGGTGAAACATTTGATTTTCAATTAGTTGAAACATAAAAATGAAACATGAAAGGAAAAACGTCGGTGGTAAAAATATGTAAGAACTTTTGGAAGGAAATACCGGTATTTGGGTATTATAGAGGAAATCAGAAAAAGAAAAATCGCTTATATAATAAGTAGGTGTTCAAATTTATTAAAATAATTTTGAACACCTACTTATTACATTAATCAAACAAGTGTGGATTAACTTGCAGAGCCTCAACGATGGCTGCGGGGGGACGCTGATTGAGGAGTTCGTGCTTCATCCAATCCATATAGGGAGCTACGTGTTGGAAGAATTGGTGATAGCCTTGACAGAGGTAGTTAAGACCAGGTTCACCATCAGCGGTATGGGCGAAACGATTTTTAGGACATTCTCCATTGCAAGCAAAGAGATACTCACATTCGCGACACTGACGGGGCAAAGACTTTTGTTTGGCTTGACCAAATGTTTGCTGGCGAGGAGAATACATCATGTCGATGAGAGAATCCGTCTTGATATTGCCCAACTTATACTGCGGGAAGACGAAGTGGTCACACGAATAAACATCACCATTCCACTCTATCGCTCCCGCATGACCACACGTTTTGGCCAAAGTACAAATACCCGGCTGCTGACCAACCCAATTGGCAAGGGTGGAGTCGAAGAGCTGAATATAATAGTTGCCGACATCATTGCGCACCCATTCATCGAATATAGTGCAAAGGAAGTTGCCCCACTGCTGAGGGGTTACACTAAACTCCATGATTCCACCTTCGCCAGCCTCATCGACGGCGGCAAGGGTGCGGCCGTCGGCATGCTGTTGTATGCGTTCGACGATAGGGGTGAACTGTATGTAATGGCAGCCGATTTCTTTGAAGAAGTGATAAAAGTCGAGCGGATAGTCGGCATTGAAGTCGTTGACTACGGCTAAAGCATTCCACTCTACCCCATGCTTGTTGAGCAAACGAATGCCTCGCATTACTTGATTGAACGAGGGGCGTCCGCCACGATTACGACGATATTCGTCATGAAACTCTTGTGGGCCGTCAATGCTTACCCCTACGAGCCACCCTTCGCTACGGAAGAACTCACACCACTCGTCGGTGAGTAAGGTGCCATTGGTCTGAATGCAGTTGTCAATGGTGCGACCTGCAGCATATTTGCGTTGCAACTCCACTACTTTTTTATAGAAAGCAAGGGGACGCATGAGCGTTTCGCCTCCATGCCAAGTGAAGAGCACTTGTGGCATGGTCTGTGCTTCAATATAGTCGTGAATAAACTTTTCGAGCAGTTCGTCGCTCATTACTTCGTTTGGCGAGTCGGCATAGAGTTTTGACTTTTCGAGATAGTAACAATACTTACAAGCTAAGTTGCAACGTGAGCCTGCTGGTTTGGCTAAGAGATATAGGGGGGAAGAGAAAGGGGTGGCTAACATATATATAAAGACATGAGACAAGATTAACTGGGGGGCAGGTCTCTGGCCTACGAATTGAGAAATCAGAAATTAAGCTCTTTTTCTCAATTTTGCAGACAAGAGATCTGCCCCCAGTTACTGCGATGTTTACTATGATTTGTCTACTTCATTATTGTGCATAGCCTAACTTGGCTAAGACTTCGTTGCTGATATCAATACTGGGTGAGGCGAAGATGATACCTGTATCTGAAGCGCGATCGAGAATAAGTTGGAAGCCACGAGCGGTGGCTATACCTTTCACGGCATTATAAATCTCGTCTTGAATGGGTTCAATAAGGCTTTGACGCTTCTTATAGAGTTCACCTTCGGGGCCAAAGTACTTCTTCTTGAGGTCGGCAGCCTCTTTTTCTTTATCAACAATAGCCTTCTCGCGTTCTTTCTTTTGTGCATCGCTTAGGAAGACGCTTTCATTTTGATAGTTCTTATACAAAGTCTGCGCCTTCGTGTTGAGTGCTTCAACCTCAGCTTGCCATGACTTAGAGGTCTGGTTTAACTGTTCGTTGGCACGTTCGTAAGCAGGAATGTTGCTGAGGATATATTCCATGTCGACAATTGCGAACTTTTGTGCCTGTGCTCCAATGGTAGTGCAGAGCATAATCAGTGTGAAAATAATCTTTTTCATAATCTATTACTATGATTTTATTGTATTGTATGGCAAATATAAAGATTATATTTGTTACACCCAAACGTTGGTTTTATAATAAAAAATAACATAGCCGAGATCAAAAGATTTAAATAGCCTACCAATAGGTGCAATATCCCTACTATCGGCTCTCACACACATTTGCGCCATAAAATAAAGGAAAACAAATATTGTATAGATGTATAAGGCTCCATAACGCATCGTGTGGGTAGGCTCGGTTTTATAAACTGCAAATTGGGGTCTATGTTGATTCGTGTGGGTAAACTGCAATTTATCGGCCACTTGGGGGAACGCGTCGCCCCCAGGTTAGGATCCGCCCCCCCAATTAAGCCGATAAATTGCAGTTTACCCACACGAATCAACATAGCCCCACAAATTGTCTGCCTAACGAGAATGAACATTATTTTTTTCGTTAATGTTCATTCTCGTTAGGCAGACAAATTGTAGTTTATAATTCAGAACAATGTTAGAATTCTTGACCAATGATGAAGTGGAACTGCGAACCACCGGCGCGCTTGCCTGTGTAACCACTGATGGTCTTTTGGAAACCGTAGGCCCAGTCAATACCCATCAAACCAACCATGGGCAAGAGGATACGTACACCGACACCGGCTGAACGCTTCATGTTCAAAGGATTGAACTTCTTGACGTCTTGCCATGCGTTACCGCCTTCAAGGAAGGCAAGAGCATAGATAGACGTTGACGTCTCGAGCATCAAGGGGTAACGCAACTCTAAGGTCATGCGGCTATAAGCATAGGCATCGCCATAGTAAGAGTTGTTGCCTGCGATCGAACCGTTCTCGTAACCACGCAAGGCAATGGTCTCAGTAGCATAACCGCTTGAATAGCCTGACATACCGTCACCACCAACGTAGTACGTTTCGAAGGGTGACTTCTTGTGCTGATTGTAAGCACCAAGAATACCAAATTCTACGCGCGTCATCAATACAGGTGCCTTGACGGCACTTGAGAGGGCGGTGAAGTTGCGGAACTTCAACTTCCACTTGTGATACTCAATCCAGCGGTATTTCTCCTGCTGCTCTGCAGAGTAGGTTGGAGACTGGGAGTTGTTGGCGAGGTTCTTGTAATCCTTGTTGTCGAACGCACTCCATGGTGGAGTAAGGTGGTGTGAAACTTACTTGGAAGAGGAAGTCTGATCCCTTACGTGGATAGAAGGGGTGATCGGTAGAGTTGCGCTGCAATGAGAGCGAGAGGTTGATATTGTTACAATTACCGTCGGTAATCAAGAAGTAGTTCCACGACCTCAACATATAGCGTGTATAGTTGAGTTCGGCCATGAACGTAAAGTAGTCATCAGGCCAGCGAAGGCGCTTACCAAAGCCGAGGCTGAGGTTGACCATCTTGACGTACTTATCGGGGTCGAAAGCATCAGTATAGTAGTTAGAGCTTGAACCGTAGCCGTAGGCGTAGTTATAATAGTTATTATAATAGTTCTGATTGATGAAGTTAGAGTTTACATCGCTCTGCTTAGTATACGAGATGGAGAACGATAGTTGGTTGGGGCGCTTGCCGCCTAACCACGGTTCGAGAAATGAGAGACCATAGTTCTGATAATATGTACCATTGGTCTGAACTTGGAGTGAGAGCGTTTGGCCGTCGCCTTGTGGAATGAAGCCTGCACGTTTGTAACCTTTCTTGAAGAGGTTCTGCACAGAGAAGTTGGTAAACTTCAGTCCTACACGTCCTACGATACCCGTTTGTCCCCAACCGGCAGAGAGTTCGATTTGGTCGCCACCCTTTGAGGTGAGTGGATAGGTGAGGTCAACCGTACCGCTAACAGGGTCGGGTTTGATACCATTTTGGCCGAACTGAGACTGTAGTGCTTCGGGGTCGAACTGGTTCATCTGCGCGAGGTCTTGAATAGAGCGCTTGATGTTATCCATTGAGAAGAGGTCGCCTGGCTTGGTGCGCAACTCACGACGGATAACGTTCTCATAGACGCGGTCGTTGCCCGAAATGCGTACTTGGTTGAAGGTAGCTTGTTGACCTTCGCGAATGCGCATCTCAAGGTCGATAGAGTCACCTACAACGTTTATCTCGACGGGGTCGAGGCGGTAGAAGACGTAACCATTGTTGTAATAGAGATTGCCCACAGCGTCGTCGTCTGTGTTCAAACGTTTATTCATAAGCGTTTGGTCGTACACGTCACCGTCCTTCATCTGCAAGATGCGCTGTAGAAGGTCAGAATTATAAACGGTGTTGCCCACCCATGATATATTACGAATGTAGTACTTCGTGCCTTCGTAGACGTTCATATAGACGTTTACGTGTTTGTCGTCAACCATCTGTACGCTATCGGCCGTAATCAAGGCATCACGATAACCCCATGAGTTGAGTTTTTCGACGAGGAGGTCTTTATCCTCCTTATACTTCTCGGGCAAGAACTTCTTGGAACGGAACAGATTGATAAGGCTCTTCTCGTGCGTCTTTTTCATCGCTTTCTTAAGCTTTGCCACATGTTTGGGGTCAGCACCTGTAATAAAGATTTTGCTTACCTTTATCTTTTCGTTCTTGTTGATGTTGATATCTACCAACACGCGGTTGTCGCCCGTAACGTCCTCACGCTGTACGATATTTACTTCACAATTCTTGAAGCCCTTCTCTTCGAAGTGCTTCTTGATATAGTGTTCAGCGCGGTTGACCATATCGGTGGTGATTTGGTTGCCGGGCTGGAAGCCGATAATCTTTTCGCAATCTTCGCGCTCTGACTTTTTCACACCCGTATAGCGAATGCTTGAGATACGCGGTTGAGCCGTAAGTTTAACGTGTAGATAAGCCTTGCCGTCGACAATGCTATCGGCTACAATCTCGACGTTAGAGAAAATCTTTTGATTCCAATAGCGGCGCACGGCTTCACTAATGTCGGGTCCTGGAATTTCGTAGCTTCGACCCACTACCAAGCCCGATATATTGAGCAAATAGTCTGCGTCATAGCCCTTCATCTCATCAACGGTGATGCCGCCCAACGTATAGCGGGGGTGATTAGCCGTATAAGTGATGACGGGCATATTGGCATTATTGTCTGCTGCATCGGTCTGTGCTTGTATAGCTCCTGTTGCTAACAGGGCTGCAGCCAGCGTGAGCAGTATGCGTGAGGTATATTTCATTTATTGGGGTTAGGGGGTTATTGGGATTATGTTGGGATTAGGGGGTTACGTTGGGGTTAGGGGTTAAGAAGAAACATAACTTATAAGCCTCAACCCTTACACACTAACCATATTCGCACATTAATTTTTTACCTGTTCACTTGTCTTGCCATATCGGCGTTCACGATTTTGGAACCATTCAATGGCCTTGCAAAGGTCGGCCTCGTGAAAGTCGGGCCAGAAAGTGTCGCAGAAATAGAACTCTGTGTAAGCACATTGCCACAACAAGTAATTACTCAAGCGTACCTCGCCTCCTGTACGGATAAGCAAATCGGGGTCGGGCATAAAGTTGGTAGTCAAATGGCTACTGATTGTCTGCTCGGTGATGTCCTCTGGTTGGAGTTTGCCTTGCTTCACCTCGTCGGCCAATTGGCGTACCGTATTCGTTATCTCCCAACGCGAACTGTAGCTCAAGGCGATGACCATAGTCATGCCCGTATTGACCGAAGTGCGTTCTTGGAGTCCGAGAATAGACTCGCGCACTACTTCGGGCACGCGGCTCAAATCGCCAATGATACGAAGGCGCACATTGTTATTCATAAACAGTTCCTCCTCTAACGAGGTAAGGATAAGCGACATGAGCGCGGCTACCTCGTCGGCAGGACGATTCCAATTCTCGGTGGAGAAGGTATAGAGCGTCAAGAACTTCACGCCCATGTTTGAGCACGCTGTGGTAATTTCGCGCACAGCTACGACGCCCTGTTGGTGGCCCATGCTGCGGTTCATGCCGCGTGCTTTGGCCCAACGTCCGTTGCCGTCCATGATAATGGCAATGTGGGCAGGAATTCTTGAAGTGTCGAGTTGCATTTCTCTATGTATAATAATGATTAGTCTTTGTTACAAGTGGGGCATCGGGGATTGAGGTCGTAAGTGAGCGTGAGGGTGAGAGCCGAATACACGTCTTTATTACGAAACAACTCTGACTTAATGCCTAAGGGGGCGGATAAGCCGTCGAGCTTGTCACTTAGGCTAAAGTGTACCAAATAGTCCAGGCCTAAATTGAGTCGGGGGGCCACTTTGTATTTTACGCCCAATCCCATGGGAATGTTTGCCGTAAAAGCTTTGCCAGCTGCGCCATAGGTAAGGCCGAAGCCCATTTGTACGTAAGGCACAAGGCGGCAGTAGCCGCGATAGTCGCGTAGGTAGCCATAGGGCAAGAAGTGAAGTTCGTAAAGTGCTGACACGTCATAGATGCCCTTATTCACTTCATAGCTCAGCCTTTCTGTTCCCGTAGCATTGGGGTTGGCAGGCAAGAAGGGTTTCATACCTTGTGTACTGCCCTTCATTTGGTTATAGGTAAACTGCGTCTTAACGGCCATACGCGGATTGAGCGGGAAACGTGCTATCAGTGCACCAGCAAAACTCATTTTGCTGTCAACATCCGTCTTATTGAGACTTGCCCCTAAGCCAGCGCCTAACTCTAAGCGATAGAAGTTGTCATCTTGCTGCTGGGCTTGCACACGAAGAACTGCGAACAGAAATAGGAGACACAGATACAACTTCACACCCCTCATTCTATAGAACAAGGAGGCGCATGAAGTGATATGTATATTCCTTAATCTGTTCACAATCTTACAATTTGCTAATGTGCTAATTTGCTAATGTGACCCTCTGTAAATTATTCAGCATTTACACACTGAAACATTCAATTCGCACATTTGCACATTCACACATTTGCACATTTCCTACGCATTTGCACATTACTCACCCGTTGCCAAACGGTTAATGCGCCCTTTGTAAACGATACCTGTTCCGCTGCAGATAACCCATATAAATTGCTCGCTATCTACCGTAACGGCTAAAGCCTTCACGCCAGTGAGCGTGGGATGTAGTAACTCATTTGCCTTCCATGTACGGCCATTGTCTTGACTCGTATAGAAGGGGGCCATTGTACCATCAGTTGTTGTACCTGCTAAAATGGTGCTACCGTCGTAGGCGAACAAGTTGACATTACTCAACTTAGGACAAGCGTATTCGCCCAACTCCTCTGTTTGGGGAATGTACATCCAAGGATAGCTGAATGAACCCATCGCATCAAAGTCGCGTTTCCACACTGCCATGCCGTCAGCATCGCTACCTACCATAATGGCCATGTAACCATTCTTGTCCGTACGCGATTGCAAGGTAGTGAAAGCCAAATTATGTGTGGGGAGATGGCCTTCTGTATCAATTTGGCTCAAGCGCCACGTTTGGCCATCAGCTGAAGCGTACATTTTGCCATCAGCTACGCCATAAATACTGTCTGCTACAACGGCTGCAAGCGCATCAAAATGTTGTGAAGTGCTGACTGCTGTCCAATCGTTTAAGCCCGTAGCAGAAGTGATGAGTTGGCCGTTAGCCAAGGCATAGAATTGACCTTTAAAATATTGCACCGAACGAACGTTGAAGTGGGTCAATCCTGCAATATTGATAGCACTATCGAAGTGAGCATCAGCCGTTTCGGTTTGTACCACTTGTGTTGTACCGTCAGCACGTTGACCAAAGACGTATAAGGCCCCACCCACGCTCAAGGCTTTGCTCTCTACGAACGAAGCAATGTCGCTCAACGGATTATTAGCCACTTGCGTCCAAGCCAATGAATCGGGATTTTCCTTGTACACACGAATATCAACCGTATAAGTGCGCTTTGACACGCCGTCGTTAGCATGCACCGTTACCTCACGCGGCACACTAAAGTCGGTGCTATCGGTCGGCGTAAAGATTGTATCATTGCCTGTACTTAGGCTCTTGATAGAAAGCGTACCAGTGTTAACCATACCCTTCTCGGCAAACACGAGTTTATCTGTGCGCGTACCTTGGGGTAGGTATTCAGGATTGTAGATACGATAGTTTACTTGGTCAATGTAGAGGCTGTAAGCACCGCCTGTTACCGTATATATATAAGTAGTATCAACGCCCGCACTTGTCTTGGCCTTCACCTCACGCTTTAAATTGCCGAGTGTGGCAGATGTAATGACGCAATCGCGCGACACCTCTACCTCGCTGCTACCGGTCGATGTGTCACACGCCGTAAAGGCCATGCTGGTGAGCACGGCCACGATTAACGTCCATATCGAGTATTTCTTCATGTCGTAGTTTTTCTGTTTGGTACTATTATCACCTTATTTTGCAACTTACAAAATAGTAGATACTGCGTGCAAAAATACGTACAATTTCTTTATTAGGAGTATTTTCACCGAGTTTTATCTTGTTTAAGAGTTTTTTAGTAGGGCTTTATCTGTTTCTCGTCGTTGGCTGCTGTGGATAGATGAGCAGCACGTTACGAGAGGAGAAGTAACGCTCTATTTGATCGGGTAGACGCTCCAAATAATTATGGTAAGAAAGCGAGCCACGACGTGCACAGACAAATATCATCAAATGGTCTTGACGTGAATTGTGAGCCAAAGAAACGAGGTCGCTCCACGACTTAAAATCGCTGTAAAGTACGGGGAGGCCATTGTGTTTCTCGTCAAAGTAGCGTTGCATGGCAGTAAGCGTGACTGGAGAAGAATAAACGCTTATACCACAAGCCATCTGACGCATGAGCAATGCTACACGATCCATCCACCGAGCAAAGCCTTGTTCAAACTCTGCCTTATTGGGCACCAAGAGTTGAATACGCCCTACAGTATTGAGCGGTATCATAGAACGGAAGATGAATATCTGACGGTCAATCTTTGCCAAAAGGTCGGTACTTAATTTACCATAAAAGGAGTCGGAGATACGCGCTTTCTGGTGCAGACCCAACACGAGGTCACTCACTCCGCGCTCCGTTATGGTGTGTGAAATACCACTCACGACATTGACCGACCAACGTTGGTATGTCTGGATACGAATATTGGTGGCCGCAGCTAACTTTACAGCGCGTTCGAGCTGTTCTTCCCCACTCTGGCGGGCTGAAGGATCATTCTCCAACACGATATTGAGAGCGATGATAGGAGCTACGGAATGAGGAGTGCGCAACATGAGTGAAAGCTCGACTAAAGGCCCCACCATATTGGGGTAATTTAAGGCCATCATAATGCGGTCGGGATTTTCATCAGCCACAGGGGTAGATTTCGCTATGGTTGCTACCCGCTGATGAACAGCCATTTGACGTGCCGTATTTTCGGTTATCAATGAGCTCACCACGCAAGTGACTAATATCAACACCATAGCGCCATTGAGCACATCTTCCCCCAAGAGGTGCGTTCCGTTAGGCAAAATGATTTTATATCCTACCAATACAACAGCTAAAGTGGCGGCTGCACGAGAACCTGTTAGACCGAACATGAGTTTGCGCTCATCAGCCGACATACGGAAAACCTTCTGTGTGGTAAACGAGGCTAACCACTTGCTAACCAATCCTACAACTACCATTACGCAAGCTGCCAGAATGGCTCCTTCGTGTTCAATGAGCGCACCTAAATTAATAAGCATACCCACTCCTATTAAGAAATAAGGGATAAATAAGGCATTGCCCACGAACTCAATATGGCTCATCAAGGGAGACGACGGAGGTATCAGACGATTGAGCACCAAACCAACCAAGAAGGCTCCTAAGATACCTTCCATTCCCACCAATTCCATAAGTCCAGCTCCTAAGAACACCATTCCGAGTACAAACACGTATTGCACAACGCTTTCATTATACCTTCGAAAGAACCACCTACCGACACGTGGGAAGACATATATAATAATAGCACCAAGTAATATTACTTTTATAACCAACCATACCCAATACAAGCCTGTCACATGTTCCTTAAACATTCCTCCTACTACGGCTAACACTAATAAAGTAAGCGTATCGGCCACGATTGTTCCCCCAACGGCTATACTTACACTCTTGAGGCGCGAGAGGCCATAGCGCAACACGATGGGATAGGCTATAAGCGTATGTGAAGCATACATCGCAGCTATCAATATAGACGCTGCTATACCATACCCTAATAGAAAAGTGTTGGCCACATAGCCTATCAGCATTGGTATGGCAAAGCTTAACAAACCTAATGTTAAGGCACGTCCCTTGATACGCTGCACATCTTGCAGGTTCATCTCAAGTGAGGCCAAGAACATAATATAATAAAGTCCTACTTTACCAAAGAGTTCGAAACTACCATCGCGCTCTAACACACCAAACCCATGGGGGCCAATGAGCACTCCCGCAAATATCATTCCCACTATTGAGGGAATGCGCAGGCGCTCTAACAACATGGGTGCAAAAAGGATAATGCACAACACGATGAGAAATATCCAAGTAGGGTCGGTTATCATTTGCTTTTCTTTTTGGAGTTAACAAGTTGACGAGTTGGCAAGTTGACAAGTAAGTTACATATTATATTACTTTGTTGTAATCGTCATGGCGAAGCAATCTACTTGTTAACTCGTCAACTAACAAGTCTGCTTATCAACTGTCGTTCGCTGCAAAATTGCAAAAAAACTGCCATTTAGCATAAAATACTGCATACAAATCGCCTAAACGCACCCTGTTTCACAGATTTTTGTGTAATTTTGCAGCCAAAGAACATGCTTACGTTCTGTAATTAAATAAATAACGATAAAAACAAAATGACACATTTAAGTATAGTTATGCAATAAAATGAATAACAAAAGATACTTAATGTGTAAAAAAACAGATAAAAGACAAACAAATGAATGTAGCTATCGTTGGCGCCAGTGGTGCCGTAGGCCAAGAATTTTTGCGCGTATTGGCCGAACGCGATTTCCCCATCGACAATTTGTTGCTCTTCGGTTCTACCCGTAGCGCAGGCACAAAATATACCTTCCGCGGTAAGGAATATACCGTAAAATTGCTTCAACACAACGACGACTTTAAAGACGTTGACATAGCCTTTACATCAGCTGGCGCTGGCACTTCAAAGGAGTTTGCCGAAACGATTACAAAGTATGGTGCAGTGATGATTGACAACTCTTCAGCCTTCCGCATGGACGAAGAAGTGCCCCTCGTTGTGCCTGAATGCAATGCTAAAGATGCGTTGACTCGTCCCCGTGGCATCATTGCCAACCCTAACTGCACTACTATCATGATGGTAGTTGCCCTACAAGCTATTGAGCAGTTGAGCCACATCAAGCGCGTACACGTGGCATCTTATCAAGCTGCCAGCGGTGCTGGCCAAGCTGCTATGGACGAACTCGTAGAGCAATATCGCCAAGTTTTGGCAAACGAACCTGTAACGGTCAACAAGTTTGCCTATCAGTTGGCCTTCAACGTAATTCCTCAAATTGACGTTTTCCAAGAGAATGGTTATACAAAAGAGGAAATGAAGATGTACAATGAGACGCGTAAGATTATGCACTCTGACGTACTTACTTCAGCTACTTGCGTTCGTGTACCTTCTTTACGTTCACACTCTGAAGCCATTTGGGTAGAAACAGAGCAACCTCTCGAAATTGACACTGTAAAGCAAGCCATTGCTGGTGGTGAAGGTTTGGTCTTGATGGACAACCCCGAAAAGAAAGAATACCCCATGCCATTGTTCTTGGCTGGCAAAGACCCCGTTTACGTAGGTCGTATTCGCAAAGACTTGGCTAATCCCAACGGCATTACACTTTGGTTGGTAAGCGACCAGATACGTAAAGGCGCAGCACTCAACGCTGTACAAATAGCTGAATACCTTATTAAGGTAGGCGATGTAAAATAAGAGTAAACCTTTATTGTAGGGGTGTCCTAAAAACAAAATTTTTAGGACACCCCTACAATCGTCTTCATACCATAGGGACATTTGTCTGCCTAATTGGGGGGCGGGTTACAAACCCGCCCCCCAATTAATGTCAGAGCATCAAGTTAGGCGGTACCACAGCAAAGCCAAATGAAAAAATTCTTTTTTCATTTGGCTTTGCGTTCGGTTTGCACTAACTTTGCCCCTTGATATTGATATATTGTATGAATTTAATTGTAGACATTGGCAATTCGTCAGCAAAGGCTGCCGTGTTTCATAACAACGAGATGGTGATGCGTAAACGACTGAACGCTGACATCATTGATAACATTGCAATGATTGCTGCCGACTACGACATAGATGCCTGCGCCTTCTCGTCAGTGGGCAAGCCACGCCCCGACGTGGCTGCAGCTATCCTTCACCTCGTGCCAGGAGCACTACATGTTACAGGGACTACCAACACACCACTTATGTGTGACTACCTTACTCCCGAAACGTTAGGTGCTGACCGATTGGCAGCAGCTGTGGGGGCAGCTTGTTGTTGTCCTAACACCGAACTACTCATTATCGATGCAGGCACATGCATTACCTACGATTACGTGAGCGCTGACGGACATTACCTCGGTGGCAATATATCATTAGGATTGGGCATGCGACTACGCGCACTGCACGAGCAAACGGCTCTACTTCCACTCGTAGCAGCCGACGGCAACGTACCCACTATTGGACGCAATACGCACGAGGCCATTCGCTCTGGTGTCATTCGAGGCATGGACTTTGAAATCATGGGGTACATTCGTCGCATGTGGCAACAACACCCCCAAGCACGCATTTTCGTAACTGGTGGCAATGGCTACCGATTTGCACAAGAAGCTGAGGTTGACAGAAATGATGCCTTAGTCGAGATTGGACTTAACTGCATTTTACAGTATCAAAATAGATGACTACACGCAACAAATATTTAGCCACCGCACTCTTGGCGGTACTTCCGTTTTGCGCCTTTGGCCAAACAAATGGTAGCAATTCGCCTTACTCACGCTACGGTTTTGGCTTGTTGAGCGATGGTGCCAATGCCTTTAATAAGAGCATGGCGGGTACTGCGTATGGTATGCACAACGGCAAGGAACTGAATACGAAGAATCCGGCCTCATACGCAGCTATCGACTCGCTCACCTTCTTATTCGACTTAGGATTATCACTGCAAAACGGCAACTTCTCGCAAAATGGGTTAAAGACGAATGCCAAGAACACGTCGATTGACTACATCACAGCGGGCTTTCGCATTGCTCCACGTATGGGTATGTCGTTGGGCATTATGCCTTTCAGTACCATTGGTTACAAGATGATCAATACGCAGTCGAAGCAAATGGAGAATGGACTGACCGAAATGACACAGACCAACACGTTCTCTGGCGACGGCGGACTGCACACAGCCTACATAGGTTATGCTTGGGCTCCCGTAAAAGCACTTTCGCTGGGTGTAAATGCGGGTTACCTTTGGGGTGACATTGAACACAAGTCGGTTATGAACATTTCAGGTACTACCGCTAGTTCGTCTGACGTTCCTACTAGCACACAAACCTACAGTGCCGACATTCGCTCCTATAAAGTAGACTTTGGTTTGCAAGCCGATATTCCTATTAATAAGAAAAATAAGCTAACATTAGGTGTTACTTACGGTTTAGGTCACGACATCAATCGTAATGCCTCTTATAACGTGCGACGTAGCACCTCTTCATCAGTGGTGAGTGATACTACTTACACCTGTAAGAATGCTTTTCAGCTGCCTCACACCTTGGGCGTAGGTTTAACATGGACACTTAATGAGGCCCTACGCGTGGGTGTTGACTACACTTGGCAGAAGTGGAGCAACGTGAAGTACCCAACAGTTATCACCAATAGCAACCGCACCTTATCATACGTTGCGCAAAAGGGATTTTTCAACAACGCTCACAAGGTCAGCCTTGGCGCTGAATACATTCCTAACGAGAGCGGACTACGCTGGCGCGAACATGTACGTTACCGCGCAGGTGTGGCATACGGCACTTCTTACACCAAAATCAATGGCAGCGAAGGTCCACACGATTTCTTGGCAAGCATTGGTGTTGCACTGCCGATCGTCAATCTTTACAACAATCGCACATTCATTAACTTAGGTGTACAGTACGAACACGTAAAGCCCAAAATAGCTGGACAGATTACTGAAAACTACATTCGCTTTAGCATCGGTATCAACTTCAACGAACGCTGGTTCATGAAGTGGAAAGCTGAGTAGGAAATGCGCGAATGAGGAAATATGCAAATATAAAATTTGAGTTTTGATACAACACAATCTACATATCAAACGTCTATTTGGCCCCTTGTTGCTGCTTCTAAGCATTTGCTTGGCAGCGGCTTGCAGCAATGAAGCACCACCAATGGGGGCTCGCGTTGTAAATCGCGATTCACTGCCCGTTATGACCACAAGGGGCGTGTCAAAACTCATTACCGACTCTGGCGTGGTACGTTACAAGATTATAGCTGAAGAATGGCGCGTTTATGACCGCACCACCCCACCCCGTTGGGAATTTCCGAAGGGACTTTTCTTAGAACGATACGACGATAAGTTTAAAGTTGACATGCGTTTCTGCGCTGATAGCGCTTGGCTTTACAATCAAAACTTCTGGAAGTTGAAAGGACACGTAATGCTTGACGACAAATCGGCTCAGAGCCGCTTGCGTACGGAAGAGTTATATTGGAACATGCAAACGGGCGAACTCTCGTCTAACGTACACACCTTCCTCAAACAACCTCAACAAGAAATAGAAGGCAACTGGTTTCGCGCCACCATACGCAATGGACACCCCACACAGTATCACGTAAAGCAATCACGTGGCTTTATGCCTATGAACGAAGGTTTCACAACAGGAGGTGGCACAGCGCAGCCAACTAACACTGCACAACCTAACGACACAACGTCTACCCCCCAACGCAGTGCCCCCACCAGTCGTCCGAAAAAGATTGACCTACAATAAATTAAACGTAACAAGCGACTCCTTTATTTCTCATTTATAAGGATTTGCCAAAAAATAAAGCACTTACTCCGCGTAAGTGCTTTTTTTTATCTAACTTTGCGCGTCACAAAGTACACTGAAAAAATAACAATAAAAACAATAAATAATAAATTAAATGGCAGCATTACAAACAATTCGAAGCAAAGGTGCACTGCTCGTTGGTGTGTTGGGTTTAGCCCTCTTTGCTTTCATTGCTGAAGAGTTCGTTCGTGCCTTTGGTATCTTAGACGGCATGGACAAGAACAATGTCGGCATCGTATGTGGCAATAAGCTCTCCATTCAAGACTTCCAACAGATGGTCGAAGAACAGAGCGACATGACCAAACTGCAAATGCAAATGCAGGGTCAAGATGCCAACCTTAGTGACGAACAAATGGAGCAAATCCGCGAACAGGTTTGGCAACAGTTCGTTCAAAAGTCAGTTATCGAGAGCGAGTGCGACAAACTCGACCTTACTGTAACTGACGGTGAAGTACAAGAAGCCCTCCGCGAAGGTAACGCACAAAGTTTGGCCGTAATGGCAAGCATCTTCCGCAACCAGCAAGGTCGCTTTGACTTCACACAAGTACAAGAGTTCTTGAAGAACTACAACAAGACCATTCAACAAGCACAGCAAGCTAACAACGGTGACGCTATCGAACAGTTGCAAAACATCAAAAAGATGTGGGACTTCACCGAAAAGCAATTGCGCGACGAGTTGCTCTCTAACAAGTATAACATGCTCTTCGCCATGGGATTCGTTTCTAACCCCATCGCTGCTAAAGAGAACTTTGACGAGCGCAACATTCAGAAGAACGTCGAGATTGCCGCCCTTCCCTATAGCGCTATTAGCGATAAGGACATCAAGGTGACTGACGACGACCTCAAGGCTGCTTACGACGACTTTAAGGAGAACTTCTACTCTCCCGCTCCTACACGCGACATCAAGCTCATCGATGTCAACGTAGTAGCCAGTGCAGCCGACCGTGCTGAACTCACAAAGCGTGTAGAAGGCATTCAACAACAATTGCAGCAAGGTGGCGACATCGCCAACATCGTTCGTGCTTCTAACTCTTCTGTTCAGTACAGCAACTTAGCTCTGAGCAAGAATGCTTTCCAACGCATGACCGACGTAGCCTCAGCGCTCGACTCTATGAGCGTAGGTAGCGTTAAAGCCACTTACTACAATGCGCAGGACAATACAATCAACACCCTCAAGCTTATTGCTAAGGAGGAAGCTCCTGACTCTATCCTTTATCGTCAAATCGCAGCAACCAATGCTGACCCCGCTCAGCGCAAAGCACAAGCTGACTCTATCTTAAACGCTTTGAACAACGGCGCTTCATTCGCCGAGTTAGCTAAGAAGTATGGTCAGTCTTCAGACTCTATTTGGTTGACTTCTGCTCAATACGAAAGCTTCGGCATGGCTGAAGAGAGCGCATCTTACTTGAGCCAGCTCTACAAGATTGGTGCTCACAGCGCAGCCATTATCTCTAACGACCAAGGTGCTGCCGTTGTACAGGTGCTCGACCGCAAGAAGATGGTTACAAAGTACAACGTAGCCGTAGTTAAGTGTCCGCTCAACTTCTCTAAGAAGACTTACGAGGACGAACTCAGCCGCTTCAACCGCTTCTTGGGTCAGAACAAGGACGTAGCTTCAATCGAGAAGAACGCAGCCAAGAATGGTTACATGGTAACCGACCTTCCTGGCTATAGCCCCATGCAGAACCTCATTGCTACACGCATTGGCGGTAGCGGTGCTAAGGACTGCGCACGTTGGATCTTTGACGATGCAAAGGAAGGAGACGTTTCTAAACTCTACGAATGTGGCCGTAATGGTGACCACCTCATCGTCGCTTGCGTCACAAGCGTCAACAAAGAAGAGGCAGAAATCATTTTTTTTCAGAAAATAGTTCGCGGATTGCTTCTCAATTCGGAAAAATGTCTTAATATT
>ENA-UEQL01001386-UEQL01001386.1-human-gut-metagenome-genome-assembly--contig:-NODE-1386-length-16984-cov-37.201987_pt1 | contig 16984 bp, 13 predicted proteins | sample MGYA00242905_ERZ507926 | MGnify/ENA primary metagenome ERZ507926 (study PRJEB26167, sample SAMN06115531) | human gut metagenome | host: Homo sapiens | place: China:Henan | collected 2015-09-09...
ATGCGCACGATCTCGACCTTGTCGAACTGATGCAGACGGTTCAGACCTCTCACGTCCTTGCCGTAAGAACCGGCCTCACGACGGAAGCACGGAGTGTAGGCGGTCATCTTCTGCGGGAAGTCGTTGTTACCAAGGATGACATCTCTGAATATGTTGGTGACAGGAACCTCGGCTGTAGGGATGAGATAGAAGTCATCAAGTCCTACATAGTACATCTGGGCCTCCTTGTCAGGCAGCTGGCCGGTACCGAAACCGGAAGCGGCGTTGACCATGATAGGCGGCTCGACCTCCTTGTAGCCGGCGGCGGTGTTGATGTCAAGGAAGAAGTTGATGAGGGCCCTCTGGAGTTTCGCGCCCTTGCCCTTATAGACAGGAAAACCGGCTCCGGTGAGCTTCACTCCAAGGTCGAAATCTATGATGTCATATTTCTTGGCAAGCTCCCAGTGAGGGAGAGCGTGCTCAGGAAGGTTGACCTCAGGGCCGCCCATCTTCACAACCTGATTGTCCTCGGCTCCCTTTCCAGGGATAACGAGGTCGCAAGGCATATTCGGAAGAAGAACCAACTGAGCCTCAAGTTCCTTGTTGTTCTCATCGGCCTTGGCGAGAAGTTCGGAAGACTTGGCCTTGAGTTCGGCCACTTCCTTCTTGACCTCTTCGGCCTCGGCCTTCTTGCCATCTTTCATAAGTCCACCGATCTGCTTGGTGAGCTGATTCTGCTTGGCCACAATAGCGTCACTCTCTGTCTGAAGAGCCCTTCTGTTGGTGTCCAGTTCGAGGACTTTTTCCACGATGGCCCTCGCATCGAAATTCTTTACTGCCAGCTTCTCGATCACGTGCTGCGGATCGTCACGAAGCGTTTTGAGTGTAAGCATAATATTGCGAATAGTTTAATTACAATTAAAATGGAAGTCCCCGCTTGCCGCCGGGAATGTTCCCCGACACATTTCCAGGCTAGCAAGCCTGAAACGGGTTCCTTCAAAACAAAAAGAGGACAGGCACGATAACTCGAAGCCAGCCCTCTTTCTTTCTATGAATCCTCCGAGTCTTAGTTCTCAAAAGGGATAACCGAGACGTAGGATTTGTCCTCTCTCTTCCTTGTGAACTTAACAGTTCCGTCAACGAGTGCGTAGAGAGTGTGATCCTTGCCCATTCCTACGTTCTTGTCAGGATTGTGGACAGTACCTCTCTGCCTTACGATGATGTTGCCGGCCTTTACGACCTCACCGCCGAATTTCTTGAGTCCAAGCCTTTTGGAATGAGACTCACGACCGTTCTTTGAACTTGATTGTCCTTTCTTGTGTGCCATAATCTGTTACTCTTTAGAAATTAAGCGATTTCATCGATACGAATCTTGGAAAGCTTCTGGCGGTGGCCATTGAGCTTCTGGAATCCCTTACGACGGATCTTCTTGAACACGAGCACCTTGTCAGCCTTTGCCTCGTCATCGAGAACGGTGGCCTTTACGACTGCGCCCTTTACATAAGGATTACCGAGCTTGATCTGCCCTTCGGAGTCAACGAGCAGCACCTTGTCGAACTCGACTGAAGAATCCTTGGCCGCCGCGAGACGGTTAACAAAGATCTCTTTTCCAGCCTCAACCTTGAACTGCTGTCCTGCAATGTCAACAATTGCGTACATAAAAAAACAAAACTTTATTAAGTTTCAGCCGCAAGCGCCCGTAACCTCACGGGACTTCTGGAGCTCCACGGCCATCAAACAGACTGCAAATTTACGCAAAATCCATTAATCCACAAAATATTTCGAAAAAGACGCATGTAACCCGAGTAAATGAAGGAATGGAATCACATTCGACATTACAGACCACGAAAAGCAAGTGGAACTATGGTCTCGGGACAACAGATTCGACAAGAGCTTGTCGGGCGATGTCCACCTGCCCTGGGCTAATCGTCAGATAGTAATGCCGACCGTTAGCGTCTGGAGTGAAACGGGTGATGCCCTGCTCATCCACCACGATACTCCCCGGTCCGGAGATTCCATAGGCATTCCTGTCCGATGTCACAGCATCGTAAACAGAGCTAAGGTCCCATGTGGGTCTGCAGAACGGCATCTTTGCATAATGGGTGTAAGCCACTGTCAAAGGGTTCTCATTCACATCACCGAAGTCATTCTCTATACTTTCCGCAGGATAGAGAACCGCATTCCCGACTTCCCATCCGCTCACGACCATTGTCACGGGACACAGGTCGAACAGCCTTTGCGAAGAAGGGATGTCCCCTTTGATGTTCCATTCCGGGAACATATTCGCAGGATCAAATGTCCCTCCCATGACACAGACCTTGCCGACCTTGCGGGCGACCAGATCCACCCCGTTCAACGGCGAGATCTCATCGGGGCCTGAAAGAAGCAGGTTGGACATATTGCAGAAAGAGCCTACTGTTATTATTATCGCATTTCCGTCCTTCGACTCGGCAAGTTTGCGTCTCATGACCTTGTAGCCATCTTCCACTGAAGCGGTGTCCACAAGTGGGCTGATCAGTGAAGAGCCGTCCTTGCGTCTTGCGTCAAGCACCGGATTAAGGTAGTAATACTCATCCGGATCGACTCCGTTCGAGGCAAAGCCTATGTCAATCCCGTCAATTCCGTTGAAACGGCATATTCCGTCCACAAGCAGGATAGACTTTCGATTGTCTTTCGAGATGGTCACCGCCGCCAGATTGATCTTTCCGGCATTGTGGTAGTTGATGACCATCTGCAAGGCAAGGACATCATCAATGTCTCCACCGATGTCCGTGTCAAATATGACATCAGGGACAGGTGCGGCAGAATCAGAATCACAGCATGAGACAGTCATACACACAAGCGCTGACATGAGCGCGCAGATAAATCCTTTCATAAACAAGAGGTTTAATATTCACTTAAAAAAGACTTCGCGGCCTTGACAGCCCTTCCCGCGCCTTCGGCCAGGACCTTATCGGCGGTGAACTCACCAAGGACTTCCTCCAAGCGCCCAAGTGACTCCCCGTCACCTGTTTTTTCCCATTCCTTTTTAAGAATATGAATCTTCTCGTAGTCCTGGATTCCCTCGGTAAGTTTGGCGAGATGGACACTGCCGCGGCCTCCAGGATAGACGATGAAGCAGTCCCCTGCCGGCCAGGAATGGAAGCGGACATCGGTCAGAGGAGCCTCCGGCCAGCTGTTGTAGGCCCAGCGGAGGTAGCCGTCGTAGTTCTCGGCCACAGCGAACCAACCAAGCCACGTGGACTCATCCGGATCAGAAATCACAAAGGTATTCGGATGAGCCTCTCCGCAGCATGTGTAGAATGTTGTCAACAGTCCAAGTTCCTTTCTCTGAAGCTTAACGTCCTCCGGAAATTCTTTCTTGAACACGAATGCCTCGCTGAAATCCGCGATGTCGAAGATCACAGGTTCGTGATAGTTGCCCGCAAGCGACACCTTGAAATCCGGCTCGTACTTGCGCACCACCGCAAGAACCGCTTTCATTGCGTCCAGCGGGCGCTCATCCATCGCAATCATGGTCTTCTCAAACCATCCTTTCTCACGAAGATGCCCGGCGAAATCCTTGATGAAACGCCCCCAATACTCCTCATATTCAGGACTCCCGGCAACGGTCTGAACACAATCGTTCAAGCCTGTCGCCTGATTGTAGAAATCAAACTCCATTGCCCAAGGAATCATGGAGTAGCAGTTGATCTGGCGGTCTATTCCCAACGAGAACATGAATTCCACCCATCGGTCGAAGATCGTGTAGTCAAAAAGCCAGGTTCCATCAATGCGGCGTACTTTGGTCACCATCGATCCGAACGCATCATACGTCTGGCCGTTCCAAGGACGGTTTATCAGTGTGGCCGTGACAGATTTCTGGCCGGCGTCGGCGAGCAATGACATCACAGGCCTCATCGCTTCAAAATGCTCCTCGCTCCATAGCGGGACGCTCTCAAGCCGCGCCACCGCATAAGGATTCTGCCAAAGACCCAAATGGAAAGTCCAGTCGCGGACAGGAGGCAGGACATGATCCGCCACACGGATCTCAATCGGGAGACTTCTCGCCTTGGCGTTGGCGGCGGTCACTGTCAGTTTGCCGGAATATTTGCCTGGCTTCGCATCTTCAGGGACAGACACCGTGACCCAGACCGGCTGCATCCTTCCGGCCGGGACGCTGGCATATTCATTTATGTCAAGGATGTCGGCGACCTGTACCTCGCCCCATTTTGTCTTGTCCTCACGGTAACCGCATTGCGAGAACCTCGTTGTGTCCAACAGGTCAGAAGTGACAAAACTCACGAACTGAAGCGTGATGTTCTCCGCCGGAATGGATTTTTTTCCATTCCGTAAATCACTGACTGACAGAGAGACTTCTGACAAATCATCCGAGGATGAGACAACCGCCTGAGCATAGGCTCTCTCCCCTCTCCACACGGAATACTCAAAGGCCTTGTCCTGAAACTCCAGCGACTCGCCTCCGCCTTCGACACAATGCGAGCCCGTGGAGGCCCATCGCAGATTCAGCACCGCCTTGGACTCCGCTCCTGCCGAGAGCGCAAAAGTCAAAAACAAAAGTGTAAGAATATTTCTCATAAAGGCGCCTATCATTAATTCATGTCCGCGACGCAGCGAACCGGGAAAGCCGCGTTGTTCTCCTGATTGAACTTGTACATCTGGTTATCCCAGTGAACCTGATAGTAGACACGTCCCCAATTATGGCCTGGGCGTGTCACGGTCTGGATGAAAGTCGAGGCCCAGTACTTCTCGTACCCGTCCTGCCAATCCCTGTAGCCGCTCATCGGAAGGAATATGCAGCCCTTTGGATCCTCCGGCCCGGCCGAGGCTGCGTCCACGGTTCCGACATAGGCTCCCTGCTCGGCATACCACCAGCCCCACTTGAACTTCTTTGGCTCGTCATTGTTGGTCCCGATCAAAGCCTCCGCCTCGGCAGCCGTCGGAACACGCCATCCGGCCGGGCAAGGGTTGTTAGCGTCACTCCAAGTGTCTCCTCCGGCATAGGCCGTGGTCTCAAAGCCTGCAGGGGTGGTCATATCGTTCTGTATGCTCGGAAATCCGATCTTCTTGTCGTACTGATAAAGCAGACCTCTCACCTCGGGAGAAGCTGTGAATCTGTTCGGCTCACCCACATCACACTTGGCCCACAGTTTTCCTCCGATCAAAACGCCATAGCCCTGTGACACAGAAAGCTCTTCTGAAAGAGAACCGGCCGAAACCTTTATGACCGCATCACGTCTGGTACTGTAGGACTCAACGGCAGACAAAGACAGAACGAGCTCACCTTCTCCCTGTTCGCCGGCTCCTTTGACAAACGATATCCAAGAGTCCGCACCTTCGGAAACACTGGCAGTCCACCGGCCGCTGCTCGCGACAGAAACCGCATATTCATTCGCCGAATCGCATCCTATCAGACGTCTCACACCAAGTGTAAGCCCAGGCTTGGCCATCTGCACGACTTCCACAGTCTTGACCATATCGTCCATCACAACGTTGATGACAGCCCTTCTGTCCGAAAGGACATAGTCGTAGGAATCCACGTTGACTTCGAGTATGCCGTTCCCTTTGAGTACGGAAGGCAGAAGATGAATCCAATCCTCGGTTTCGCCGGAATATTCGACGTGGGACTTAGTGGCCGAAGAAGCGGTGACTCCCAGCCGGAAATGGCCTCCTTCGGCCGGCACGGTGAATATTTCCGTGTCAAGTGTCAATTCGGTGGTCCGGTTCTTGTCGCACGCGCCAAGCACCGACGCGGCACACAGCAAAGCTATTATTATTCTGTTGTTCATGTTTTATGTCAATTAATATTATTGTTCAAGCGCTTCAAGCATTTTCTCGCGCGTTTCTCTGAAAAAGCGGATCCCAAGGTTATAGCGATCCATTCCAAGGACGACAGCGTCAACTATCTCACGGGCCTTGTCAGGATTCTTCTTTCCGAGCATTGTCAGCAATGTGTAATCATTGATTCCGTCACGCATCGACTCAAGCCGGATTGAACTGTAGACTTTCTTGTAGGCCGGATAGACGATGTATGTGTCGCCTCCTGGACAATACCCGTCCGTGGCGATGCCTTGTCCGGTCTTCGTCCAATCCTGGTTGAATCCCCAGTGGAGGTATCCTGTCGCACCGTATTTGTAATTGAGCCAATGGAGGATGCGCATGTGGATCAGCGGAAGTTCCAGAAAACGGTTGGCATACTCCCCTCTCGGAGCCATACAGGTGTAGAACCACAACTCGTCTCCCGCGGCCTGACGCTCTTTATAGAACTCGTAGCCTGAATGGAAATAATCCAGTTCCGGACACCACACGTCCACGACATCGGCCAGGGCATGGCTGTGGACAGCGTCCAGAATGCGGAGCGACGGAGCATTCTGCCGGAAAACCCGCGCCACATCCACATAAGTGGAGGCGTTGGCGTCACACGGCTCGTCACCGATGTGCTGAAGGTATATCCCGGCCCAACCTTTTTCCTGCAGATGTTTCTCCAATGCGGAAGAGAACTGGGGCAGGAATATCTCAGCCTCCCTGGAAGACAGCGGCACCACATCGGTTCTGTTCGGGATGTATACACCGTAGGCCGATTCCCACTCGCCAAGGCGATGCGCGATATGTCCTCCTTCAATGCGTTTCAGGTTCCCCTCTTTCATGAATATTCCAACGGCCTTGTCAAAATTGGCGAAATCAAATGTCCAGGTGTCACCGTTCAGTTCACATTTCACATAATCAAGCAACTTGTCCAGATAATAGACATTCTGTCCGCTGTCCCTCATCGTGTGGGCCATGATTGTGAGGAGTTCCCAATAACTGTCCGAGAACATCGGGACATTGCTGCCGTTCTTCAACAACGACAGGAAACGATGGTTGTGCCAATTGGAGACAAGCAGTTCCTGCTCGGCCAGAGTCACGTTCCTGACATCAGCCCCTACCTTGCGTTCAATGGAGAATGTCCCGTCACCGACCTTCCCGGAGAACGTGAGTGTAGCCTCGTATCTTCCGGCCAAGGCATCCTTGGGAATCGAAAAACTTACCCACACAGGCTGGTTGACCGAGGCCGCGACCTTGGTTGACGCGACCTCTTTAAGACAGTCAGGATACTTGTCCGAGGCCGGGAAGACCGCCGCGCTTCCGGCGGGTTCCAGATGCTTGCCAGCCATCACATAGGTCTCGAAGGCCTTCCTGAACGGCTTTATGACAGACGAGCCGCACATCAGGCCGTCCGTTTCCACCTTCAGGTCAGAAACCGGAGAGTCGCATCTGACGACAAACTGGAACTCCGCGACCTCTCCTTTGGCATAACTCCAGACTTCAGTCTCCTCATCCCAATGGCTGTCTTCCAGAAAAATCTTACGCAAGGCGTCCACCTGGACGATCTGCACATCCGCTGACACATCCGGACCCGAGGAGGGCTGCGTTCCGGAGCAGGATGGAGACAAAGCGGCTGTGGAAGCAATAAGGAATGCTTTGATATTCAATTTGATATTCATAAAACCATTATATTAGAGACTGACTGGAGGTTGGTTCGCGACAAGCGGCCACCCCGGGTTCTGATAAAGAGAGGAATTTTCCGCATTGCCGCCGCCCGTTATGAGGAAATGCTGGATTGCGATAGGCGACAGGTAATGCGCCATTGTCCAGCGATAGCCATCATAGACGTGGTTGTTGGAGATGATGTGATAAGGTGCGAGATATTTGCTGAAATCACGAGGAGAGACGTTCACATTCTCCTTGAGGTCTCCGAATTCGGACAGATCCTTGTTGCCCCAGAGGTTCATACCCAGAACGCAATACGGACTGTCGATCATCTGATCCATGGAGCGCCAGCGCCTGATGTCCGCGTTGCGCATGTTCTCAGCCATGAACTCGCAGCGACGCTCGCGCCTGATGCTGAACAACGTGGCGTCAACGACCTTGCCTCCGGAATATGCACCCCAATCCTCCAGTGCCTCGATGTTCATGTCTGTGGCGGCGATGGTGACATTGTAGTCCTCATTGACTCCGGCCCTGCGACGGATGGCCCTCCAATAGGAGTCTGCCGTCGCATCTATGGAGCCTGTCGACTCGTAGCATGCCTCGATGTAATTCAGATAAGCTTCGGCCGCGCGGAAAATTATGCTCCCGACAGTACAGAGCAGTGTCTGTCTACCGTCGAAGTTCAAGCCTTTTCTGAGAGCGTAGCCCGTCGTGTACCTGTTGCTCTCCGCACCGGCCGTGATGTCAGGCCACGGTTCGATCTTTGACGCCGGACCCGCCGGATCACTGTGAAGATTGGCGTCTCCTGGCTTCTTAACGAACAGGACGGCTCGTGTGTCGCGCCCTTCGGTTATCCTTTTCAAGTCTTCGTCGCCGGGATAGCCGCTGCCCGAGGCATAGACAGGAAGTCCGTTGGCCATCACGAATGCGTCGATCATGCTTTTCGTCGTCCCGTAGCCACAGTTGCTGGAAGCCCCCCACTGTCCGGTGGCATTTGACACGACATTCAGGTCATACTTCCGCCATAGAAGGACTTCACGATACTTCGACATGTCCGTGTCCGCAAACATGTCGTAATATGAGTTTGAAGGCTCCGACGCGGAACCCTGAAACTTTCCGTTGTTTGAGGTCAGACGATATTTGTCGGCAACAATCTTTGACTCCCTCATGGCCTCCGAAAGGAAGAATTCCACCTCCTCGTCGATTCCTCCGGACGGATACTGGTAATTCGCGTTGTAATCCTTCCTTGCCCCCGGCCAGTCCGGGCCGTTAGGCACAAATGCGGTACCTTTGAAATATTTAAGCCAGGTCCCTTCATAAAGCGCGACACGGGATTTGAACAGATGGGCGCAATCCTTGCTGATCCGGTTGGTTCCTCCTTCCGGAACATCCATAAGCAGTTCCATCGCCTTGTCAAGGTCTGAAAGAATGAAACGGGATACCTCGTTGCGCGGATAGCGCTTGCTTTTTGCCACCAGGACATCCATGTCATCAGGCAGGATCTCGTCCACGATAGGGCAGTCACCGAATGTCTTCAGTTTGGTGAAATGATCCCAGGCTCTGAAAAAATACGCTTCGCCAAGACACTGCCTTATAAGCGCATCGTTGCCGGTAATCCTGCCCTCTCCGTACAGTTTGGTCACAACCTGCAGGAAGTAGTTTATCTGGTACAGCTGCCCGAAGGAATTATATTCACCGCCGGACTCACTCACACGCCAGTACCCGGGGGCGAAAATGTCGCTTGGAGTGACATAGGCCATGTTGTCCGTGTTGTTGTCGCTTTGGAAAGTACCCCACTCATAGACTCCGTGTGTCGGAAACTGGTTCGTGTATATTCCATAAATGTACGAACTGAGGTTCGCCTCGGTCGTAAGGTAGTTCTCCGGGGTCAGCATGGACTCCGGCCGCTTGTCAAGGAAACCGTCGCAAGAGGACAACAGCAAGGCCAGGGAAACGACCGATGAAAGTTTTATGATTAATTTTCTCATTTTGATCCGTAATTACAATGTTACACTTACTCCGAATGAATATGTCCTGGACAAAGGATAGGAATTCCCCATAGAAGAGCCTATGGTCTCAGGATCGAACATCTTGCTCATCTTGGTGAATGTCAGCAGGTTTTCTCCGGAAGCGAAAACGCGCAGCCTGTCGATTCCGATCACCTTGGTCCACTTTGAAGGGAGGGTGTAGCCCAACTGTACATTCTTGAGGCGAAGGTATGACGCGTCCTGAAGATAGCGGCTCTGCGTCTCCTGATTTTTGAAGGTACCCCAAAGTGGACGCGGATAATAACTGTCCACATTCAGACCCAGGTAGTTTTCAGGGTCATCGCGGAAGTAATCCTTATGCACCGTGTTTCCCATTGACCACCAACCGCCTCTGTATGCGCCCCAGAAATAGTAGGAATTCTGGAAATACTGCCTTTTGCCCACTCCTTGCAGGAATATCCTGCAGTCAATTCCTTTGAAATCGAAAGACAGGTCGAGACCATAGTTGAAGCGCGGCGTGACGTTGCCGATCACCTTGAGATCTCCGTGATCCTTAATTGTACGTGCGCCGGCGTCCACCTTTCCGTCACCGTTGAGGTCAGCATACATGATGTCTCCGGCCGCCCAGTCCGCACCGATTGAATTCTGTCCGCCTTCCGGAAGGCTCTCAAGATGAGCGTCCATCTCCTCTTGCGTCCTGGCGACGCCTATGGTCTCGTAGCCCCAGATCTCGCCCCATTTCTTTCCGGCGTAATACTTGTCCAATGTACCCGAAGGGTTTGAATATGTGGTTATCTTACCCTGCGAATCAGACAGCACGAACCTGACTCCGTAGCCGAAATCCTTTCCGATGTGATCCTTCCATGCGATCTCGAGCTCGAAGCCTTTGGTCCTGAGATCCGTGTTGTTCTTGACAGGAACCGCCGTGCCCAGAATGACCGGAAGCTCCTCGGACGGTCCCACCATGTCCTTGGTGTCCCGGACAAAAGCATCGAACGAACCGGTAAGGCGATTGCCCAGGAACGACCAGTCCAAACCAATGTTGCCGGAGGTGATTCTCTCCCAGCTCAGGGAATCGCTTATCAGACCAGGAGCCCACGAGAGGTTAGTACGGTTCCCGTTCACCAGCCATGTTCCGGAATTGTAGCTGTAGCCTATAGGTGCGTATGTCGGATAGACAGAGCTGGTGTACTGATTGCCGAGGGAACCGTACGAGGCCCTTATTTTCAACATATTGACGATACCTTTGACATTCTCCATGAACTTCTCGTTGGCTATGTTCCAGCCAACTGAGACAGACGGGAAGAATCCCCAGCGGTTCTTTGGGCGGAAACGCGAGCTGCCATCGTAACGGGCATTGACCTCAAGCAGATAACGTTCCCTGTAATTGTAGTTAAGGCGTCCGAATATTCCGGCGGTGCTGTAGCTTGAATAGCCGCCTCCAACAGACGGAGGAACCGGGGTCCCGTCCATTCCGAAACCGGTCGCAGTGTCCAGCGATGTCGTGGTCGGAGAGACTATGCCCTGCTTCGTGGCATAGAGGCTGCGGTAGTTGTTGTCCTCGGCCTGGAAGCCGGCCATGACCTTCAGATAATGCGCGTCGGCTATCGTCACCTCATAGTCTGTGACGACATTCACATTATAGTAGTCTGTCCGGCTCGCGCTCTCCTGGGTCCAGTTGTTGTACCACTCTCCCGCCGCATGAATTCCATCGACAGCCATCTGATGCACCGGCCATGCATATTCATTGTAGAACACGGTGGTGTTCCTGTAGTTGAAGTCCCCGGTGATGTTCCAACCTTTGACAGGAGTGTAGGTGAACTTGAATTGTTCAGAGAAAATCGAGTTCTGGTTGCGGCTCTGTCCGCCGTCACGCATTCTGAGAGCGTGGTCATTATACAGGAAGCCGTTAGGATCGTACAGCGGCCCTATCGGCCATGACTGGCGCCCGATTTCCTGAAAGAACCATCCGTCTGTCATCACGACCGGCTGATGGTAGTCTGAACGGGTATAGCGCGAGATGAAACTTACCGAAGCCTTGGGCGAGACCCTCGCGTCGAACTTCCCGGCAAGGTTGTAACGCTTCATGCCGTCCCCTCCGAGAGCCATCTTGCCCTCCTGATCAAGCATATTCCCGGACACATACCATGACAGCCACTTGTTCCCACCGCTCATGCTGACATTATGTTCCTGCTCATGAGTCACTTTCTTGTAGAACACATCGTAGTAGTTCACGTTGTCGTTAGCCTGGTCATAACCACTGTTCCAACGTGTCGGATTGCTGGTCATAGGGATGGTGTTGTAGGAAATCTCCCCGTCCATATATTTCCGTATCCTCACCATCGTCTCATCCGCGATCCAAGGGCCATAACCGGAATTGCGTGCCGCGTCATTGAAAAATGTGGCCCAGGAATATGAGTCCATCTCCTCCGGGAGATTCAACGGAGAGACAAAGCGGAAACTGTTGTTGTAGTTCACCACGGACTTCCCTTCCCTGCCTTTTTTAGTGGTGACGAGAATCACGCCGAACGGAGCCCTGGAGCCATAGATTGACGACGCGGCGGCATCTTTAAGCACAGAGATGTCCTCTATGTCCTGCTGGTTAATCGAATACAGGTCACCTTCCAGACCATCGATCAGAACCAGAGTGTTGGCGTAGGAGCCTTCCCCTATCGTCGCAAGTCCTCTGACTTGGATTCCGGCCCTGCTGTTCAACTGTCCGGAATTTTCCGTCACCAGAAGCCCCGGAATCTTACCCTGCAAGGCCTGCACTGCATTCTGAACAGGAATTGACTCGAACGCGTCCGACTTGATCGTTCCCACGGCTCCGGTAAGATTGATTTTCTTCTGGGTGGCGAATCCGACAATCACAGTCTCGTCAAGCGTCTGTCTGTTCTCTTTCAGGCTGACATTGATCTCATTCACGCCGGTAGCCACGGTGCGAGACTCAACAACATAACCCATGCAATTATATTCAACCTCAGAGCCATCAGACACCGTGAGAGAATAGCGGCCATTGTCGTCTGTCACTGTGCCCACGGCCGTGCCTTTGATGTAAACCGTCACACCCACCAGCGGCAATGATGTCCCTGAATCCGTAACAACTCCCTTGAGCAGCCGGCTTCCGAATTCGTTCTTGCCGGAAGATGATGTCACTGTTCTGGCCTTGCCCAGGACAATCTGCTTTTTCTCGATCCTGTAGCGGATGTCCGTGTCCGAAAACAGTTTGTCCAGAACCGTCAGGATGTCTGCGTTCCTGACATCAAGGCTGACAACCCGATGCTCGTCAACGACTTGGTTTGTGTAAATGAACGAATAACCGCTCAATTGCTCGACACGGTCAATAACCTTGACCAAAGGAGCGTTGTCCATACGCAGTGTGATGCCCACATCCTGAGCGGACAGGGTGAAACACAGAAGCGGCAGCAGCAGGACGGCCGCAATCGCCGAAAAGATTTTTCTCATGTACGATCTGTATTAATTATGTAATTCAAAACAACCCGTCCCAATAAAGAAGGGCTTCATTAATTAAGACACACAATTACCGACAGACCGAAATTTTATTTTGAATATATCAGATATTCTGTTATGCATTCACCTTCATCATCAAAATCCCTGCGCTGGCAGCGGATCGGAGCCGTCTGTTCGATCAGCGACATCATGTCATCCAGTTTCTCATTCCGGAAAGTAGCACGAATCTGATAATCATTAACTTCCGCATCCACCACCTTAATCTTCACATCGTACAGCGACGACAATCTTCCGAACACATAGGACAGAGGGTCGCCTCTGAACGCCAAAGTACCCGTCCGCCAAGATGTCCATTTGAAAGTGTCAGTACGGAAGCAGGACACATCACCGTCTCCGTCACGGAGCAACTGGTACCCCTGAGGCAGCGCGTAACTTTTTCCCGGCACACTGATCCCGAGCTTTCCGGTCACCAGTGTCACCCTCTGTGATGTCCCGGAGTAAGCCTCGACATTGAATTCCGTTCCCGTCGCGGTGACTTCCATGTCTCCGACATTCACAGAAAACGGATGGTCTTTGTCTGAGCTTACCTCAAAATATGCCTCGCCATCAAGCGTCACGCTGCGTTTCCCTCCTGCAAACCGTGAAGGGTAGGACAAGGTCGAGCCGGAATTAAGGCAGACCTTCGAATTGTCCGGAAGGACAATGTTCGCATAAACGCCGTACGGGGCGGAAAAATCCTGCCACTCCGGTTCCGGAGATTTCCTGAAGTATTTATCATAAGAAAGCACCGTTCCCAGAATCAACAACGGCAGCAACAGGACAGCGGCGACATTCTTCCACCATTCAATGAATATCCCATGTTTCCTCTGGTTCTCTCCGACGGACTCCAGAATCCGCCTCTTAACCTTGCCCACGTCTATGCTCTCGAATCGGAACGCTGGATGCTCAGCCTCCCAGACATTTCTGAAGCGGTGATATTCATGGGCATTGTCAGGATGTTCGCCGACCCATGCCGCCAGCCGCGCCTCTTGTTCCGAAGTGCACTTGCCCTCAAGATAAAGAGACATCAGTTCCTCGTATTCTCGAACACTCTCATTCATAAGATATTACCAGCAACAAAATTATACATTCAAGGCATTTTCTCAATATGGAAAGCGCCCTGCATATTCTCAGTTCAATCGTCCTTTGCGTCACATTCATCTTCTCGGCTATCTCCGATGACTTCATCCCGCAGTCCTTGTACATCACATAGGATTCCCTTATCTTCTCCGGCAGAGTGTCCACAGCCCTGTCCAGAATCCTGCGCATGTCTGTGTAAAGGATGTAATCGTCCACATCATAAACCTCCAGAACATCGCCACGGCACACGTTGCGGGCATGCTCATATATCACTTTGTCATGTCTAATCTCATTCAAAGCCCGGTTTTTCACCGCGTTAAGCAAGTAGGCTTTCAATGATTTGCTGATCATGATTCCCTCTCTCCTCTCCCAAAGGTTGACAAAGACTCCTGAAACGATATCCTCGCACCTATGAATATCCTTGACATAGTTGCCGCAGAACATCACAAGGTTGGCGTAATAGAGATCGAACAAGGCCTCAAAGGCCTTGGTGTCAGACCTTTTCAACCCTTCAAGAAAATATTTGTCATCAATCCGCTCGACCTCTGTTCTCATCCTGTTCTCTTTCGATAAACGCACGAAAGTATAACAAAAAATCCATTAAATGAAATAATGATTTTTAATTTCGGATTCATGCTCCTGACGTGTCATTTATAATTTGGAAGTTATGTAATCCTTAAAAAAATAACTTGGTAATCTTTGATTGTCTTTTCGGTCAATATGTCTTTCCTCATCAGTCATGTGCCACCGGCACACTCCTTCCTCTAAAAGACATCTATCCTCGAAGATACCGCCAATTAACTACTTACGAAACAATCACCCAGGAATATTCAGGTGTCGCTCTGTCATGAAAGCCAACAACCTTTCTGATAACCAAAAAGTCATCTAAACAGCGCTTGGTGAAACCGAGTCGGCAACTTTCCCGAAAAAAGGCAAGAATACCTTCGTCACATGGGAAGAGATCAAACTTCATAGTTTTTCGAAGGCTTGATAAGTTGTGTATGAAAAAGGGAATGGTTGTCCGGTAATGTCGGCTTTTACCGGAGGAAAGGCGCTAAAATGCAACTTTGTCCGGAGGGAAGGACTCTCTCCGGACAAAATTAATATTCATAATCACTGCTCGTCGAGGAACGACTTGGCGGCCGTGAGCGCGTTGGCAGGGCCTTCTTCGAGGAGTTTCTCTGAAGAGAAAGACTTTAGGATTCCGGCCAAGTGACTGAGTTTGGAATCATCGTCTTCTTTCCGCCACTGTTCTTTGAGGATGCGGATCTTCTCGAAGTCCTGAATGCCTTCGGTGAGTTTGGAGAAGCGGACGCTGCCGCGGCCTCCAGGATAAACCACAAAGCAGTCCCCGGCAGGCCAAGTGCGGAAACGGGCATCGGCAAGAGGATCCATAGTCCAGCTGTTGTAGGCCCAGCGGAGGTAGCCGTCATAGTTCTCGGCCTGGGCGAACCAGCCGAGCCATGCGGCCTCGTCAGGGAGAGGGTTGCCGCCATACTCACATAAGGTCTTCTTGAGGCATTATCCGAAAAAAACAAACCACTTAAATGCCCATTCCAAGGGTTGTAACGGCACAAGTGTTTAATATTTTCGAACATAACACAAACTTTTCCCAAATATAGGGATAATTTTTGTTACAGCACAATTTTATCCTTAATCATTATGACTCTCAACAAATAATGACGACTCGTACGCAGAAGAAGTTCCAGCCGCGCACAAGATGTGTAAAATTATGGTTTTGTCCGGCAAGGAGGCGATTCTCCGGACAACTTCACATTTGGTGAGCACGGCAGAAATAGCCTAAAAAACCGGCTTCGGGAAGTACCGGAGCCGATTCTTAAAAGCGAAATTTAGTATATTCATCAATTCCGGGCGGAACTGTCTTTTCTCCAGAGGCGAGACATGTCCTCGAGGGTTTTGCCTTTGGTCTCGGGGACGAGGCGCCAGACGAATATGGCGGCGATGACGCAGATGGTACCGTAGAGGCCGTAGGTGAACCAGTGGCCGAAATCATCTCCGGCGGAAAGGTGCATGTTGAACATAGGCACGAAAGTCGAGCTGACGATGAAATTGAAGATCCACTGGAAGGCCACGGCAATGGCGACAGCGGCTCCACGGATGGTGTTCGGGAATATCTCGGCGATGAGCACCCAGCAGATCGGACCCCAGCTGAACATGAAGGATGCGCTGTAAACCATTATGCTGATCATCGTTACGAAACTCAAGGCCTCGTTGCCGAAAGTCAACGCGACACCGAAAGCTCCGATGGCCATTCCTATAGACCCCCAGATGAGAAGCGGACGGCGGCACTCTTAAGCAACGAACAGGGGCGAGAACGTTGCCCAAGGGTGTCGCCCAGCACTCACAGGCAACGGAAAGGGGCGAGAACGTCGCCCAAGGGTGCCGCCCGGCACTCACAGGCGACAGAAAGGGGCATAAACGCCGCCCAAGGGTGCCGCCCGGCACTCACAGGCGACAGAAAGGGGCATAAACGTCGCTCAAGGGTGCCGCCCGGCACTCACAGGCAACAGAAAGGGGCATAAACGCCGTCCAAGGGTGTCGCCCGGCACTCACAGGCAACGAAAAGGGGCAAAAACGCTGCCCAAGGGTGCCACCCGGCACTCACAGGCAACGAAAAGGGGCGAAAACGTCGCCCAAGGGTGTCGCCCGGCACTCACAGGCAACAGAAAGGGGCGAAAACGTCGCCCAAGGGTGTCGCCCAGCACTCACAGGCGACAGAAAGGGGCATAAACGTCGCCCAAGGGTGCCGCCCTCTCCGCAGGTGACGACTGTGGCCGGAAGCACCGCCGATGAGGCTCCGGATGCGCCACTGACTCTGGTGAAAATATGCCCTCTTGAAAAACCTACTGTCCGAGCATTCGGCGGAAGGTCTCCATGCCTTTGGTGGCGACTTGGTGGATCTGGGTGATGCGAGGGTCGGCGATGGCCACATCCTC
>ENA-UEQL01001390-UEQL01001390.1-human-gut-metagenome-genome-assembly--contig:-NODE-1390-length-16950-cov-90.263142_pt1 | contig 16950 bp, 9 predicted proteins | sample MGYA00242905_ERZ507926 | MGnify/ENA primary metagenome ERZ507926 (study PRJEB26167, sample SAMN06115531) | human gut metagenome | host: Homo sapiens | place: China:Henan | collected 2015-09-09...
CTTTGATAAGTCGCATAGGTTCCTCTTGTAGCACTTCCGTATAAATGCTAAAGTTTGGCACCTCCTTCGACTCGCCTAACGCCCCCATTACGGCATTTGCACCACTTCCTACACCGCTTTGAAGGATGAGTTTGTTGCGAAAGATGAAGCCTTGTTGCATATTCCATACGAGGAAGTCGGCCGTGTGTTGGCCTATCGCGCGCGTCACGTCGGTGGCAGGAGCCATAGCGCGTGCCTCGTCGGGAAGGTGAGTCATAACGATGCCGCGCACGTGTTCGGGCGAAACTTCTATGTACGGCAGGCCGATAATCTCGATAGGTTGCGTGATGCGCACGGGGGCGCGAAACCAGGGGTCCTCTATCTCATAGATGTCGTGCATACCAATGATGCGGCTGCTGTGCCAGGTGTTGAGTTCGATGAACACGCCTTTCTCCGCCAAGCGACAGATGGTAGGGGCGATGCCAATACCCGCAGTGAGGTAGATACGAAGTTTGCCACGCACCTCCTGCACGTCGCAAGCCTCGATGATACCCCACGTGATGCGTCCCGTAAGGCCTTGGCGCAGGTGGGAAGCATTGTCGGAGAGGTTGAGATCGGTGTAGCGCACGTGCCCCGTGTTGTAGGCCTTGCGCATTTCGGGGTTGACGCTGAAGGGGAGGCGGCGGTCGACAGCATCGGCTGCGGCTAACTCACCGTCGCAACTGGCACCAATGGAAGCACCCGTCACAACGTTTACTTTAAAGGGACGACCTGCTTCATGTTCCTTGCGTGCTCGTGCAGCCAAAGCGGGCGTTATCACCTTGGGCGAACCTGCTGGACCAAAACCGCCTACGGCCAAAAGATCGCCATTGCTAATCTGGGCAGCTGCCTCGGCTGCCGTTATCTCGGGTACTAACATGTAATTTCGTTTTGACGTTAATTTGATTGCAAATATACATATAATACATTGTATACAGCTAATATTATGCAATAAACAATCACAAAAACGTATATTATACATAATTAGCGGTGAGAATAGGAGTGAACATATATTATCATGGCTCTGTTACGAATAGCGTGAGTAAACTGCAATTTATCTGCCTAATTGCAGTTTACCCACGCTATTCGTAACAGAGCCACAAATTTCTTATTGACTTATGAATTAGCTGCACTTATCGTTTAATAACAAGCCCTTTTTTGACTGCTTGCACTTACAATGCTGATATCTCGTCAAGCGCGAGTCCTGTAGCTTCGGCTATATCATTGGGGGACATACCCATTGATAACATTTTTTTTGCTACTTCTGCACGTCCTTCTGCACGTCCTTCTGCACGACCTTCTGCACGCCCCTCGGCACGTCCTTCTGCACGACCTTCCTCTTTGGCTGTATCTAATGAGTTTTTTATATCACGATAAGCCTTTAGGCTATCTTCGTATTCTCGTAACTCTGCTTTGGTAAATTGAGCTATCTCTGCTTCTTTGAAAAGGCGATCGAACACTTTATTTCGAAGATGCTGAGGTTGACTATCAAGGCGCGAAAGATTGCGAAGCACATAAAGCCATTTGTCAAAGTCTGTGTCAAGCTTGTTGATTGGCTTATTGAACTTTGATATTTCAACATACTTAAATGTCAACTTGTCATTAAATACGCGATGGGTGGACTTGTCAAGAAGTCCTACATCGTGATTGATGGACGTTTCCGAAAAGGCTGAGTCGCTCATGTCATAATTGAGCAAGGCCACAACATATACATGCTCAAGTTTGAAATTCCAATTGTCGCCCTTGGAGGCTTGCTCGCGTATCGGAAATGTGGCATAATATAAAGAGCGATCTTTGAAATACGTCTGATACGCGTTCTGCATTTCAACTATAAACTTCTCTCCATGCTCATTCTCGCAATACACGTCAAATATAGCCTTACGCTCAGTATGAACATCTCCAACGTGCTCGCTATTGAGATACTTAACGTCACGTATTACTTGTTCACCATCGAATAGTGAATTGAGAAAACTTATGAGCAGACTTTTATTGAGCTTTGTGCCAAATATGCGTTTGAAGCCAAAGTCTGTAAGGAGGCTGATATATCGTTCTTCTGTCTGTCGCATTGTCGTTAATATTAGAGGGATAAAACTTATAACAAAAGTAGAGAAACCCTTTCTAACACGCAAACTTTTCAGAGAAAACTTTTTTGGGGGTGGATAGCACACATACTAAAAAAGCCTTGCTTCACATTTTGCCCTTAGTAACGTGTAAAAACAACTTCCGCAGTGCTTATATGTGCTTCGCACTTTAGGGCTTTTAATAACAAATATAAACTGCAATTTATCGAAGAGACAGAAATGAGCCTCAATTATTCATTAATATTCTTCGTTAAATCTTTTGTTCATTCTGCATTAAGTACCTTTTTCGTTAAACGTTTCGTCAATCTCTTGTTTGCTTCGGTTAATTTACGCAACTTTGCAGCAAACTCAATCTTAAATAATTAACAACTGAATGACAACACTTACGATTCTGATTGTAGCGGTGTTCGTATTTGGCTATTTTATGATAGCCATTGAGAGCCTAACGAAAATTGACAAGGCAGCGATAGCACTGCTTATGTTTGTGGGTTGTTGGACACTATTTATGTTCGACCCCGCACAGTACATCACTTCAGCTATTGGCGACAAGATACCACAGGCAGTGAATGAGGTGATAGAACATCACTTAGGTTCGACGGCAACGACCCTCTTCTTCCTTATGGGAGCGATGACGATAGTAGAATTGGTCGACCAAAATGGAGGTTTCAATTTTGTACGCGACATGATGCGCACGAAGAGCAAACGCGGTCTACTGTGGCGCATCGCGTTTATGACATTTATCCTCTCCGCCATTCTCGACAATCTGACGACGAGTATCGTGATGATTATGATCCTACGTAAGTTGGTGTCAGATCACAAAGATCGTATTATATATGCCTCATTGGTAATCATTGCAGCCAATTCTGGAGGAGCCTTCTCACCCATTGGCGACGTGACGACGATTATGCTATGGAACAAAGGACTTATCACAGCTCCTGGCGTGATAAAAGAGATACTCATTCCTTCTATCGTTTCGATGGTGATCCCCGCCTTTATCCTACAATATTCGCTCAAGGGCGAGCTAAAGTTTAATAAGACGACGAGTCAAAACGTACTGCCCGACGACTTAACGGCACGCCAACGTAAGGTAGTATTCTTCCTCGGTGTAGGCGGCTTGATCTTTGTACCAATCTTTAAGAGTATCACCCACTTACCACCATTCGTAGGCATTCTGCTCGTACTCGGTGTACTTTGGACGACAACAGAAATATTCTATCGCCACCTCGGCCACACCGAAGAGAAAGGAGCTATGCAGAAGCGCGTGACGAATATGCTTTCGCGCATCGATATGGGCACAATCCTCTTCTTCTTAGGCATCTTGATGGCAGTGGCCTGCCTTGAGACGATTGGCGTATTAACGCAATTAGGCACGGGCTTGAACACAGTGTTCGACGGCAACCACTTCTTAGTGACTGGTATCATCGGCGTTCTATCAAGCATTGTTGACAATGTGCCTTTGGTAGCAGGCTGCATGGGCATGTACCCCGTAGCAGAAATGGGCGACTTCGCGCAAGACGGCATCTTCTGGCAGTTGTTGGCTTACTGTGCAGGTGTAGGCGGTTCGATGTTGATCATCGGTTCGGCAGCTGGCGTAGTCGTAATGGGCTTAGAGAAGATTTCCTTTGGTTGGTATATGAAGCACATCACGTGGATAGCCTTTGTTGGTTACATGGCCGGCATCATCTGCTACTACATGCAGCGCGTGGTGATAGGAATGTAAACTGGGGCCTCTCCCCCTAACCCCCTCCCCGACTGGGGAGGGGGGACAGGTTACCTTTACCTGCTGCGTTTCTAACTGAAAACCAGCAGAGAACTCAAGAGGAAAGAGTAACTTGTTCCCCCTCCCCAGTCGGGGAGGGGGTTAGGGGGAGAGGCCGTAATTTTATTCGTTCTAACCCTACCTAATTTATTACAAATCATTACTTTTGCACGTAATAACGTTATACGTATAAAACTCACAACAATGAAAATAGCACTGATTGGCTACGGTAAAATGGGCCACATGATAGAAGATATTGCTCGCCAACGCGGCCACGAGATTGTTTGCATCATCGACATAAACAATATGGACGACTTCGAGAGCGAAGCCTTTCGTAGCGCTGACGTGGCCATAGAGTTTACCAATCCTACAGCAGCCTACGGCAATTACCTGCGCGCTTGGAAGCAAGGCGTAAAGGTAGTAAGCGGCAGTACGGGTTGGCTGAAGGAACACGAAGCCGATGTGCGCCGTGCTTGTACGGAAGAAGGTCACACCCTCTTTTGGGCATCAAACTTCTCACTCGGTGTAGCCATCTTCTCAGCAGTCAATAAGTACTTAGCACGCATCATGAATGCTTACCCCACCTACGACGTGAGCGAGGTAGAGACCCACCACATTCATAAGCTCGATGCACCCAGCGGAACGGCTATCACCTTGGCCGAACAAGTATGTGCCGAGTTAGATCGTAAGGACGATTGGGTGAAGGGAGAAGTGATCAATGCTGACGGCACAACTACGGGTTCGAAAGAACAACCCAAGAACCTCCTTCGCATTGATGCCATTCGCGAGGGCGAAGTGCCAGGCATTCATACCTTGACCTACGACTCACCAGCCGACATGATACAGATTACCCACTCCGCCCACAACCGCAGCGGATTTGCCTTAGGTGCCGTGTTAGCAGCAGAGTTTACTGCCACCCACGAGGGACTGCTCTCTACTGACGACCTTTTCCAATTCTAAAACTGATACGATGTGTAAATGGGTAAAAGGCTTAATGCCTTTATAACCTAAACGCAGCCACAGTAAAGGCGAACATGCTCCATTTGCACATTCTCCCATTTGCACATTCTCTCATTAACCCCGCATTTGCACATTTGCACATTCTCACATTTGCACATTAACAAACCATTTTCATGACCGAAAATAAGCAACAAAATAAACAAGAGAAAAAGCCCGCTTGGATAAGTTTTGGCATCACAACGGTGCTCTACCTTGCCTTCTTATATTGGGTAGGGTCGTGGTGGGGACTCTTGGTGATGCCCCTCATCTACGACCTTTACATCTCACGTAAGATCAACTGGAGCTGGTGGCGCGAACCCGAAGTAGGCCCCGCCACACGCTTTGTGATGAGTTGGGTTGACGCCATTGTATTTGCATTGGTGGCTATCTATTTCTTAAATCAGTTCTTCTTCCAAAACTTTGTTATCCCTTCGTCATCACTCGAGAAGACGTTGCTCACGGGCGACTACCTCTTGGTATCAAAGCTATCGTATGGCCCTCGCATACCGCAAACGCCCCTTACGATGCCGCTTACGCAGCACACGTTGCCTATCCTCAACTGTCGCAGCTACCTTGAATGGCCACAGTGGGAATATCGTCGCGTGAAGGGGTTGGGCGATGTACAGTTGAACGACATCGTAGTCTTCAACTATCCCGCAGGCGACACCGTAGCCCTCAATCAGCAAAATCAAGACTACTACCGCATGGCTTATCAGTTGGGCGACCAAATGTTGGGCGGGCAGCCAGCTACGCCCGATGCAGAACCCACGTTGGCTTCTGCCTCGTTGCGTCCTAACATGAGCTACGACGAGCAGCAAAACTTCTTTCGCAAACTTTATGCGGCAGGAACGAGCTATATGCGCAGCCAACCCGAACAATTTGGCGAAGTCGTTTCGCGTCCTACCGATCGCCGCGAGAACTACGTAAAGCGTTGTGTGGGACTGCCTGGACAGACGCTGCAAATTCGCAACAATGTGGTTTACTTGAATGGTAAACCCAATCGCGAACCCGAGAATGTGCAGTACGCCTACGAGGTAACGTTTAAGCAAGACTTGCCTGAGGACTTAAAACTCGAACTCGGCATAACCGACGAGGACCTCTACACTTCTCGCAACGGTCAGACCGTGTGGATGCCACTTACGCGTGTCGCTAAGCAAGCGCTGCAACGTCGCCCCGACATCGTAAGCAGCATTCGTCCTGCACAGCCCGCAGCCGATTGGCTCTATCCGCAGAATATGGTGAAGTCGTGGACGACGGCCAACTATGGTCCCGTATGGATACCGAAGAAGGGAGCTACCTTGCAACTCACCTTGGCCAACCTGCCCATTTACGAACGTCCTATTCGCGTATATGAAGGAAATGACCTACAAGTGCGCGGTGGTAAGATATATATTAATGGTAAGCAGACGGATAAGTACACCTTCCGCTTGAACTATTATTGGATGATGGGCGACAATCGCGACAACTCTGCCGACTCTCGCTTCTGGGGCTTTGTGCCTGAGGACCACATCGTGGGCAAGCCGCTCTTCGTTTGGCTCTCACTCGACGGCGACTACGGCTGGTTCAGTGGCCACCACGTGCGCTGGAACCGTTTTTTTAAGCGCGTGTGGGATATAAAATAGGATATAAAATAAATGTGCAAATGTGAGAATGTGCAAATGTGCAAATTGTCGCCTTTGCTTGCTGAGTCTATAAGTGCATTATATTATTCTCACATTCTCACATTTGCATATTTGCACATTTCCCACACATTTCCCAAGCATTCTCACATTTGCACATTTGCACATTTGCACATTTCCCACACATTAACCAGATGCTTTTCAAACGCAATACAACAAACAATGCTATCGTGCCTTCACGTGCAAGGCAAGTGTGGCGGTGGGTGAGACCCTATGTGGTGCTCATCTGCTTGATTGTCTGCCTGCGTTTGTTCATCATCTCACCCATTGTGTTGCCAGGCAATCGACACGCGTTAGTGAGTTTAACCTACTATGGACTCCGTGTGCCAGGCGAACAAATGTGGGGCTACCACCGCTGGGGCTATCGCGTCCCAGCGAAGCATGACGAAGTCGTATTTACGTGTTCCGATACGCGTGACCGCGAGTTCACACTTACGGGCCGTTGCCAAGCGGGGCCAGGCGAAACGATATGGATTGACCCCGTGCGCCAGATTGTTATTCCAGGACGCACATCGCCCGATGCACAACCCATTCGTATTCCAGCGCACAACAGTAGCATTCGCGTTACCCCCTACAACGCCCGAATTTTGGCCTACTTGATGCAACATTATGAACATTGCAACAATGTGCGCGTCAATCGCTTTGGCCAACTTGAGATGGACGGCCAAACCCTGTCACGCGTCCGCCTCCTACGCGACTACTTCTGGATAGAGATGCGTCCCGACTCCTTCTTACTCATTCCCCACGACAATTTGGTGGGAAAGGTACTTTTTTAGTTGACAAGTTAACGAGTTGTTTTTTAGTTAACGAGTTAACAAGTTGACGAGTTAACAGGTAAGTTTCCCACCAAGAACGTACTTACCCGTTAACTCGTCAACTCGTTAACTTGTCAACCTCCCCCAAAAAACTCGTCACCAAGAACAAACTTACCCGTTAACTCGTCAATTCATTAATTTGTCGACCTCCACAAAAAAATAACTTGTCTACAAAGATGTTACTCCTCAGCACCGCCTATTTAGCCCCCATACAATATTATGCCCACCTTTACGCTGCCCATGAGGCAATAGAGGACAGAGGCGAACATTACGTAAAGCAAACCTATCGCAACCGATGCTACATCGCTACGCCTACGGGGGCACAACCCCTTACACTACCCATTGTACGCGATGGTGCCGTCCACACCGCTGTGCGCGATATTCGCCTCTCCGACCACGGCAAATGGCAACACCTGCATTGGACCGCGCTCACCTCAGCTTACGAGAGCAGTCCCTACTTTGAATATTATGCCGACGATTTTCGGCCACTCTACGAACAACACTTTGACTTCCTCGTCGACTTCAATGACGCTTTGCGCCAAACGGTGCTTTCGTTGCTCAGTCTTGATAAAAACATCACACCAAGCAACGAATATGTCACCCCAACGCCCGAAATGACTGACTTGCGTTCCATCATTTCACCAAAGCAATCCCTTGAAGCCGACACAGCCTTCCGCCCCACACCTTATTACCAAGTATTTAAAGAGCGTACAGGCTTTATACCTAATCTCAGTATCGCAGACTTGCTCTTTAATATGGGGCCTGAAAGCCGATTGGTGTTGAAGAAGAGTTTTCTTAGTTGATGAGTTCTTTAGTTGACGAGTTAACAAGTAGACAAGTTAACAGGTAAGTTTGTTTAAAGGCAACTTCCTTGTCAACTCGTCAACTAAAAAACTCGTCAACCCCGTCAACAAAAGAACGAAGAGAATCATGGACTTTCATACCCACAACCTCATGGCCACCGATGCCATTATTAATATGCCTAAAGAGTGGTTGCTCTGTCCAGCGTTATATACGCCACGCGCTGAGGCCACCTATTCCGTGGGCATTCACCCTTGGTGGACAATCGACAAGGACGAGACCGAACGAATGTTGCACAATCTACCACAACTGCTCTCTCTCCCACAAGTAATAGCCTTAGGAGAGTGTGGATTAGATGCCCTACAAGGGGCATCACTTGAAGAGCAAGAACGCATCTTCATCGCACAAATAGCATTTGCCGAAAAGTTCACCAAACCCGTCACGCTTCACATCGTACGTTGTTTCGACCGCTTATTGCGCATAAAGAAGCAATTAAATCCTACCACCCAATGGACCGTGCATGGCTTTCGAGGCAAACCCGCCTTAGCCGAACAATTACTTCGGGCAGGACTCAACCTCAGCTTTGGAACGCATTACAACTCCCAAAGTTACGAAATTACCCCTCCCAATCGCCGCTATAACGAAACAGATAACGAACGATAAACTGAACATTAATAAACATTAAGGCGCGCTTCGCGCTTGTTTTTTTTAACATTAATGTCTCATTAATCGACCATTAATCTTTTTCGTTAATTTTTTCATTAATCTTGGTCATTAATCTATTCGTTAATCTTGTTCTATAGTCTACCATTGAACAATTTCTCTTCTTATGCCTTTAATGAAAAGATTAATGGTCGATTAATGGAAAGATTAATGAACAAAATTAATGGTCGATTAATGAGACATTAATGTTAAAGCCCAAAGCGCGAAGCGCGTCTTAACGTTCATTTATGTTCAAAACCCAAAGCGCGAAGCGCGCCTTAATGTCCATTTTTGTTACCTTTGCACCATTAATCAACGTAACCGCATTCAGTATGAAGAAATTACTATCTCTGCCCCCTAACGTGGTAGAGACGTTTCATGATATAACCGGACTCTCGGCGCAAGAGTACTATTGCACCTCAGACCCCGCTGATCACAAACTCGGTTCGGGCGGAGGCACTGCTTGGCTCTTAGCTTCAGCTCATGCCGATGAAGGCAACGGACGCACTTTCGACGAATGGTTAGGGAGTGAAAAGCGCATATTGCTCCACGCAGGAGGACAAAGCCGCCGCTTACCCGCCTATGCTCCCAGTGGCAAAGTGCTGACCCCCATACCCGTATTCCGTTGGGCACGCGGCCAACGCATCAACCAAACACTGCTCGACCTACAGATGCCTCTCTACCGCGAGATCATGCGCAAAGCACCCGACACGCTCCATACGCTCATAGCCAGTGGCGACGTCTTGATGCGCGCTACCGAACCGCTGCAAGAGATACCCGAAGCCGATGTCGTTTGCTACGGCCTGTGGGCCAGCCCCGAACAGGCTTCCCACCACGGCGTGTTTATGATGAACCGCGAACACCCCACAGAATTGGACTTTATGCTCCAAAAGCCCACTACGGAGCAACAAGCACAGTTGATGCCTACCCACCTCATGCTGATGGACATCGGTGTGTGGCTCCTCAGCGATAAGGCCGTGCGATGTCTGATGCAAAAGACCGCCCCCGAAGCTTCGGCTCAGCAACTCAATACGCCAGGCGGAAATGCACTGAGCGTACCCACCTGCTACGACCTTTATAGCGAGTTCGGTTGTGCCTTAGGCTGTCACCCCTCACTCCCCGATGAGGCTTTGAAAGAACTCAAGGTGGCCATACTTCCCCTCCCAGGTGGCGAATTTTACCACTACGGCACAGGCCCCGACATGATCCATTCCTCTGTGGCGATACAGAATTTGGTCAAGGACCAACGCCTTATTCTACAGAAGGGCGTAAAACCACAATCATCAGTCTTTACGCAAAACACGGTTCTAATCAACCGTCCCACCCCCCACACCCAGCAAGTGTGGATAGAGAATGCCTACATCACCGCAGGTTGGCACTACACCAGTCGCAATATTATCACGGGCATTCCCAACAACCATTGGCAGTTGACATTAGCCGAAGGACAATGTATCGACATCGTGCCCGTTGGCGATACATTATATGCTGTGCGCCCCTATGGCTTCGACGATGCCTTCAGAGGCAACGTGACAGAGAGTGAAACGCTCTTTATTGGCAAACCCATTACCCAATGGCTGAGCCGACGCGGCATTCAGCCCACAGAGTTAGGACGCACCGACGACTTACAAGCAGCGCGCCTCTTCCCCCTCTCGACCGATGTCGACCTCTTAGGGCGTTTGGCAGAGTGGTTCCTTACTGACTATCCCGAACCTGCACTGACCGAGGTGTGGCGAAAGTTGCCCCGCCTCTCAGCCGACGAACTCTCAGCGCAAGCCAATCTTCCCCGTCTCTTCGCGCAGCGCAACGCTTTACAAGCTCAGACCATACCCATTGTCGCACAGAACTGGCAGCGCAGCGTCTTCTACCAAACCAACCTCAAAGACATGGCGCAGAAATATGCACAACACGGTTGGTCGCTGCCAAAAGCATTGCCCGAGGCTGCACCGCTGATGACGCGCATTCACGATGCCATGTTTCGTTCAGAGGCGCTGCGTCAGTCTGATAGCCAGCAAGCTGCAGCGTATGACAAACAAGCCTTCGACCTCCTACGTGAAGGACTGACCGAAAACGTGTTGCGCCATAAGAGTCAACCTCACATGACGACCTTTGCCGACCAAATCGTATGGGCACGCAGCAGTGTGCGCATCGATGTAGCGGGCGGTTGGACCGACACGCCTCCTTACAGCCTTACCTCAGGTGGCAATGTGGTCAACATGGCTATCAACCTCAATGGGCAACCACCTCTTCAGGTCTATGTAAAGCCTTGTAAAGAACCCGTCATCATCTGTCGTTCAATCGATCTCGGTGCCATGGAACGCATCGAGACATACGACGAACTGCAACAATATAATAAGGTAGGGTCGCCCTTCTCTATCCCCAAGGCCGCCCTTACATTGGCAGGCTTTATGCCCAATTTCGGTGTAGAGCAATATCAATCTTTGCGTCAACAGCTTGAAGCCTTCGGTTGCGGATTAGAGATTACGCTCTTGGCAGCCATTCCCGCAGGGTCGGGGTTAGGCACAAGTAGCATCTTAGCCGCCACCGTATTGGCCGCATTGAGCGACTTCTGCGGCTTGGGTTGGGACAAGAACGAAATCTGCAACCGCACCCTCGTCTTAGAGCAGTTGCTCACTACGGGGGGCGGTTGGCAGGACCAATACGGTGGTGTACTCCCAGGCATCAAACTCTTACAGACGACCGCGGGATTCGACCAAAACGCTGCCGCACGTTGGCTGCCCGAAACGTTGTTTGCCGACCCCGATATGCGTCCTTGCCACTTACTTTACTATACAGGCATTACGCGCACGGCCAAAAACATCTTAGCTGAGATTGTACGGGGAATGTTTCTCAACAATTCGCGCCACCTTCATCTGCTCGACAGTATGAAGCAGCACGCCCTGGCCGTGTTCGATACCCTTCAGATGAACAATCTCGAACACTACGGCCGCATGGTACGTACTACATGGGAACAGAACAAAGCCTTAGACGCTGGCACCAATCCGCCCGCCATTGATGCCCTTTGCCGTCAGATCGACGACCTCTGCTATGGTTACAAACTCCCCGGTGCAGGTGGTGGTGGCTTCATGTACATGGTAGCCAAAGACGCTGAGGCTACCGCACGCATCAAGCAGTTATTGACCGACCACCCTCTCACCACCAACTCTCGATTTGTCGACATGAGCATCTCACGCAAAGGACTACAGGTAAGTCGATCGTAATTAACGATAAACTGACAGCCTCTCCCCCTAATCCCCTCCCCGACCGGGGAGGGGGAACAAGTTACTTTTGCTTTTTGAGTTTTCTGCTGATTTCCAATTAGAAACGCAGCAAGTAGAGGTACCTTGTCCCCCTCCCCGGTCGGGGAGGGGATTAGGGGGAGAGGCTGTTCGTTTGCACGATAAATGGTGTTAACCCCCGAAAACACTTGTTTTTCAATTTATTTGCGTATATTTGCACGTTCAATAGTGGCTAAAAGCGCCACCTTCTCACGAAATAATACGAAAACAAAAACAATAAAACACAAACAAACACATGCAAAACAAAGGATTTGTTAAAGTAATTGCAGTGCTGCTTTCCTTGATTTGCCTCATGTACCTCAGTTTCTCGTACCCCACCCATAAGTACGAGCAACAAGCTGAGCAAATGACCGCACAAGGCAAAGACGGCGCAGCCTACCTTGACTCAATGCGCAACGAGACCGTATGGCTCGGCAAAACACTCAAGGACTGCGAAGCCCTGCAGATTGGCCTCGGCCTCGACCTCAAGGGCGGTATGAACGTAGTGCTTGAGGTGAGCGTACCCGACGTTGTTAAAAACCTCGCCGGCGAGAGCGCCAACGACCCCAAGTTTAAGGAAGCCTACACAAAGGCCGTTGCCGAAGCTAAGAAAGGCAACGTTGACTTCGTTGACGCCTTCGTAAGCACTTACCAAGAGCTCAACGGCAAGAACAAACTCGCGGGCCTCTTCGCTTCAAAGTTGAGCGACAAGAACATCAACTACAACTCTACTGACGCCGACGTCAAGAAGGTGTTGAACGATGAAGTCGCTGTAGCCGTTGAAAACTCTAACAAGGTCGTTCGTTCACGTATCGACCGCTTCGGTGTAGCACAGCCTAACATTCAAGTCCTTAAAGGCAAAGGCCAGATCGGTCAGATCATGGTCGAAATGCCAGGTATCAAAGAACCTGAGCGTGTGCGTAAGTTGTTACAAGGTAGCGCCAACCTCGAGTTCTGGGAGACTTACACCCTCTCTGAGGTAATGCCTTCACTCACTGCCCTCGACAAGCGTCTTGCTGGCAATGATGCTGACACCACTGCTGCCGACACAACAAAGGCTGCCAACGCTAAGGCCAAGAGCGCCAAGAGCGTAGCCGACCAACACCCCTTGCTCAGCAAGTTGGCACAAATACAAGGCATGCAGGGCAACAACTGCATAGTAGGTTATGCTACTGCTAAGGACACCGCTGCTATCAACGCAATGATCCAGAGCGAAGCAGCTCACGCTATCTTCCCCACCGACCTCCGTTTGGCATGGGGCGTAAAGAGCGCCAGCGGCATGAAAGCCAACGTATTCGAACTCTATGCACTCCGCGCTGTCAACGGCCAACCCTCTATGCAGGGCGACGTGATTGCTGATGCAAAGGATGAGTTCGAACAGCAGTACCACCGTCCCATCGTTAGCATGACGATGACTACCAGCGGTGCACGCGACTGGGCCGCTTTGACAAAGAAGAACCTCAAGAAGTGCGTTGCTATCGTACTCGACGGTTACGTTTACAGTGCCCCTGTCGTACAGAGCGAAATCACAGACGGTAACTCACAGATCTCTGGTAACTTCACCACTGACGACACGCGCGACCTCGCCAACGTGCTCAAGAGCGGTAAGATGCCTGCCCCCACTAAGATCGTACAAGAAGAGACCGTAGGCCCGAGCCTCGGTGCTGCCTCTATCCAAGCTGGTTTCACCGCTTGTGTAGTAGCCTTCGTATTGTTGATGATCTTCATGTGCTGCTTCTACGGCTTCATCCCCGGTATGGTAGCCAACATGGCCCTTATCCTCAACTTCTTCTTCACCTTCGGTATCTTGACTTCATTCCAAGCAGCCTTGACCATGAGTGGTATTGCCGGTATGGTACTCTCATTAGGTATGGCCGTTGACGCCAATGTATTGATCTACGAACGTACGAAGGAAGAACTCAAGGCCGGTAAGGCACTCAAGACAGCCCTCGCTGAAGGTTACGGCAATGCTTTCTCTGCTATCTTCGACTCTAACTTGACGTCAATCATCACCGCCGTTATCCTCTACAACTTTGGTACAGGTCCTATCCGTGGTTTCGCCATGACACTCGGTATCGGTATCGTTTGCTCATTCTTCACTGCCGTATGGATCAGCCGTATCGTATTTGAGCACTTCTTAAATAAGGACAAGTGGCTCGGATTGACCTTCACTACAGGCCTCTCACGCAACTTCTTGAATAACGTTAACGTCAACTTCATGAAGATGGGCAAGCGCTCTATCTACGTATTCATCGTAGGTGCAGTCATTGCTATCGGTTTCCTCAGTACACGTGGCCTCTCAAGCGGTATCGACTTCACTGGTGGTCGTAACTACGTAATTGAGTTCGAACAACGCGGTGTAACTCCCGAACAAGTACAGAAGGCTGTAGCTGAGAAGGTAAACGCCAAGGATCCTAACGCCATCGTTAGTGCCATTGCCATTACCACAACCAGCAACGAGGCCGTTCGCCTTTCAACCAACTACCGCATTGCCGACGACGATGAGAACATCGACCAAGAAGTAGAACGCTTCATCTTCGATGCCCTCCACGATGCAAAGCTCATCAAGGCTGATTATAGCACCTTCATCGACCGCGACAACCACACAGGTGGTTCAATCATCTCAGCCCAAAAGGTAGGACCTACCGTAGCAGCCGACATGACCCGTGGTGCGATTGTAGCCGTATTGCTTTCATTGGCAGCTATCTTCGTTTACATCTTGATACGTTTCCGCAACGTAGCCTTCTCAGTAGGTTCTGTCGTAGCCCTCGTATTCGACACGTTGCTCGTAATCGGTGTGTACTCTATCTGCTGGGGTTGGATTGGTTTCTCACTCGAAGTTGACCAAACCTTCATCGGTGCTATCCTGACCGTAATTGGTTACTCTATCAACGATAAGGTGGTAGTATTCGACCGTATGCGTGAAAACCTCGGTTTGCACCCCACGATGAAGCCCTTCGACCTCTTCAATATGTCACTTAACAGCACACTTACGCGTACCGTGATGACCTCACTCACTACCTTGCTCGTATTGTTGTGCATCTTCATCTTAGGTGGTGACAGCATTCGTTCATTCTCATTCGCTATGATATTGGGTGTTATCTTCGGTACACTCTCATCTATCTTCCTTGCTGCTCCTATAGCTTACCGCACTTTGAGCCGCAAGCAACAAGGCGAGAAAGCATAACACGCTGACAACGCATAAGTACATATAAACACAATAAATCCCCTCCTTACTACCACAGTTAAGGAGGGGATTTATTATTATACGATACGGCCTCTCCCCCTCCCCCTCAGTCGGGGTGGGGGAGAGGCCTTAGTTTATTTAAACCCAACAATTAACGGCATAGAGGGGTTTATTCTCCATCCATTCTTGGTCTTGATAGGGCTTCATTGAGAGGCGAAGACCTTTCAACTCGGGATGTTTGTTTATTAGAATATTATTGTTATCTTTGCGTCAAGCTTCGAAAGAAGTTGCGTATGCTACGGCATGGCGCCTCGCAGGGGAATCCGAAAGGACTCCCCTGTTGTCATTTTATTGAAGTCTCGAACGCAAGCTCACCTGGGGGCGACGCGTCCCCGAGGCTGCTGATAAAATAGCGGTTTATAGAGTTAAAGTCTTCCTTTTCGAGCTTTTTTAGGCTCGTATGGGAGACTTTAATCGTTTCCTCTGAAATATGAAATTGGGAAAATACATGGCCTTATATGGCGTTATATGCATTCCTATAGTTCATATTTGTAATATGTTACTTCTATCCTGTCATTTCCTTATTTTGGGGCATTAATTAGGCGTAAAATAGTCTTTAGATTGCATGCAAAAACAGACAATGCTGTTTGCATCGTCAAACTATGTATGCCAAATGATTCCGCACGTTCTAAATTGCAGTTGTGCTTGAGGTCTGAGTTCTTTGCTTCAATCTTATATCGTTGCCGCATTTTCTTTTTGAACTCATCTGTCTTTTGGAATTTTATATATTCCTTGTGAAGATCTGACAGCTCTCTCACACTATACGTGCGTTCTTTAGATCCTGCCTTAAAGCACGTCTTACGTAATGGACATTCCTTGCATTTGTTTACATCAAAGCTGTACTCCCATGCTGCACTACGCCCTCTGCGACATTTCTTATACCTTTTGCTTTTTGCCAGGTGCCCGTTGGGGCACACTACGGTGTTTGCATCTTTGTTGAATGTAAACCCGTCATCTTTGCGTATGCCGTAAGTTATGTTATTGTGAAGTCGTGAATAAAGGGTAAAGTCGCCCGCTGGATTTTCTTCTTTGCGTTCCTTGGACATTTCAATGTTCTCTGTTGAACTGTATGCCTTGTCGCCTACAACTTCTTTTACTTCCATGCCATTCTGCCGGCTTTGTTCCACCACCTCGCCCAAATATTTGTCGTCGGGCCTGTCTCCGGAGGTGATATGTGCTGCCGTTATCAGCCTTGTCTCGCTCTCCACTCCCATGTGCACTTTTGAGCCAAAGAAGGACTTTTCTGTTGACTTGTGTCCGACTTTTGCATCACGATCCATTGAAAGATAGCTGCGCTCCTGAGCGTCTTCCATTGCCTCCTCCAGAAGTTCATACAAATTCTTGACAGTCGAAACACTGCGTAACGCAGGCTGTTCCTTTATATATGCGACAAGCGACTTTCCTACCTGAATCCAAGTATCTGTGTCAGCTTCCTTCTCTGGTAGTGGAGGAAGGTCCTCCACTTTCCAGTAGTGAACTTTTACGAGGTGACGGACAAGCGTGTTCACTCTGTGTATGATATAATCCTTGCTGTCATAACGTATAGCCCTGGCAGTAACATGGGTGGCATCTAC
>ENA-UEQL01001391-UEQL01001391.1-human-gut-metagenome-genome-assembly--contig:-NODE-1391-length-16942-cov-4.463267_pt1 | contig 16942 bp, 14 predicted proteins | sample MGYA00242905_ERZ507926 | MGnify/ENA primary metagenome ERZ507926 (study PRJEB26167, sample SAMN06115531) | human gut metagenome | host: Homo sapiens | place: China:Henan | collected 2015-09-09...
ATAAACAAAAAGAGTACCGACTGGTTGATTGCCGGTACCCTCTTTTCGATTTCCTTAGCTATTATTAAGCTACCGAATACTTTTTCGGCAGGCGATTCGCTGGTATGGCCATACTCACCACAAAGCACACAGAGTAACACAGAGACGATTTTAAGTTGTTGATTAGTAGTAAAAAACTCTGTGATACTCTGCTCTGTGGTGAGTTCCGGCACAGCACTTTTCAGCTAAATCACTCCTGAGTCAAGTCTACAGCGTAATAGCCGCGTTTTCCAGAAGGGAATACTCCTGTGAGGAAGAGTACCTGGTTCGGTGACTTCACAGCAGCTTTCATCACTTCTTCAAGGTCGCTGACTTTGCGCATAGGCTGATCGTTGGCTTTCAGGATGATATCCACCACATTCAACTGGAAGTCTTCTTTCTGCAGAAGAAGGTTCTGATGCTGCGAATGGATATCCACGAGTTGCTCTCCCAATTCTCTCATACGGGTGAGAGGCACCGGGGTGTCATTGATGAAGGCACGGCTCTTGCCGGCTGCAGTCAACTCTCTTCGGATGATCGTATCATCGGCATCATAGTCGATATCGTGATCATCGAAGAATTTCTGCATACCATATCTAGAGAGATCGAAGTGAGCCTCTATCACACATCGGTCTCTTCCTGCCTTGATCGCCTTGCTGTCGGCACGGTTACCCAGAAGCAGACCGATGCTACCGAGAATGATACTCTTTCCTGCTCCTGTCTCACCCGTGATGACGGAGAAGCCAGGATAGAGAGAGATGTTCAGCTCGTCGATGAGCGTGAAGTTCTTGATATATAATTGCTTGAGCATATTTATTCTACTTTTTAATTAAAGATATAAAGGGAAAGCTGATTCTGATTTTCAGAAGCTTCCGTTCCGGAAGATGATTTTATGAATGATGACTTCTTCCTGAAAGATTATTCCTTGATCTGATCCCAATATTTATTCTGTGAAGGATTGATGGAGAAGAGGAGTTCATAGATGCTCTCCTTTTCCTTTTGGGTTCCCTTGCCGCGATAGATGTTGGCAAGTTCATCCTTCTTGAAATCGGTCCATATCTGTGGCAACAAACTGAGCGGGCGGTTTTCCTTCGCCTTCTTCAGTCCTGTTTCCAGGGCTGCGGTTATCTCTGTACGACCTCTTTCCGCATTATTTGCCATCTCGTCGAGTCCTTTCCGATAGTAGTCATAATGCAACTGTCTGAAGGGTTCCAACGCTCCATCCAGATAGTCTGAGATGATGGCATATCGGTTGCGGTCATCAGAGAAAGCCTTCCATCCGGGATAATCCAGGTTCTGGGCATTGTTTGTCAGATTCATGCAGCGCTGCAGGATGTCTTCACCACCTTTGGGTGCAAAACTATCCAGATCGATGCCGATGATAAGATATGCATAATAGGCAAAGAGAGCTGTAAGCTGATTGTCTATCTGCTGCTCATTGAACTCCAACTGGTCGTATTCAGCAAAACGAAACGTGAAGTTATCGTCCACATTATTATATAAGGTGGAGGTGTATGCCGAATTGAAGACGGGGCGATTGGCCTGTATCAGCGCCTTGCAGGTAAAGAGATTCTGGTCTCTGTCATACTTGGTGACGGTGATATTGAAGTTGCAGATGATGCGTTCGTTCTTCTGAAACTGAAGATGAGTCCATTGGCGATTGTTGACGAATTGCTGCAAGGTCTGTTGCAGATTGTCGAATACGCCTTTTTCCGTACCCGAGATCTGGGCATGGTTGATGGTAATCTTAGCTTGCAGCTCCTGTGCTGAAATCGTAAAAGGACTGCAGCACAGGAGGCCACCAGCTAAAGATACCGGACTAAAACAGGAGAGCCAGCTCGTCAATGATGTCGTGAGCCACCTCAGTCTTCGGTTTCTTTTCATATTCTTTCTTTCCCTTTTCAGAGATGATGGTAATCTGATTGTCATCAGTGCCGAAAGTAGTGCCCGGATTACGGGTAGAGTTGAGCACGATGAAGTCGGCGTTTTTCTTCACTCTCTTCTTCTGTGCATTACTCTCTTCATCGTTGGTTTCCAGGGCGAAAGCTACGATTTGCTGATTCTTTTGTTTCATCTGTCCCAAAGCTGCTGCGATGTCATGGGTAGGCACCAGTTTCAACTCCAGGTCATCCTTTTCGCGCTTGATTTTCTTATCCGCTACATTGGCAGGACGGAAGTCTGCTACGGCTGCACAGAGAATGGCTGCATCAGATGAAGCAAAGGCTGCTGTGGCTGCCTGATACATCTCCTCACAGCTCTCCACATTGATGCGGTGGATAGCAGGACTACAGTCTAATGAAACAGGACCTGCTACCAAAGTAACATCCGCACCACGGCGAAGACATTCTTCGGCAAGTGCGAATCCCATCTTTCCTGAAGAATAATTGCCGATGAAGCGCACAGGGTCAATCTTCTCATAGGTTGGTCCCGCTGTAATCATCACCTTCTTACCGCAGAGATCTTTCCCTGCAGTCTTCTGGTTCTCTGATTCTACATCAGCAACCTCATCGGCACTCTCCATCATGTTGAAGTATCTATCCAGGTAATCCACGATGACATCCGGTTCCTCCATGCGTCCTTTTCCCTCTAATCCAGAAGCAAGGAAACCCACTTCCGGTTCGATGATATGGTTACCATAGCCGAGAAGGGTTTTCATGTTAGCCTGGGTAGAAGGATGCTTGTACATATCAAGGTCCATGGCAGGAGCAATGAAGACTGGTGCCTTCATGGAGAGATAGGTGGTGATGAGCATGTTGTCTGCAATACCATGCGCCATCTTACCCACAAGATCATTTCTGCCGAACATTATTAATTTGCATTCGTTTCTCAGAGCCGGCTCATCGCCGGCTTTTGTTTTCTCTGCTTCACAAAACACCTGCAGGATAGCTTTGTTAGCAATTAACCGCATCGGCGGAATTGAATTACCGCTCAGAGGCCTTTTCTCCTCTAAAATTGAGCAATTCCCAATCTTCAATCTCAAAGCTGTTAAAGATGACAAAAACTCTTTCCTATGCAGACTCCGGAGTCTCCATCGACGCCGGCGACGAGTTAGTTGAACGCATCAAACCCTTCGCTAAAAAAACGCTGATTCCCGGCGTTCTCGGTTCTATCGGCGGTTTCGGCGCTTTATTTGAAATCTCCAAAGATTACAAAGAACCGGTTCTGGTTACCGGAACAGACGGCGTGGGCACCAAACTGAAACTCGCTTTCCTGCTGAATCGTCACGACACCGTCGGCCAGGACTTGGTCGGTATGAGTGTCAATGACATCCTGGTTCAAGGCGCTAAGTCTTTATTCTTCCTTGACTACTTCGCCTGCGGTCATCTTGATGTTGACGTTGCCGAACGCGTTGTCAAAGGCGTCGCACACGGCTGCGAACTTGCCGGCTGCGCATTGATCGGCGGTGAAACCGCTGAAATGCCGGGCATGTATCCGGCCGGAGAATACGACCTTGCGGGCTTTGCCGTAGGTATCGTCGAAAAGAGCCAAATTATTGACGGCAGCCATATCAAACCGGGTGACGTTGTTCTCGGACTGGCTTCGAGCGGCCCCCACTCCAACGGTTTCTCTTTAATCCGTAAGGTTGTGGAAGTTTCCGGCAAGCCCTGGACAACCGAACTTTCCGACGGAAAGACCTTAGCTGACGCCGTCATGGAACCGACCCGCATCTACGTCAAACCGGTTCTTGAAGCCATGAAGAGCGTAACCATTAAAGGCATGGCCCATATCACAGGCGGCGGACTGCTTGAAAATATTCCCCGCGTCCTGCCCGAAGGCACTCAGTGCGTCATCAAAGCAGGTTCCTGGAAGCGTCCGGCTGTTTTTGACTGGCTCCAGCAGGAAGGCCATATCGAAGATCATGAAATGTATCGCGTCTTCAATAACGGCATCGGCATGGCCGTCATCGTCGCCGCCGAAGATGCCGAAAAAGCTCAGAAAGCTTTGGAAGCTGCCGGCGAAACGGTTTATCGCATCGGAGCGATCGAAGCCCTGCCTGCCGGCGAAGCACCCTGCGTCGTTCGCTAAGCAATAGTATTCTCGCTAATTGAGCCTCCTTCGGGAGGCTCATTTGTTTTTAGTTTCATTACACTGAAAAAGTAATCGGCTTCGAGGACGACCATGAGCAAACCTATCACCGACTCCATCTTGAGCAGCGAAACCCGAGTTTTTCTCATGTGCTGCGACTTGCGAAGCTTTTCTGCAGTTGCGCATGCCCTGGGCATCACTCAGTCTGCTGTTTCGAAGATCATTCGGAAATTTGAAAACGCCATCGGATTTGAGTTGTTTATACGCAACTCCCGGCCGCTGACGCTAACACCGGAAGCTCATTTGCTGCACCGTCAGCTTCGGGGTCTCAAAGGCGAGATGACGCGCTCTTTATCCTCTCTGCAGAGCAAAAACTACATTAAGCCGATTCTGCGCATCGGAATCTTGGAAAGCCTGCATTTAAATTTGGGCCTGGCGATCCTCAAAAATCTTCTGCCGAATCTGTCCCAGATCGTCATGCTGACCGCCAGCGCCAATGTTCTGATACAGAGACTCATCGAACGAAAGCTCGACCTCATTATCACTAATGACGTTTCAACCGAACCTTCACATGTCTTTAGGAAACTGCTTTTTCATGAACCGTCCGTTTTAATTCTTCCCAAACCTTTTGAGAAAGACCCGGATCAAAACTGGACTTGGCAGCGTCTTGCCGTCTGCGGGCTGCCGCTGATCCGCTATTGGAACGAGAGCGGCGCCGGTGAGATCAATGAGATGTTCATGAAAACGCACGGGCTAAGATTCCCCGACAAAATATCTGTCGACACTAACTCTCTTCTGGTCACGCTCGTCTCTCAAGGCATCGGCTGGGGGTTTTCGCGGCCGACAACCGTGATTGAAAACATCCATATGCATTCTCATTTCATCGTCCGTGAAATGCAGAAACCAAACTTTAGCCGCGAAGTGTATTTAATTGGACGGGAACAAGAATTTGTCGTGGAATCCGAGGTCATTGCTGAAATTGCCAAACAGTTCGTGCAAGAGAATATTATTCCCGAAAGTCTCAAATTTGCGCCTTGGGTCAAAGATGGATTTACGGTTGGATAGAAACTTATTTCATTGATTCCATACAAATAAATGACAATTTAGAAAATCTAAAGTATTCCAAAACGGCATAGATCTTATTCTTCGGTTTCCGAAGCCGAATCCTAAAATATTGGTATAGCCTCAAACCACAAAAGAGGTTTCCAACCAAAAATCCCAAAAAGGAGAAAACTATGCCAATCACAGGCTGGATTGCCATCCTCGTCCTGATCGTCATGTGCTACATGCTGATCAAGCAGTACGAAACTCGTATGGTGCTGTTCGGGGGCGGTTTCATTCTCTGCTGCATTTCCCTCTCCCCGATGGCAGGCTTAAACGCCTTTGCCAAAACCATGACCAACGGCGCTTTGATCATGGCCATCTGCTCGGCTACCGGTTTTGCCTATTGCGTCACGTTCACCGAATGCGACCGTTCTTTAGTGCATTACCTGACCCGTCCGATCCGCAACGTCGGTATTCTGATGATTCCGATCACTTCGCTGCTCACCTTTGCGATCAACATCGCTATTCCCTCTGCTGCCGGTGTCGGCGCCGTTGTGGGTACGACTTTGATTCCTCTGCTTCTTAGGGCCGGCTTCAAACCGGCTGCCGCGGCAGCCGCCGTTCTGATGGGTACCACGGGCTCCCTGCTTTCTCCGGGCTTGTCTCACAATGCCTACGTTTCCGACATGGCTCATATGTCCATCATGGACTTAATCAGCTACCACGGCATCTACTCCTTGATGATCGGTGTGGTAGGTGCCGTCGGCCTGTGCATTGTCTGCTGGGTTTTGGGCGACAACAAAGGCGAAAAAATCGCTGAAGCCAACCCCGCCTCCGATGCAGAACCTTCTAACTTCAAAGCCAACCCCATCAAGGCTTTCGTTCCGCTGATCCCGATCATCCTCATGCTCGTGTTCACGTTCTGGATTCCTTCCGTCAAGATGGGCGTCGCACAAGCCATGCTGATCGGTACGATCGTCTGTCTGATCGTTGCCATGTGCGCCCCGCAGAAGTTCTCCAAGCAGTTCTTCAAGGGCATGGGCGACTCTTACGGAAGCATCATGGGCATCATCATTGCGGCGGGCGTGTTGGCGGCCGGTTTAACTGCTTCCGGCTTGATTAAAGGCCTCATCGCTTTGATGGTCCAGTCCAAGGAAATTGCTCAGTGGGGCGGCTCCATCGGACCGTTCGTCCTTTCCGTTCTGATGGGCAGCGGCGACGCAGGTGCCATGGCCTTTAACAGTGCCGTTACACCGCACGCTCAGGAATTCGGAATGCAGATCCACAGTCTCGGCTCTCTGGCTTTCTTGGCCGGCGCCGCTGGTCGTACGGCTTCCCCGATTGCCGGTATCACCATTCTTGTTGCCGGCTTGGCTAAAGCCAACCCATTTGATGTTGCAAAGAGAACGTTCCTTCCGATGGTCGTCGCCGTCATTCTCCTTGCCATCTTTATGAGATAAAAAGAACTTCTCAGCGCGGGAAGAAAAAACTTCCCGCTTCACAACTACACCTCAAACCAGCGAGGTCAGTCATGACAAAACCTAAAATCGCAGTCATCGGCACCGGCGGCACAATCGTCAGCAGCGGTTCGACTGCAACACAAATGACGGGCTACAGCATCACGGATGCCGATATTCATAGGATTGTGACGGCTCTGCCGGAGCTCAATGACATCGCTGAAATTGCCACTTTCTCAGTCTTCAATATTGGTTCGAGCAATATAAACCTCTCTAATTGGCTCAAACTCGTGCGTCTCATCAATAAGCTGTCTGAGGACGACTACGACGGTTTTGTCGTGACGCACGGGACCGACACCATGGAAGAGACCGCATTCTTTGCGAATCTGACTTTGAAGACAGATAAACCTGTCGTCTTCACAGGCTCCATGAAACCGGCCTCGGCCCTCTCTGCCGACGGACCTTTAAATCTTCTAAACGCCGTGCGTTTGGCCGGCTCTCCCAAAGCGCAAGGCAAAGGTGTCCTCGTTGCGCTTAACGGCGCCATTCACGGGGCTCGCGACGTCGTCAAAACCAACTCCGTAGCCGTTGAAACCTTCAAGTCTCCGAACAGCGGCCCGCTCGGATACATCATCGGAGATCAAATTGAATTTCTGACCGAGTCCGCCAAACCGCACACGCTTCAATCCTGCTTCGAAGTCGACGAAACAGACACTGCTGACAAGTATCCGAAAGTCTGCGCGCTTCTTTGCTGCGCCGACCAAAACTCAGACTTTCTCGAAGCAGCCATTGACAAGGACTATCACGGCATTGTTTTAAGCTGCACTGGAAACGGTTCCATTCCGTTGGTATTCGAACCCGTCCTTCAGAAGGCCCGGAACGTCATCTGCGTGCGTTCCAGCAGGACCGGAAGCGGACCTGTAACAGAGGGGATGACGCGGTGGCAAGTCAACGGTATTATTCCCTCAGGAACCTTAAATCCTCAAAAAGCAAGAATCCTGCTTCAGTTAAGCCTTAAGAAGTTCGGGCTTGATCAGGAAAAAATTAAAGAGATCTTCAAAACATATTGATCTTCCTTTGATCAATTAATCCTAAGGAGAAAACATGTACGACTTACTTCTCAAGAATGCTTGGGTCGTCGATCCGCTGAATTCCGTCAACGGCGTTGCCGATGTCGCTATTCAGGACGGCAAAATTGCCAAGGTCCAGCGCGACATTACGGAAGAAGCTAAAGAAGTCATCGACTTCACCGGTAAAACACTCCAGCCCGGCATCATTGACAGCCACGTTCACCTCGGTGAAATGTGGGGCTCTCCCTTCGGCCCGAGAATGCTGGCCATGAACGGCGTCACGACCTGCCTGGATATGGCCGGTCCTCTGGATAACATTCTTGACAACGTCCCTAAATACGGCGTCGGCATTAACATGGCGATCCTGCAGTTCGCCTCCCCTCCTTTTACATTCAAAGATGCCAATCCCTCCCAGCAGGAAATGATCGACCTGATCGATAAGTCCTTGGAAGAAGGCGCGCTCGGCGTCAAACTCCTCGGCGGCCACTATCCGCTTGAACCCGAAGTCTCTTCTCTGCTCATCCGCACCGCCTTGGAACGCAGAGCCTACGTTGCCTGGCATGCCGGCACAACGAAGAACGGCTCCAACATCAACGGCATGATTGAAGCCGTGAAGATGGCCGACGGCTATCCGATGCATTTGGCTCACATCAACGCCTACTGCCGCGGCGCCATCAAAGACGCCATGGAAGAAACAGCTATCGCCATTGACCTGCTCAAAGCCAATCCCAACATCTTCTGCGAAAGCTATGTCTCTCCGAAGAACGGCACACGCCTGACTTGCGACAAGGACGGCAAGATCCAGTCTAAGGTGACAGGCAACTGCCTGAGAGCCTTCGGCTTCACCGAAGACAAAGACGGCGTCAGAGCCGCACTCTTAGCCGGTAAAGCCTTCGTGGTTTACAACGCCGGCGGTTATTCCGACCTGATGACCGGCGAAGAAGCCCTTCGCCGCTGGGAAGCAGCAGACACAAATGTCGGCGGAAGCTTCAACATCAATCCGCCGCTGCCCCGTATCGCCTTGGCTCAGGCCAAACGCGATGACGGCTCCTTCGTCGTTGATGCGATTTCCACCGACGGGGGCTGTATTCCCCGCAACGTCATCCTTTCTCAGGGTCTGTCTCTCGTAAAACTCGATATTCTGAGCCTCAGTGAGTTCGCACAGAAGACCTCTCTGAACCCGGCGCGTATGCTTCGTCTGGCAAACAAGGGTCACCTTTCTGTCGGCGCAGACGCTGATATCACCGTGTACGACTTTGCCACTCAGATGCCTGTGGCTTCCTTCATTGAAGGCCGCAAGGTTCTCTTTAACGGAGAATTAGTTTCTAAGGGCGCAACCGTCATCTGTACCGAACACGGTAAAGACGCTATTGAAAAACGCGGCATGAAGGCAATCGTCGTCGATCCGGGCAAACAGATCGAACGTATCACCGCCCTCTAAGATTTCCTGCGTGCAATACCGAGCGGAGCGCCGAAAGGCCTCCGCTTTTTGTTTTTTCAGACAAACTCGTTTATTCTAATTTTTCGATGATTATTGTGAACTTCTCCCTGAAATATCTTTTGCCACTCCCCCATCTTTTCACGATGGCAACTTTCTGAAACAATTGAGGGTTATTGGTGAACCAAGGCATCCTGTTTTTTTATCGAACAACCTCAAAGGAAAGATATGACCGATCCGCGTCCCGTCTGCACAGAAAAAACACAAGACATCATCAAAACCCTGCGCTCTAACGCTCAAGTTGAGGCAGCTCTCGAGCTGGCCGTCAAGCAGCAGGAAAAGCGCATTGCCGACCAGATCATTTTGACTGAAACTCCGGCCCCTCCCTTCCATGAGGAAGAAAGAGCCAAAGTCCTTCTGGGCATGTTCAAACAGTACGGTCTGACGGACGTCAAACAGGACGCCATCGGCAACGTCATCGGCCGCAGAAAAGGCACCGGCAGCGGTCCCACACTCGTCGTCGGCGCTCACATCGACACCGTCTTCCCCGCCGGCACGGACTGCAAAGTTCACAGAGACGGAGACGTCTACGCCGCACCCGGAATCTCTGATGACGCTGCAGGCTTAGCCTCCATGCTGCAGGTTATCCGCTGCCTGAACGAAAACAACATTGAAACCGTCGGCGACATCGTCTTCGTCGGCACATTAGGCGAAGAAGGCAACGGCGACTTACGCGGCTGCAAAGCGCTCTTCAAAGAAAAGAACGACTATGACGGCATGATCGCCATCGACTCCGCCAACGTTCACCGCATCCTGCGCGGCGCTGTCGGCTGCAAGCGCTTCCGCATTATTTTCGAAGGCCCCGGCGGGCACAGCCTCCACAAGTTCGGTATCGTCGGCTCTGCTATTCACGGCCTGTCCCGCGCTATCGTCCGTGTTGATGAACTCAAAGTTCCGACCGATCCGAAGTGCACCTTCAACTTCGGCGTAATCAAGGGCGGTACCAGCGTCAACGCCATTGCCGCACGCGCTGAAGCCGAACTCGACATCCGCAGCTTCAATCAGCCCGCGCTCGAAGCTTTCGTTAAGACCGTTCTCGAAACCATTGAAGCCGCCTGCGACGAAGAAAATATGCGCTGGGGTCTTGAAGGCGACGGCATGGTCTCCCTGAAGATCGAACAGATCGGTGACCGTCCTGCCGGCATGAACGCCGATGACGCCTCCGTCATCCAGGCTGCTTACGGTTCTCTCTTGTCCTTAGGCATTTCTTTGGATAAATACACACTGGCCGCAACAGACCAGAACGTGCCTCTTTTCTACGGCCTGCCGGCTACGACGCTCGGCGCCGGCGGCACGGAAGAAAACAACCATGCCCTGTCCGAACGCTGGAATGCTAAAGACGCTTTCCAAGGTCCCCAGGTCGCCTTCCTGACCGCTCTGACTCTTGTCGGCATGAAGGGCGTTTCCGAACCGATCCTTGAGAAAGTCCAGCGTTAATTTACTGTAACATTTCGGAGCTGAATCCAATTCAGCTCTCGACCGAAGCCGGGTTCGCCCGGCTTTTGTTTTGTCCATATAGCGCAAAAAAACCGAAAAAATCGAGATTTTCGCGGGATTTTTATTTGCAAAACTAAAAAAAAACTAATTTTTGTATCGTGAACTTGATTTAATTTGCGGTACCTTATTTTTAGAAATAACTTTAAAGCCTTCGGAGTTTGGCCAAATGGAATCATTTATTAATACCGTCAACGGAATTGTCTGGTCCCCGGCATTGGTTTACCTTTGCCTCGGCGCCGGTCTTTTCCTCTCTCTGCGCGGCGGTTTCTTACAACTCAGACATCTTAAACATATGTGGCAGCTGCTCTTTCAGCCGAAAGACAACGTCACCGGTGTTTCCTCTTTTCAAGCTTTGTCCTTGACCCTTGCAGGTCGTGTCGGTACGGGCAACATCGCCGGCGTGGCGACTGCCATTACGTTCGGCGGCCCCGGCGCCATCTTCTGGATGTGGATGGTTGCATTCCTCGGCGCCTCTTCTGCTTTCGTCGAATCCACCCTCGGTCAGGTCTATAAAGAAAAAATCAACGGCGAATACCGCGGCGGCCCTGCTTTCTACATTGAACGCGGCTTAGGCATCAAGTGGTTTGCCTGGCTTTTCGCGATTGTCACCATCTTCTCCTGCGGCCTCTTCCTTCCCGGCGTGCAGGCTAATGCAATTGCAACCTCCATGGAAAACGCCTTCGGCATCGCTCCGGCAATTTCCGCAGGCTTCATCGCAGCTCTGCTCTCCTTCATTGTGTTCGGCGGCTTAAAGAGAATCGCAGCCTTCACAACACTGGTCGTGCCCTTCATGGCTCAGGCCTATGTGATTTTCTCTCTGGTCATCGTATTCATGCACGTTGACCTGCTGGACGACGTCCTTGTGCTCATCGTCAAGAGCGCCTTCGGTGTAGACGCTGCTTTCGGCGCCATCATCGGTCTGGCAGTCTCCTGGGGTGTCAAACGCGGCATCTACTCTAATGAAGCAGGCCAAGGTACCGGCCCTCACGCTTCTTCCGCAGCTTCCGTCAGCCACCCGGCAAAACAAGGGTTGGTTCAGGCCTTCTCTGTCTACGTTGACACGCTGCTCGTTTGCTCTGCCACCGCTTTCATGATCCTCATCACCGGAAGCTATAACGTTGTCGGTCCCGACAATGCCCCGATGTTCATCGGTCTGAAAGACGTCGCCACAGGTCCTGCCTACACCCAGGCTGCGGTTGAAGGCTTAATGCCCGGATTCGGACAGGCATTCGTTGCCATCGCTCTGTTCTTCTTTGCCTTCACAACGATCCTTTCTTATTACTACATTTCAGAAACCAACGTTTCCTACATCAATAGAAAACTACACCGTCCGTTCTTATTCTTCATCCTCAAGCTGTTTGTCATGGGCTCCTGCATCTTCGGCGCCGTTAAAACGGCGGATTTGGCATGGGCCGTGGGCGACATCGGCGTCGGTCTGATGGCTTGGCTGAACATCATCGCCATTTTGCTGCTGAACAAGAAGGCATTCCTCTGCTTGCGCGACTATGAAAAGCAGCTGGCTATCGGTCTTGACCCGGTTTTCCACCCGGAAAAACTCGGCATCAAGAACGCCAATTACTGGGTCGGCGAGCGTGCTGAAGAGATTCGCGACAAAGAACGTGCAAAACTCAACAGCGGCTCCCGACAAGACTTGGAAGGCAATGTTTTGAACGTTGCATCAGGTAATTAGCACCTCTGAGTGTTTGTTCTAAAAGCGTCGGTCATCCGGCGCTTTTTTCATGCCAAAAGCACTAGAATAAGAAATACTTTGTTACAAACAATCCTAAGGATGATCATCGTGCTAAGAAGAAAATTTTTCACTTTCACTTCAGCTGTTGCCGCCTGCGCAGCTTTTGTCTGCCTTCCTGCAGCCGCTGCTGATTTCACCTGCCCCTACTTTTCTTTACCGCTGACCGGTGACTGGGCTCAGCAGAAAATGCAGCCGGGCTCTGTTCCACCGAATACCTTCGCAACTTTATTCGCCAGCTGTAAGGCAGGGGAAGGCGTGCTCATCACCGTCATTCCTTCGGACAAAGCCCCGAAAGAAGCCGCTCAAATCATGGCAAACAACTACAAGCAGCAGGGAATGAGAGTTCTCGGCAATCCGGTTCAGATTCCGGGACAGAATGCTTATCGCTTTACCTATGTCAGTGCCAACAACAAGATGCACGCGATTGTGTTCATTTCCGGAAACGGAAAACACCTCGCCAATGTTTCTGTTCTCGGCAGACACGGAACAGGCGGTTTAGCCTTATTGAAAGGTCTGACCTCTAAAGAACACAAACTCTTCCCGAAGTTCTAAGCCACTAAAACTTAATTTTCAAGCCGGACAAAATTTGTTCGACTTCTTTTTTGAGCACGGCTAAAGAAGCATCTTTTTCATCAGGATTGAGCAGCTGCGTGTTCTGCATAGAGCGCATCCATGTCATCTGGCGTTTTGCCAGCTGTCTGGTTGCAGCAATTCCCGCTTCTTTGAATGCATCAAAGGTCGTCAACCCGGAAAGGTAGTTCCATGCCTGACGATAGCCTACCGACCGCATACTCGGAAGGTCGGCATGCATGCCCGGCATGGCCATTAAATTTTTTACTTCCTCTAAGAAGCCGTTTTTAATCATCAGCTCAAAACGTTCTGCAATTCTCGCGTGAAGCACTGCTCGGTCCGGAGGAAGCAGCGCATAGGAGCTGAGGTTCAGAAGCGGCTCTCCTTTTTGAGCCGTAAGTTCTGAGATCGGTTTACCCGTCATCTCAAAAACTTCCAGAGCCCTTGTGATGCGCTGGGTATCTGCCGGCGCCAAACGATCGGCGGTTTTAGGATCAACCTCTTTTAACCTTTCATAAAGGGCCGGCAAGCCTTTTTCACTCAGTTCTACTCCGATCTTTTCGCGAACCGCCGGATCGGTTGCCGGAAGCGGAGAAAGACCTTCTCTAACGGCCTTGGCATAGAGCATAGTTCCGCCCACAATCAGAGGTACTTTTCCGCGATTTCGGATTTCTTCAACAAGTCTTACGCAGTCCTGTGCAAAATCAGCCGCAGAATAACTTTCCGTCGGTTCAATGATGTCGATGAGATGATGCGGAACCGCTGCTAGCTCTTCTTTTGTCGGCTTAGCCGTACCAATATCCATGTGCCGATAGACCAAGGCAGAATCGATCGAGATGATCTCACTGGGAATTTCTTCGGCTAAGCGAAGCGCCAATGCAGTCTTGCCGCTGGCCGTCGGGCCCAACAATAAAATGGCCTGAGAATTCGACATCTTCACTTACCTCTCATAAAGAAACTGTCTAGCTCTTTAGCGGTCAGCTGAACCCAGGTCGGACGTCCGTGATTACATTCGTCTGCACGATCCGTCTGTTCCATTTGCCGCAGAATCGCGTCCATTTCCTCAATCGTCAGAATGCGATTCACGCGGACCGCAGCATGACAGGCCATTCGAGAGAGGACTTCGTTGCGCTTCTCCGTCATTGCCGTGCTCTTCCCATATTCACGGAAATCATCGAGCACCTCACGCACAATCGTTGGGCCGGCCTGAGAAATTTGATTAATCATTAATTGCGGAACGCTTCGCAGGCTCAGCTGGTTCGGCCCGACAGCACTTAATTCCAATCCCAGCTGCTCCAATTCCTCACGAGCATCTTCAAAGGTCGCCATCTGCTCTGTGGTTACGGTAAAGACTAGAGGAATGAGCATATCCTGCATCGGCATCTTGCGCTCATCAAAACTCTTCTTGAGACGCTCATAAAGGATACGTTCATGAGCGGCATGCATATCAACCAAAACCATGCCGGCTGAGTTCTCAGCAATAATGAACGTTCCACAGACTTGTCCGACAGCCCGTCCGAGCGGCTGGGGTCCCTTAGACACTTCTGCCGAAGGTTTCTGAGTTGTATGGCTCGTAGAGAGGGTCGCTTGATCTACTTTCATCGCCGCAATGGTCGTCGGGAAGGAGTTCTGGAAACTCTTAGGCCGCGGGGATGAGAAATCCAAATAAGCTTCTGTATTCGCCCTTGAAGGCTTAGGCTGTGCATACTTGAACTGAGACGGATTGACTGAAGGAGCGGCCGTCGGAGCCTCGGCAGGAGTTTGCGCGGAAGCATCACGCGGCGAAGACGGCAGCGCAGTGTCCATAATTTCTCCGCTTGAAGGATCCACGATGGTCGTTCTGGCTAAAGCATCCTCAACTGCATGGAAGATAAATTGATGAACAGCCTGAGAGTCTCTCATGCGCACTTCGCTCTTAGTCGGGTGTACGTTCACGTCAACCTTGTGCGGATCCATCTGAAGGAATAGGCAATAGCTAGGTTGGCTCGATCCGTGCAGCACGTCTTGGTAAGCCATCCGAACGCCGTGAGACAAAACCTTATCCCGAACGAATCGACCGTTGACATAGAAATACTGACAGTCGGCGCGGCTGCGTGCAGCGATCGGAAGACACACCCAGCCGTAAAGCCGAAGAGCCGGCGCCTTGGTATCCAATGCGCGGTGGGCATCTCTAAAGTCTCGAGGCATCAGACGCGTCAATCGTTCTTCAATAGAAGAGGCCGGAAGATTGATAATCGGTTTCCCGTTTGCGACAAACAAAAAGGCAACCTCAGGATAGGCCAATGCAATGCGCTCAATTACCGTTTGGCAATGGGCGGCTTCCGTGCCTTCGCTCTTTAAAAACTTGCGGCGTGCCGGAGTTTTATAGAAGAGATCAGCAACTTCAATTCGTGTGCCTTTATTGCCGGAGGCTGCAGATATCTCCCCGTCGGCAATGCTGAAGGCATCTTCCCCGGCAACTCTGGAAATCACTTTCATGTCAGAGACACTTGCGATCGAAGCAAGCGCTTCTCCGCGGAACCCAAGCGAGCTCACACTTTCCAGTTCATCCAAATTGGAAACCTTGCTCGTTGCGTGGCGCTTCACGGCCAAGGCAAGTTGATCTTTAGGAATACCGCAGCCGTTGTCCGAGACGACGATGCGTTTTATGCCGCCGCCTTCGATACGGATCTCAACAGAGTCGGCTCCGGCATCAATGGCGTTTTCGACCAGTTCCTTAACAACGGACGCGGGTCGTTCAACCACTTCACCGGCTGCAATCTGACTAATTAACTGATCCGAGAGCTCCTGAATTTTTCTTTCAGGACGCTTTGCTTCCAATGTTGTGTCTTCCATGTGATTCGTCTTTCTGTTCGTCTCTTCACGGTGAGAGCATGTTTTCTAACCTTATAGCAGTCGCGATCGGCCTGCAAGAGCTCCACTCGCCGAATCCTCAGACTACTTTGGGCAATTCGGTTCTATGCGCCCTAATGCCTTTTCTAAAATCAAGGCCAACAGTCGAGGAAAATGATGGACTTTTTTACCGCATTCTTAGAAATGTTCCGCAACAGCGATCAATTTATCGCGCACATGTCTGCGGAATACGGCATCTATGTTTATTTATTTCTCTTTACGGTCTATTTTTTAGAGACCGGAATCGTCATTTGCGCCCTACTGCCCGGCGATTCGCTTATCTTTGTCTCGGGCGCTGCCAGTGCAGCCGGCATCCTCGACCCGTTCGGTGCGTTCTTCGCCATAGCCCTCGGCGCCTGTTTCGGGAACACCGTGGCCTACGCCATCGGGTACTACCTTGGCAATAAGATCTATGACGGCTCTATTAAATGGATTGATCAGCAGCAGATGGCAAAGACTCAAGCCTTCTTTGCCAAACATGGAAAGCTCACGATCGTCCTTGCTCGTTTCGTTCCGATCATTCGCTCCTTTGCTCCGCTGGTTGCCGGCGCCGCAAAAATGAATCGACTGAACTTCGAGGCCAGCGGAACGGTCGGTGCTGTTCTTTGGGCCGGCATCATTCTCTCAGCCGGACATCTTTTCGGAAACATCCCATTTATCAAGGACAACCTTTCTCTCATTCTTGTCGGCGGTATCGTTTTAGGTCTGGCTCCCTTTGTGATCGGTTATATCGTTAAGAAATGGAGACAGCATCCGGATCCGAAAAACTGATCTTGACCTTCACGAACAAAACGCCAATCTTCTTTCTGATACATCGGCGTTTTAGTTTGTTGACTTAGTCCAAACGAACCACCGTGCAAGGCTTTCCGGTGGAAGGATTGTCGATACCTACGTTGATTCGGACTCTGATTTCTTTTTCGTCCTTTAGAGAAGAAAGATCGGCGTTTCCTGAAGATTGAATTCTATGAGGAAGATGCCCGTACTTCTATCTTCGATGCAAAAGCAGGTATTGCTTTGAACAAGAGCTTTGTGAAACTTGTTTCCTGGTATGACAACGAATGGGGGTATTCAAACAAAGTATTGGAATTGATCGCTCATATGGCAACTGTGAAATAATCAG
>ENA-UEQL01001394-UEQL01001394.1-human-gut-metagenome-genome-assembly--contig:-NODE-1394-length-16930-cov-4.375304_pt1 | contig 16930 bp, 16 predicted proteins | sample MGYA00242905_ERZ507926 | MGnify/ENA primary metagenome ERZ507926 (study PRJEB26167, sample SAMN06115531) | human gut metagenome | host: Homo sapiens | place: China:Henan | collected 2015-09-09...
CTTCCGGCGGAACAGTGAGGGATATGTATGCAGACTGTTGATTATCGTAAGGGCCTTTCAGCCATGTTGGTATGCTTTTCCCTCTGGGGCTTTCAGCCGCTGTACTGGTTTATGTACAACAGCCTCTGCGGCCAGACCGACACCTTTTTCCTCATGGCCAGCCGCATCGTCTGGGCGGCGGTATGCTGTCTGTGCATTCTGAAGGCGCAGGGCAAGCTGCCTGCACTGTGGGCGGTGTTCCGAGACAGGCAAATTCTCAAGCGGGAGATCCCTGCGTCGCTGCTGCTGTTCGGCGACTGGCTGGTGTACCTGTGGGCTGTCCAGAACGGCCAGGTGCTGGAATGCAGTCTGGGATACTACATCCAGCCGCTGGTGGTGTTCGCGCTGGGCGCCATCGTCTTTAAGGAGAAAATGAACTGGCGGCACTTCGTCATCCTCGCCATCGTGGCGGCGGGCATCGTCCTCAGCACCTCCGGCTTCGGCGGCGTACCCTACGTCACCATTTCGCTGGCATTGATGTTTGCGGTGTATGCCACCATCAAAAAGAGCCTGACCATCGATTCCATCGTGTCCACCACGGCAGAGATCCTGATGATGGTGCCGGCGGCGCTGCTGTTCGTTCTGCTCTTCCGCATGGGGGACGACGGCATGGGCAGCATGACGCTTCTCAAGCAACTTCTGATGATCGGCGGCGGTGTTGTCACGGGGCTTCCCATGGTGTTTTACGCCATTGGCGTGCGGCATCTGCCGCTGATGACCACCGGTATCTGCCACTATATCAGCCCGTCGCTGGCCATCGTCTGCGGCGCCATTATGGGGGAGAGCCTGACCCATGAAAAGCTGGTGAGTTTTCTCTTTATCTGGGCGGGCGTCATCCTGTATGTGCTGAACACCATCTATGAAGAAAAGCGAGAAAAGTCCGCAGCATGACCGAGTGACAAGGGCCGTCCCTGCGCTGGACGGCTCTTTGCCTGTCTATCTTATGGACAAACGGGGAAAACTGTGGTACAATGCCCTACATCATGGGGCATTGTGCCCTGAGGAGGAGAACGGTATGCAGGGGAGACTCATTGTATTCGAGGGAACGGACGGTTCCGGAAAGGCCACCCAGTCGGCGCTGCTGTGCCGGGAGCTGGAGCGGCGGGACATCCCCTTCCACAAGCTGGAGTTTCCCCGCTATCAGGAGGCGTCCTCCGCGCTGATCCGCCTGTATCTGAACGGTGCTTTTGGCAGCGACCCCAACGACGTCAACGCCTACGCCGCGTCCACGTTCTATTCTGTGGATCGCTACGCCTCCTATAAGCAGGATTGGGGCGGGTTCTACGAATCCGGCGGATTGCTGATCGCCGACCGCTACACCACCAGCAACGCCGTCCACCAGACTGCCAAGCTGCCGACGGAGGAGCGGGACGCCTTTCTGGACTGGCTGTTCGACTTTGAGTACCGGCTGCTGGGATTGCCGGAGCCGACACGGGTGCTGTATCTGGATATGCCCACGGAGGCCACGGAGCAGATGATGCGGCGGCGGGAGGCTGCCACCCATACCAAGGCCGATATCCACGAGCAGGACGAGGCGTACCTCCGCCGCTGCCGGGAAAACGCCGCCTATGTGGTGGCGCGCTGCGGCTGGACGCGGATCGACTGCGCCAAGGACGGCGCGCCCCGTTCCATCGACGATATCCACAACGAAGTGATGGCGTGTGTGGCCGACCTTATCGGCTGACCGCCTGAAAGGAGTTTATTTCTATGTCCAATTATGACAGACGCGACAGACAGGACGAGACGGCCATGTGGGACGCCGGGGAGGTGCGCCGTCAGGAGTCCGCGCAGCAGAACCGCCGCAGCAGCGGCAGAAAGCGCAGAAACAGCCGGACGGGTGTGGTCATCTATCTGGTGTGCGTGGTGCTGGGCTCCTGCCTGCTGGCAGGCATCGGCTGGCTGCTGGTCAACGATCTCTGCTCTCTGAACAAGGCCCCCGTGGAGGTGGAGATCACCGTGGAGGAGGGGGATTCCCTGTCCGACGTGGCCACGAAGCTGAAGGACGCGGGATTGGTGAATTCCAAGGGCTTTTTTAAGCTGGCCAGCGGCTTCCTGCATTACGGCCGCTATGTGGAGCCGGGCACCTATAAGCTCAACAGCGACATGGACTTCCGTGCCCTCATCGTGAATATGCACGACTGGGAGCGCGATGATATGGAGGCGCAGGGCCTGGTGCAGGTCACCATTCCGGAGGGCTACACTGTCCGGCAGATCATCGACCTGCTGGCGGAGAAGGGCGTGGCCACCAAGGCGGAGCTGGAGGATGCCTGCGCCAACTTCGACTTCGAGAACTACTCCTTCCTGTCCTCCGACACGCTGGGCAGCATCGACCGTATGGAGGGCTTCCTGTTCCCCACCACCTATACCTTCGACAAGAACAAGACGGCGGTGTTCGCGGTGGATACCATGCTGACCATGTTCAAAAACCAGATCAGCCAGCAGATGCTGGAGGATATCAAGAAGTCCCCCTACGACCTGAAGCAGATCATCACCATGGCGTCCCTCATCGAGAAGGAGTCCATCGGCGACGACACCGAGCGCAAGAACATCAGCTCCGTTATCCACAACCGCCTGGAGAACCCCAACAGCGAAAAGGGCGGCCGGACGCTGCAGCTGTGCTCCACCATCAACTATATTATGGTGCATGACGGCGTAAAGACCTTCGATACCACCATCGACAACGCCTACAACACCTATATCCACGAGGGTCTGACACCCAGCCCCATCTGCAATCCGGGACTCAGTGCCATCAAGGCTGCCATCTACCCGGCGGACACGGATTACTACTTCTTCGCGCTGGGCACCGATAAGAAGAGCCACTTCTTCACCGACTACAACGAGCATCTCCGCTTTGTCAACAGCGCGGAGTACCAGCCCATCTATTCCTGATGAGGAAGCCGGAGCTGTTGTCCCCGGCGGGGGACTGGGAAAAGCTGCAAATGGCAGTTTTGTACGGCGCGGACGCCGTCTATCTGGCGGGCACGTCCTTTGGTATGCGCTCCTTCGCGGGCAACTTCTCCGATGAGGAGCTGCCCCGGGCGGTGCGCTTTGCCCACGACCACGGCGTGAAGGTACACGCCACGGTGAACACCATGCCTCGCTGGGAGGAGGCGGAGGCGCTTCCTGCCCATCTGGAAAAGCTGGATGCGGCGGGGGTGGACGCCCTGATCCTGGCGGATCTGGGGGCGTTTACGCTGGCGGGGCGGTACGCGCCCCACTGTCAGCGCCACATCAGCACCCAGCAGTCCGTGGCCAACCACGTCTGCGCGCAGGCGTGGTACGATCTGGGCGCCACGCGGGTGGTGCTGGCGCGGGAGGTCAGTCTGGCGGAGATCGCCGCCATCCGGCAGCGTGTGTCGCCGGAGCTGGAGCTGGAGGCGTTCTGCCACGGCGCCATGTGCGTCAGCTACTCGGGACGCTGCCTGCTGAGCAACTATATGACGGGGCGGGACTCCAACCGGGGCGCGTGCGCCCAGCCCTGCCGCTATCAGTATGCGCTGATGGAGGAGAAGCGCCCCGGCGAGTACTTCCCGGTGTTCGAGGACGAGAAGGGCACCTACATCATGAACAGCCGGGATATGTGCATGATCGACCATCTGGACGACCTGATGGCCGCCGGTGTGGACTGTCTGAAGATCGAGGGACGTGCAAAATCGGCGTACTACGCCGCCATCGTCACCGGCGCCTACCGCCACTGTCTGGACGCTGTGGCGGCCGGGGAGCCGTTGGATCCCGTGTGGCGGGACGAGGTGGAGCATATCAGCCACCGCCACTACGCCACCGGCTTCTTCTACGGCCAGCCCGGCCAGTATTACGAGAACGCCCGCTACCTGCGGGACTGGCAGATCTGCGCCGTGGTGACGGCCTGCACCCCCGACGGCGTGGCCACCATGAGCCTGCGCAACAAGTTTGCCGCCGGTGATACGGTGGAGATCGTCGGGCCGGACACCAAGCCCTTCACCATCACCGTCCCCGCCATGCGCGGTGCGGACGGGGAGGTGCTGCTGGAGCCGAAAACGCCCCAGATGACCTTCACCATGGAGCTGCCCCGGCCGGTGCCGCCCATGAGCTTCGTCCGCCACGCGGTGGAGCTGAGCGGAAAATAACGTACATAAGAAAGGACGTCTGCCCACGGGCAGACGTCCTTTTTGCGTATTTACATATAGGAGGTGGGCTGGGCGTTGCTGTCCGCGTCCCCGTCCTCCGGCACGGAGGCGGCCTCCTCGTGCCGCCGCTCGCATACCGCCAGAAAATACCCCCACGCCACCAGCGGCAGCACCGCCAGCGAGCCCTTGGCGAACCACCACTTCACTGCGCAGAACGCCCACGAAGCACCGACGTGGAAGCAGCCCAGCGTGGCCAGATAGAACCACATTTTCCGCAGGTGCGCCCGGTCGTGGTCGCACAGGTATTCCGCCAGTGCCAGCGACGACTGCTTGGTGTTGTTGGTGGAGAAGATGGTGGAGCTGTAAAAGCCCCGTGCGCCGGCGAAGCTGCTCCACTGGATGCTCATGGCGAAGAAGACGGGGTACAGCGCCACCACCGGATCCAGCTCCGGCGGCAGGAGGAACAGCACCACCGCCATGGCCGCCGTGATGAGGGGGGAGGCGCGGTGCATATCCACGCCCCACCGATGGGGCAGCAGCACCGTCAGCATGGTACCCAGCACATACAGCGCCAGTGCGCCCAGATGCAGCAGCATATCCGGCAGCTGCCACCGCAGCAGGTCAATGACCAGCTCCAGCAGGTTCATGGTCTGGGCGTTGCCCATGACGCCGCTGTGTACCAGCACGGCATAGCACCCGAAAAAACCGCCCACCGCGCAGAACGCCAGGTGACGGTAAAAGTCGATATGATCGTTTTCCGACAGCTTTTTCATGGAAACGCCGCCTTTCTCACAAATTCACCGGCTACTCAGTATAGCAGACGGCGCGGGAAAGACAAGGGTAAAATCGCACAAATCGGAAAAACAGGCGGATTTTCTGTTGACAACCGCGGAGTTCGTGGTACAATAACAGCATCTTTGATAAAGGCGATGACGAAGAAGAACCGCAGCGGCCGCCGCCAAGCGAGACAGGGAGGGTGTGAGCCTGTCGGGACCGGCGCAGCGTGGAGCCGCTTCCGAGCCGGCCGCGACGAGCGGCACGCTTCGTCCCCGTTACCGGACGGCTGAGAGGGCGGTTTTCCGCCGAATCAGGGTGGTACCGTGAAGCAGCGCTTCGCCCCTGTGTGTACGCAGGGCGCGGGGCGCATTTGTTTTTTTGAGGAGGTGCATGTCGATGGGAGTCCGCGTGGTGGATATGTCTGCTGACCCCCGCAGCGGACAGTTTGAATACTTTCGCCGGATGACCTTTCCCTTTGCCGGTATCACGGCGGAGGTGGACATCACGGACTTTATGGCCGCGCGGCAGGGCCGCCCCTTTTTCCTGAGCATGCTGTACGCCGTGACCCGTGCCGCCAACGGCGTACCCCAGCTGCGCCGCCGCATCCGGCCGGACGGCAGCATCGTCGAGTACGACTGGTGCGCCCCGTCCTACACCGCCATGAAGCCCGACGGTGTGTACGTCTACTGCAATGTGGAGGGCGACCTGCCTTACACCCAATTTGTGGCGCAGGGACAGCGCCGCCAGCGGGAGGTGCTGGAGCGGGGCACCCTGACGGAGGATGGCGATGTTCTCGGCTATTTCTTCGTGTCCAGCCTGCCGTGGTTGCACTACTCCCAGCTTCAGCACCCGGCGGAAAGCCCGGATGACAGCAATCCCCGGATCGGCTGGGGCAAATACGTCACCGTCAACGGCCGCACCACCCTGCCGGTATCGCTGTTTGTTAACCACGCGCTGGCCGATGGGCTCCACATCTCCCGGTTCTTTCAGAATCTGGAGACAGAGCTGTCCGCCCTGTGCGTCCAATGGAAAAATGAGCAAATCAATCTGTAGTATAAAAGGAGACGAATGCTATGAGCCATCCCTATCACGGCCTGAATGAGCTGCGGGAGCTGTTCCTGCAATTCTTCGAGACGAAAGGCCATCTGCGCCTGCCCAGCTTTTCGCTGGTGCCCCAGAACGACAAATCCATCCTGCTCATCAACGCGGGCATGACCCCCATGAAGCCCTGGTTCAAGGGGGAGGAGGAGCCGCCCCGCCGCCGCGTCTGCACCTGCCAGAAGTGCATCCGTACCGGCGATATCGAGAACGTGGGCAAGACCGCCCGCCACGGCACCTATTTTGAGATGCTGGGCAACTTCTCCTTCGGCGATTACTTCAAGAACGAGGCGATCCACTGGGCGTGGGAATTCCTGACCAGCCCCGAGTGGGTGGGTCTGGACCCCAACCGCCTGTATCCTTCCGTGTTCGCCGGCAATGAGACCACCCCCGCCGACGATGAGGCCTTCCGCATCTGGCACGAGGAGATCGGTATTCCTGAGGACCGGATCTTCAAGTTCGGCAAGGCGGACAACTTCTGGGAGCACGGCTCAGGACCCTGCGGCCCCTGCTCCGAGATCTACTATGACCGGGGCGAGAAGTACGGCTGCGGCAAGCCCGGCTGCACCGTTGGCTGCGACTGCGACCGGTACATGGAGGTCTGGAACGTGGTGTTCTCCCAGTTCGACAACGATGGCCACGACCATTACACCGAGCTGAAGCAGAAGAACATCGACACCGGCATGGGTCTGGAGCGTCTGGCCGTGGTGTGCCAGGACGTGGACTCCCTGTTCGATGTGGATACCGTTATGAACATCACCAACAAGGTCACGGAGATCACCGGCGCCAGCTACGGCCAGAGCCAGGAGAAGGACGTGTCCCTCCGTGTCATCACCGACCATATCCGTTCTGCCAGCTTCATGATCTGCGACGGCGTTCTGCCCAGCAACGAGGGCCGCGGCTATGTGCTGCGCCGCCTGCTGCGCCGCGCCGCCCGCCACGGCAAGCTGCTGGGCGTCAACGAGCCGTTCCTGTATCAGGTGGTGGACACGGTGGTGCATGAGAACGAGTGCCAGTACAGCGACCTGCGGGAAAAGCAGGGCTATATCACCAAGGTCATCCGCACCGAGGAGGAGAATTTCGCCCGCACCATCGACGGCGGTATGCGGATCTACGGCGAGATGCTGGCAGCCCACAAGGAGAAGGGCGAGACGGTGTTTTCCGGCAGCGACGCCTTCAAGCTGTACGATACCTTCGGCTTCCCCATCGACCTGACGGCGGAGATGGCGGCCGAGGAGGGTATGACCGTGGACGAGACGGCCTTCCAGACCCTGATGACCGAGCAGAAGGAGCGCGCCCGCGAGGCCCGCAAGGCGCTGGGCGATCTGGGCTGGGCCGGCGTGGAGTTCGGCAAGGATATGCCCGCCACCGTGTTTGCCGGCTACGAGTACGACAAGCTGGACGACGCCAATGTGCTGGCCATCGTGACCGATGGGCAGCTGGTGGAGGAGATCGTCAGCGGCATGGACGCCATCGTGGTGCTGGATCAGACCCCGTTCTACGCCGAAATGGGCGGTCAGGTGGCCGACCACGGCGTCATCACCGCCGACGGCGCGGAGTTCGTGGTGACCGACGTCCAGAAGAACAAGGGCGGCAAGTATATGCACTACGGCAAGCTGCTGCGGGGCGCCCTCCATGTGGGCGACAGCGTTTCCCCCGCCATTGATGCGGAGCGCCGCAGTGCCGTTCGCCGCGCCCATACCGCCACCCACCTGCTGGATGCCGCGCTGAAGAAGGTGCTGGGCGACCACGTCCATCAGGCCGGTTCTCTGGTGGAGCCGGATCGTCTGCGCTTCGACTTTACCCACTTTGAGGCCATCACCCCCGAGCAGATCCTGGAGGTAGAGGATCTGGTGAACGACGCGGTGCTGGACGGCCTGTCCGTCACCACCGAGGAGCTGCCGCTGGCAGAGGCCAAGGCTCGTGGCGCCGTGGCCACCTTCGGCGAGAAGTACGGCGAGACGGTGCGCGTGGTGACCATGGGCGAGTTCTCCATGGAGCTGTGCGGCGGCACCCATCTGGACAACACCGCCAAGGCCGGTATGTTCCGCATCAAGTCCGAGAGCAGCGTGGCCTCCGGCGTCCGCCGTATCGAGGCCACCGTCGGCAAGGTGTCTCTGGAGGAGACTCGCCATGGCCGCACCACGCTGCTGAAGGCCGCCCAGTTCTTCAAGACCGCGCCCGGCAGCATTCTGGAGCGCATGGAGCAGCAGGCCAACGAGATGAAGGAGCTGCGTCAGGCCGTGGAGAAGTTCAAGGCCGAGGCGTCTCTGGGCGAGGCCAAGCAGGTCATGGCGTCCGCCAAGACCGTGGGTGGCCTGCACATCATCACCAGCACCCGTCAGGGTCTGGACGCCAACGCCCTGCGTACCATGGGCGACTTCCTGCGGGACAAGGACCCCGCCGTGGTGGCGGTGCTGGCCAGCATCGTCGGTGAGAAGGTCAGCTTCCTGGCGGTCTGCGGCAAGGAGGCCGTGGCCAAGGGCATCAAGGCCGGCGAGCTGGTGAAGTCCGTGTCCGCCGTGTGCGGCGGTAAGGGCGGCGGCAAGCCCGACAGCGCCATGGGCGGCGGCACCGATCTGCTGAAGGTGGACGATGCGCTGGCCACGGTGGACGATTTTGTGTCCTCCAAGCTGGGCTGAGAAAACAAAAACACCGCCGTCCCGCTTCACCGGGGCGGGACGGCGTGAAAAAACCATCGAAAGGAGACAGACCATGAAGAACGATTGCCTGTTCTGCGCCATCATCGACGGCGAGATCCCCAGCAACAAGGTCTACGAGGACGAGCAGTGCTACGCCTTCTACGACATCGACCCCCAGGCGCCCACCCATTTTCTGGTGGTACCCAAGGAGCATATCTGCTGCGCCAACGCCATTACGGCGGACAACAGCGCCGTGGTGGCTCACTGCTTCGAGGTCATCGTGAAGATCTGCAAGGAGCTGGGCGTGGAGAGCTACCGCATCGTCAACAACTGCGGCGATCAGGCGGGGCAGACCGTCAAGCACCTGCACTTCCATGTGCTGGCCGGCCGCGACATGACGTGGCCTCCGGGCTGAGATGACCAGAAAAGGGACGGCTTGTGCCGTCCCTTTTTGCTTGTCTCCCCGGGGAAACTATGCTACAATACCAGTATTCCGACCCACTGGATCTACAGCAGGAGGTACATATGGAGAAAAACGGAACGGTCATGGACTATCTGCGCTGGCGGGGCGATCTGCCCTTCTGCCGGGACGGCTTCAACGAGGTGGACAATCTGGTGCTGTGCATCATCTCCTATATCAATTTCCGCCGGTTTGACGATCTGAAGACCACCGACCCTGCCAAGGCCGTGGCGCTGCCGGAGGTAGCCGCCCGCCTGACGGAGGAGGATGAGCAGCGCGGCCTGTCGGAGCTGGCGTATATCCCACTGATGCGTCTGGCGGCAGAGACGGAGCGCTTCCGCGATGTGCGGATGTTCGGCTTCACCCACGAGTGGGACGAGGCGAAGGAGATGCAGTTCGACGCCGTATCCTATCTGCTGCCGGACGACACGCTGTTCGTGGCGTTCATGGGTACCGACACCTCGCTGGTGGGGTGGAAGGAGGACTTCAACATGAGCTTCCTCTCCGCTGTACCGGCGCAGGAGCGCGCCGCCGCCTACACCGTGGAGATGGCTGCCGCCTGCCGGAGATGTAAGCTGCGGATCGGCGGTCACAGCAAGGGCGGCAATCTGGCGGCATGGGCCGCCATCCATATTCCGGAAAACCTGCAAAAGAGACGGCTGCTGGCCGCCTACAACAACGATGGCCCCGGCTTCTCCCACGATATGGTGGACTCCGAGGCGTACCGCCGGGTGGCGGATAAGCTCCACACCTATGTGCCGGAATCCTCCATCGTGGGCGTCCTGCTGGAGCACGCGGAGGATTACGCCGTTATCGACAGCAGCAACCGCTCCATCATGCAGCATGAGCCGCTGTCGTGGAACGTGCTGGGGTCGCGGTTCATCCACTTGGGAGAGCGCTCTCAGATGGGCAAGCTCAGCGACGACGTGCTGCGCCAGTGGATCGGCTCCATGACCCCGCGGGAGCGGGAGCAGTTCTCCGACGCCCTGTTCGATGTGCTGAGCCTGTCCGGCAAGGCCCGGACGCTGGACGACCTGCGCGCCGGCGGACTGGCGGGCGGCGCGGCACTGCTGAAGCAGTACAATGGCGCGGATGAGGAGGACAAGAAGATCATCTCCGAGATATTCCGCCGTCTGGCGGTGGACGTGAAGGCGGAGCTGAAGAAGGCCGCCGGACAGAGCCTGAAGACAGCGGAAAAGAGTCTGGCCGACATGAAGCACGCCATTACCGGCCTGACAAAGGGCAACAAGACCGATAAATGACCGGCAGCGCCCCTCCGTACAGACGGAGGGGCGCTGTGATTTTCCATGGTTGACGGCTACGGCGGCGCGTTGTATAATAAACTGATTTACTATCTAATACACGGGGGTATGGCCTTTATGTGGATCGCAAAGGATTGGCAGGATTACGAGCTGCTGGACTGCGGCGGCGGTGAAAAGCTGGAGCGCTGGGATAAGCAGATATTGGTGCGCCCCGACCCGCAGGCCATCTGGGAGACGGATCGCCGCGACCGGCGGTGGAAGACCGCCAACGCCCGGTACTCCCGCTCCTCCACCGGCGGCGGACACTGGGACAAGAGCAAGCTGCCGGAGAGCTGGCCCATCCACTATAAGGAGCTGACGTTTCAGGTCAAGCCCATGAACTTCAAGCACACCGGATTGTTTCCGGAGCAGGCCGCCAACTGGGATTTCGCCATGGAGCAGATCCGCGCGGCGGGGCGCCCCATCCGGGTGCTGAACCTGTTCGCCTACACCGGCGGCGCCACAGTGGCGTGCGCCAAGGCGGGCGCCAGCGTCTGCCATGTGGACGCGGCCAAGGGTATGGTGGCGTGGGCCAAGGACAACGCACGGCTCAGCGGCCTTGCCGATGCCCCCATCCGCTGGATCGTGGATGACTGCGCCAAGTTCGTGGAGCGCGAGATCCGCCGGGGCAAGACGTATGACGCCATCATCATGGACCCGCCCAGCTACGGCCGCGGCCCCTCCGGGGAGGTCTGGAAGCTGGAGGAAAACCTGTATCCCTTTGTCCGGCTGTGCGCGCAGGTGCTGTCGGACAACCCCCTGTTCGTCATCCTCAACAGCTATACGACGGGGCTTGCCCCCTCGGTGCTGGGATATATCCTGCAAATGCTGGTAGGGCGCAGATTCGGCGGCCATGTGACGTGGGACGAGCTGGGGCTGCCCTGCACCGATTCCGGCATGGCGCTGCCCTGCGGCGCCACGGGGCGCTGGTGCGCCGACTGACCAAGAACGGAGATATAACAGAATGTCGACCATGATCGAAACAAAAGACCTGACCTTCACCTACCCCGCGCCGGAGGGGGAGACGAATCCCCCCGCTCTCAACGGCGTATCCGTAACGGTGGAGAAGGGCAGCTTCGTGGTGGTGCTGGGCCACAACGGCTCCGGCAAATCCACCCTTGCCAAGCATATGAACGCGGTGCTGCTGCCCGGCGGCGGCGCCGTGTATGTGGAGGGGATGGACACCCGTGACGAGTCGCTGCTGCTGGAGATCCGGCGGCGCACCGGCATGGTGTTCCAGAACCCGGATAACCAGATCGTCGCCAACGTGGTGGAGGAGGACGTGGCCTTCGGGCCGGAGAATCTGGGCGTCCCCACGGCGGAGATACGCCGCCGGGTGGATGACGCGCTGGCCGCTGTGGGCATGGAGAAATTCGCCCGCCACGCGCCGCATCTTCTGTCCGGAGGACAGAAGCAGCGTGTGGCTATCGCCGGCGTCATCGCCATGGAGCCGGAGTGCATCGTGCTGGATGAAGCCACCGCCATGCTGGACCCCGCCGGCCGGCGGGAGGTGTTGGACACCGTCCACCGCCTGAACCGGGAAATGGGCATCACCGTGGTGCTCATCACCCACCATATGTCGGAGGCGGAGGACGCCGACCGCGTCATCGTCATGAACGACGGCGTTGTGGCCATGGACGGTACGCCCCGGCAGGTCTTTGCACGGGTGGAGGAGCTGCACGGCTTCGGCCTTGCCGCGCCGGACACGGTGGAGCTTTTATACGAACTGGGGCAGGCGGGTCTGCCCGTAACGCTGGACAGCCTGACGGTGGACCAGTGTGCCGATACCATTTGCCGCGCATTGGGCGGGGCGGAAGGGAAGTAACCTTGGAACCGATCTTACAGATAGAGCATTTGACTCACACCTATTCGGCGGGTACGCCGTTTCAGCGCAGCGCCGTGGAGGATATGAACCTGTCCGTGATGGAGGGCGAATTCCTCGGCATCATCGGCCACACCGGCTCCGGCAAGTCCACACTGATCCAGCATCTCAACGGACTGCTCAAGCCCACATCAGGCCGCATCCTGTTACAGGGCAAGGACATCTGGGCGGAGCCCAAGAAGATCCGGGACGTGCGGTTTCAGGTGGGACTGGTGTTCCAGTACCCGGAATACCAGCTGTTCGAGGAGACGGTGTATAAGGACATCGCCTTCGGCCCGAAGAACATGGGGCTGGACGAGGAGGATATCGACCGCCGCGTCCGTTCCGCCGCCGCCTTCGTGGGGCTGACGGAGGCCATGCTGGACAAGTCCCCCTTTGAGCTGTCCGGCGGCCAGAAGCGCCGTGTGGCCATTGCCGGCGTCATCGCCATGGAGCCGAAGGTGCTGGTACTGGACGAGCCTACGGCGGGTCTTGACCCCCGCGGCCGGGACGATATACTGGCACGCATACAGGATTATCACCGGGCGAAGCACGCCTCCGTGGTGCTGGTGAGCCACAGCATGGAGGAGATCGCCCGCAACGTGGACCGCATTGTGGTGCTGTCCGACAGCCACGTGCTCATGGAGGGCACGCCCCGTCAGGTGTTCGCCCGCGCCCATGAGCTGGAGCAGGTGGGACTGGATATCCCGCAGGTGACGAAGGTGGCGCTGGCTCTGCGGCAGCGGGGACTGCCGGTGGACACGGCGGTCTACACCGTGGAGGCGCTGCGCGAAGCGCTGCTCCGGCTGAAAGGGGGCGCTGACGTATGCTGAAGGATATCACGCTGGGCCAGTATTTCCCCGGCGACACCCTTATCCACAAGCTGGATCCCCGGACGAAGCTGCTGTGCGTCATTTTATACATCGTGGCGCTGTTCAACGCAAAAGGCCCCCTGACCTACGGGATCATGATCGCCGTGCTGGCAGTGTGCATCCTCATCTCCCGTGTGGAGTGGAAGGCACTGACAAGGGGCTTGAAGCCGGTCTATTTCATCGTGGCCTTCACCGCCATCATGAATATGTTCTTTACAAACGGTACGCCGGTGGCGGACGTGTGGCTGGTGCGCCACATCACGTGGGAGGGTATCATCGCCGCCGTGCAGATGGTGCTGCGTATCGTCATGCTTATCATGGGTACGTTCCTCATGACCTACACCACCAGCCCCATCGCCCTGACCGACGGATTGGAGCATCTGCTCTCTCCTTTGAAAAAGCTGCGGTTCCCGGTGCATGAGCTGGCCATGATGATGTCCATCGCGCTGCGCTTCATCCCCACGCTCATCGAGGAGACGGACAAGATCATGTCCGCCCAGAAGGCCCGCGGCGCGGATTTCGAGTCGGGCAATATCTTCCAACGTGCCAAGGCGCTGGTACCCATTCTGGTGCCGCTGTTCATCAGCGCCTTCCGCCGGGCCGACGAGCTGGCCACGGCCATGGAGTGCCGCTGCTACCACGGCGGCGAGGGACGCACCGCCCTGCGTATCCTGCGCTTCCAGATGGCGGACTGGCTGTCTCTTGCACTGTTCGTGGTGCTGACTGCCGGCGTTATCACCCTGAAAAAGTTCGGATTCTGACAAGAAAGGAGGCGGCGCATTGCGTAATATCGCCCTGATCTTAATGTACAACGGCGCCGCCTACCACGGCTGGCAGGTGCAGAAGACGGAGACCTCCGTGGCCCAGACGCTGGAGCGCGGGCTGAGCATGGTCTGCGGCGAGCCCATCAAGGTCACCGGCTGCGGCCGCACCGATGCCGGCGTCCACGCCGAGCACTATGTGGCCAATTTCCGGACAAGCTCCCGCATCCCGGTGGACAGGCTGCCCTTTGCCGCCAACACCCACATCCCGGAGGATATCGTGGTCAAGGCGGCGTATGAGGTGGCGGAGGATTTCAACGCCATCGGTTCCTGCATCAAGAAGGAGTACACCTACCGCATCTATAACTCCCGCATCAAGAGCCCGTTTTATGTCAACCGCGCCTATTTCTATCCCAAGAAGCTGGACGAGGCGGTGATGGACCGCGCCGCCCGGATGTTCGAGGGCACCCACGATTTCGCCGCCGTCCGCTCTGTGGGCACCAATGTCCGCAGCACAGTGCGCACCATCTACTACTGCCGGGTCACCCGCAGCGGGGAGCTGCTGGAGCTGAAGGTATGCGCCGACGGATTTTTGTATAATATGGTACGGGCCATCACCGGCACCGTGCTGTACGCCGCCGAGGGGAAGCTGACGCCGGAGGATATCCCCGTCATTCTCGACAGCGGCAACCGCACCCTGGCGGGACCGACCGCGCCGCCGGGCGGCCTGTATCTGACCCGCGTCTGGTACGACGACGAACGCCTGGAACGCTGACATCCACCGTGAAAGGGAGGGAGACCATGAAAAGAGACACCCAAAAAATTTATGATTTCCAGCCCGGCGACGTGCAGGAGGAGCAGCCCCGCCGTGTGCAGCAGCGAAAAAAGCCCCGCAAATGGCTGTGGCTGACGCTGGCGGTGGTGATCGTGCTGGGCGTGGTGGCCGTCGCTGTCCTGTGGGACGCCAACAGCTTTGACGGCCTGCGCCGCAGTATCATCTACGCCCGGGCCGAGAAGGACGAGACCGGCTGCGCCAAGCTCTATTACTATGAAAACGACGCCACCAGCCGCTTTGCCGCCCTGAACGGCAGCCTGGTGACGGTGGCCGCCAATCAGGTGCGGGTGCTGGACGAGCGCAGCCAGGTGCTGTATCAGAACAGCGTCCGCTTCCTGCACCCGGATCTGGTGTCCGGCGGCGACGTGGCCGTGGCCTATGACATCGGCGGCACGGTGCTGTACGCCCTGGACAGCAAGGGCCTGCGCTGGCAGCAGGAGACCGAGGGCGAGCTGCTCTCCGTCACCGTCAACCCTCACGGCTATGTGACCGCTACCTATAATAAAAGCGGCGCCAAGGCCGCTGTCACCGTGTGGGACAGCAGCGGCACGGCGGTGTTTACCTATCTCTCCGCCCAGCGGTTCGTCATGACCGCCGCCCTGGGCCGGGATGACCGCACGCTGGCGGCGGTGACCATGGGACAGGAGGACGGCGGCTTCCAGAGCTTCCTGGTGCTGTACCGCACCAACAGCGATAAGGAGGTGGCCGCCACCGCCATCAACGGCGGCGCGGTCTACGCCCTGGAGACCATGCAGAAGTCCTTCTGCGCCGTGTCGGAGCAGGGGCTCTATCTGCTGGATACCGACGGCGCGCTGCGCTCCAGCTATTCCTACGGCGGCCAGTATCTGCGCCGCTGCGCCACCGGCGACGGCGACTGGGCGGCGCTGCTTCTCAGCCGGTATAAGTCCGGCGGCTTTGCCAGCCTGATCACCGTGGACAACGACGGCAACGAGCTGGGCGGCTGCGACATTGACGGCGAGGTGCTGGATATGTCCACCGCGGGCCGCTATGTGGCGGTGTTGTTCAGCGACCGGCTGACCATCTATGACAAGTACCTGACGGAGGTAGCCACGCTGCCCGACGTCAGCGAGGCGCGGGCCGTCCTGATGCGTGAGGACGGCAGCGCCGTTCTGGCGGGCGCCGCCGGCGCTTCGCTGTATCTGCCGTAAGGGCAAAAGGAGTTTTTATGAGTGTTTCCCTGATATTAGATGTGGTCATCGCGGCGATCCTGGTGCTGTGCCTGGTGATCGGCGGCAGCCGGGGCTTCGTCAGCAGCCTGCTGAGCGTGGTGATCCTGGCGGTGGCCCTGGTGGGCAGCGGCATCGTGGCCAATCTGCTGGCTGACCCGGTCACCGATTGGGTGACACCCCGGGTGCAGGAGCGTATCCTGGACCGGCTGACTGACGGACACAGCCAGGAGGCCGTCACGGCCGCCGCTGCGTCCGACAATGAGGCGCTGGCCGGACTGGTGGACTTTGACGCCATCACCGGCATCGCCAGGAGGGCCATGGACAGCGCCGTGGAGGCGGGCAAAAACCTGCTGGAGGGCGCCGTCACCGGGCTGGTGCGGTCGCTGGTGTACGGCGTGCTGTTCGTGGTGTCGTTTCTGCTTCTGTCGCTGCTGCTGCGGCTGATCACAAGCCCCCTGCAGATGGCGGCCCGTGCCCCGGTGCTGAGCTTTCTGAACCGCCTGGGCGGCGCGGCGCTGGGGTTGTGCCTGGGCATACTGGTGATGTTCGCCGCCGCCAGCGTGGTGCAGTGGACCGGACTGGTGGACGCCGCCACCCTGCAAAAGACGCACCTTCTGCAATATTTCGCCCAGCACAGCCCCATGGATCTGATCGCCATGCTGTGGTGAGCGAGCGTGGGAGAAAAACATAAGGGGTACGCCCCATCGTTGTAGGGGGCGGCGTCCCCGACGCCCCGTCGTTTACCGAAAATGCCGTCGTATACCGTGCGGGCCGTCGAGGACGCCGGCCCCTACGGACGGTGATAAGAACCCGCTGCGTGATACGGCGGGCCGATGTGGGCATCGGCCCCTACGGATTTCTACCGATGGTGCGCCGCGAACAACGCATGTGATTCTGCCGTTGATACGATCAGCGGCAGCGCCGCAAAACGAAGGCCAATGCGTCATACGCAGCGAAATCAACCGTGTTCTGCGAACGCGTGGTGAAC
>ENA-UEQL01001400-UEQL01001400.1-human-gut-metagenome-genome-assembly--contig:-NODE-1400-length-16911-cov-13.088927_pt1 | contig 16911 bp, 10 predicted proteins | sample MGYA00242905_ERZ507926 | MGnify/ENA primary metagenome ERZ507926 (study PRJEB26167, sample SAMN06115531) | human gut metagenome | host: Homo sapiens | place: China:Henan | collected 2015-09-09...
GTGTACCCCGATAATCGAAGAAGCGTCGTGCGAAGACAATGCTGGTGAAGTCATGCTTCTCCTTTATTGTCTCCTTGGGACCAACCTCGGCAAAGTTCATGATGGGTATGAGATTTACATCCCTCTCGTGCAGTTGGGTTCTGTGCCAGCAGATGAAGTTGTTATCTACGCACACGACATCTTCCACGTTGCGCATTCGTTTGACTATATGATAAGCCTCAATGGTTCGGCTCATGAAGCTACGAAGGAAGCTGCGGCGTTTTTTGCCTTCCATGTCCCAGAATATGCCGTGCTGGATGGCGATGGAGTGCTGGACAGGATGTGATGGGATAAGGGTGTCGGTAGCAAACAGACTGATGTAGGAGTCCTTGCTGTTTCTGCTCTGGAGCACTTCTTCATAGAGCCTGTTGGCTGTCTGCTTTTGGGGAGCAAGAGGCACACCGATAACCTCGATGTCGGGAGCGATTTGCTTCACAAACCTCTGATCAGCATATTGGAAGATGCGCACATGCAGCCCCAGACCAGCTGCCAGGTGGGACAGACGCGTGATGTATGTCTGGATGCCCCCAATGGTCATCTCCTTCCCGGCTTTGTCGAAATACCTTATATAGATTATATCCAATGTGTTCATAGCTTTTTTGTCCTTTAAGTTTCACTTGTCTCTATTCTTCAGAATCGTCTCACGTATGTATGTGAAGCTTTCCAGCTTAAACATTACGCAGATGGCCAGATAGCTTATGATGCCTGTGATGACTTGCAGTGAGAGGATTGCCAGATTGCTCCAAGGCAGATATGTGAGGAAGAAGACCAAACCGCCCATGGCTGCCGAAGCAAGCAATGGAGGGTAGATATCGGTCCACAGTTGCCGTGTCGTGTAGCCTATCAACTTCTTGTTGGGGTATGTGTTGATAAAGATACACAGAAAATTGTATATGGCAACGCCTATGGCAATGGCATATACATTGATGAAGACTGAGATGACGAGGATGCTGACCTCAAGAACCTTCTTTATCATCTCTAACTTCAGAAAGATGTCGCTGCGTCCTATGGCCTTCATGGCCTCCAGGTTGGCAATCTGTAGAGGCATAAATAGATAGGCGATGCAGAATATCTGTACGAAGGGAACTGCGGTAAGCCATTTCTCTGTGAGCATCGTTATGATGAGTGGCTTGGCAGTTACGAACAGGCCCACCAGGAGCGGGAATATTACTAGGCTGCTCGTCTTGATGCTTCGGCTTACCATATTCCTTATCTGCTGCAGATTGCTTTGTTGGGCAGAAAAGACGGGAAACAGTACTGTCTGTGTGGAGGTATTGATATTCTCCATTATCAGAGTGGGCATCTGTTTGCCTCGCTCGAAGTATGCCAGATAGGCAGGAGTATAGAATTTGCCAATGATCAGGCTCCTTATGTTGACAAACAGGGATATCATGAAGTTGGACAGAAATATCTTCCATCCGTAGTCAAACAGCGTCTTGAAGCTTGCGAGAGAGAACGAAAGGTCGGGTCTCCACTTTACGGTAGCGAACATCACAAGCGCCATGATGTAGCCAGAGGCGATATAATGATAGACCAATGCCCATATTCCATACCCCCGATAAGCAAGAACGATGCCGATAGCACCTGCAATGATGGTGGATAGCAGGCTGGAGAGAAACAGGTTCTTGAAGAGCATGTGCTTGGAGATATAGGCTCGCTGGATGGAGTTGAATGCATAGGCGAACAGGCAGGTGCCTACTACTTTGATCACATAGTCCAGCGAAGGCTGGCTGTAGAAGGAGGCTATGGCTGGTGCCGAGAGGAACAGAATGACGTATATGAACAGCGATGCTACCATTGTGGCATAAAAGATGGTAGAGAAATCTGTCTTGTTGGCATCCTTCTTCTGTATGAGTGCGGTGTTGAGCCCACCGTCAATGATGACATTGGCGATATTTATGAATACCATTATCAATGCTATCTCACCGTATTCAGATGGACGCAAGAGTCGTGCCAGGCATATCGATACGATGAACGAGATGCCTTGCACACTAAACCTCTCGGACAGTTTCCAGACGAAGGAGTGTAGTATCTTATGTTTGCTGAATTCCATCTTGTTGTTTCTGTTCTTGCTCGAAGACTATCCTACAACAGTAGCCCAGCAGTATGTAAAAATAGAGGTCATAGAGGAAAGTGCTGCTCAGGAAAAACTTGACGAGCGTGATAGATATAAGCGCGATTATGAAGCATCTCTGCATCTTGGTCTTGCATCGAATGACGGCCCAACCGCATAGGGCAAAGAGCATAACCAGTATGATGCTTCCCAGAATGTAGCCGTAGGATATCTGGAAGTCGCCAGCGTTCTGAAGTTGTACTCGGCGCTGCAGAGAGCCGATGTAATGACCCAGGTGAAGTTTACCTGTAGGACGGTCGCCCGTCAATATAATCTTTCCCATTTTCTTGCAATTTATTATTATTTTAGCTGCAAAGGTACAACAAAATAATGAGAATGAGGAAAAAAAGATGTAAAATTAACCAAAACCCAGAGTTTAAGAGACAAAATGCTTATCTTCTTTAATCAATTTCATCTATCTTCCTCAACTGATACCCCTCAAACTGCATAATTATCTTATGGAGTTTGGTACCTTGACGCAAGGCTTCTACTCTTGGAGCATCGGCATACCGGTTTATTTGTTCCACAGCTTGCTCCCATTGCTCTTCCGCCTTGGTTTGTATGCCGTTATCAGCCAAAGCTCCAAAATCTTTCTTTGACAGCATCTTCAGTTCGATAATATAGCTGTGCTTGGTATCGTAATGAGTCAAGTCTGGCAACAGGAAAAAGTCACAATATCCATGATTCAATTCCAATTCGGGCATCGTATAATAGTAACTGTTCAGATTTAAATATGCCATAAAGAAACCTTGCAGATTACGTTCACCCTCTATGCTATCTCTAATGGAAGAGACCTTGGCATAAGCCTGTGCCATAAACTCCAGCGCAGGTTTCCATTGACCATCAAAAGCCATATCGGTAAACAAAGACTTAAGACTCATTTCGTCTACCGCACAGATTTCGTCATATTGCTCCAGCAGATAGGTATAGTATTGCTTGCGAACATTATTATTTGGAATGCCAAGCACCAGCTGGTCTCCGCGTGTTCCCTTTATTGTTAACATTCCATAATAGAACAGAAGACTGATAAATATCTGTGGTCTTACCAACAATTTGGCAGGAAAACTTTCCTCAATATTACCTATTATTTCTCCATTCTCGATGATGGTACGCAGAACGCCCTTACGGTCGCCATCCAGTTTATCAAGCTGCAGTAATTTCTTCATCTTGCCATAATCTGTCTTGGTATTAGGGTCCATCATATTCTCTGGTCCTTCACCTGTCTCACGATAATTTCGCAAATAATAGAACACCATATCGCTGTTGAAAACCTTACTCTGAGTCTTCAACGCACTCTTAGAGAAACAATAGTTGTCATACCATGGTTTCATCTCTTTTATGATAGCCTCCACATCACTATCCGGTCGAATTTCCCCATTCTCCTTATAATAAGTGAAGAGACCTCTTACATCTTCGGTAGAGAAACCAAGCATTTGATTAAAGGCAGGCTTGGTAGAGATATGCCATCCGATGTTGAATCCACTGGTCAAATCATCCAGTGTAACAGGACTTACGCCTGTCATAAAGATTTTAGAGAACATTCCCTTAAACACCTTGAAAATCTCCCGATAAAAACCACTGGCATGGGTAAGAGCCGTATACACTTCCTCCCCCTGCTCGTTGAGCACAACATTGGTAAAGTTGTCATACTCATCTACTATAAGATAAAGTGGAAGATTTTTTTTCTCTGCAGCAATCCCAATGGCATTCAACTTTCTGGCAGCGGTTTTTGCCTTCAACACACTTTTCACTACTCGTTCGGGATAATACTCCTGATAAGTTTCGATAAAGCTATCAATACATTCATTGCAATAGGCATTGAAGTTTTCTTCCAATTGGTCTATCGAACCTCCTATCTTGGAAAAATCAAGAAACAAGACTTGATACTTTCCCTGATTTTCTGTAGGATGCGAACCTATCCAAAGGTTGCCAAACAACTTATCAAACTTATCTTTTCGTTTGATGTCATAATAAGCCCTCAGCATACTGATAAACAAGCTCTTGCCAAAACGGCGAGGGCGAATAAAGAACAAGGCATCAGGCTCATCCTCTAACTTAGGTATATACATAGTCTTATCGACATAATATTGATTTCTCTCAATGATGTCGATGAAGTCAGACACTCCGTAAGGTATTCTTTTAGCTCGTCCCATAATCGCTTATTTTTTAATACATTGCAAAGGTACAACAAAATATTGAGAAACTGCAAGAAATGGTGAAAAAATAACAAAATGAGCAGGAGAAGGAAGGGATATCAGAACGAAAAACGGGGCACCCCTGAGGATGCCCCGCCACCAATTAAAATAATTGGTTGTCGCATTATAAACTTACCGTACTACTTAGCGATCATGATCGTTACACGGTTCTTTGCGTTTTCTGCAAAAGGCTGCACACGTGCACCCTTAGATGCTTCTGTAATGCGCTCTGAAGGTATATTATATATCTTTGTCAGCATCCCAACCACAGCTGCTGCTCGCTTGGCAGCGATGCGGTCGTTGATGACGTCATTGCCTGTACCCTTGTCAGCATAGCCGGTTACTACAACCTTTGCCTCTGTGTTCTTGTTCAGGAAGTCAACCACCTCACGGATCTTAGCATCCTCAGAAGGAGCAATCTTGTAAGAATTGATGGTGAAGAAGATGTCACGGCGAATCTCCTCTACCTTCTTCTCTACAGGAGCAGGCTTAGGCTCTGGCTTAGGAGCTACATATTCCTGCTCAGGAGCTGGTGCCGGAGCAGGTTCCTCTACCGGCTTAGCCTTCTTGGTATAGCTCTTGCCCAGGTTGATGCGTACACCTGCCAGTGCATTGAAGTACCAGTCAGGGTTATCTGCCTTCTTTGAGTTGTACTTGTCAGAAATCATGTTGGCATTGCCCTCTAGCATGATGCTCACAGCCTTGCTTACCTTGAATTCCAGGTCGATACCTGCTCTGCCGTAAGGGCGAACCTTCTTTCCCTGCCAGAGATATTCCAGCAGATAGTTGCTCTGATTCTTGATGTTGGCAGCCAGGTCGTTTACCTCCTGGTTAGCTCCTGCCCAGTTGATACCACCACCTACGAAGGCAGTAGCGCTGAACACGCGGTTCGGGTTCCAGCCACAGAAGAGGTTAGAGAGGTTGAACATAAAGTCCACACCCGGAGCTACATATTTCCATTTGTAGCTGGCGGTATACGGAGTACCGTCCTTGGTAGCCTTGTATCCGTTCCATCCGCCCTTGCTCCAGATACCGTTAATCTGACCACGGAGTCCGAAAACAGGAGAGAACTGGTAGCCGATGGCACCCTGGAAGTTAGGAGAAAGCAAGTCTGAGAAGCTTGCCTCACCTACAGTATATTGCCCACCAGCCTGAACATCCAGGAACCAGTGACGCTTAAACTGATATTCGTTTCCATCCTTGTCTGTGTAGGATGCTTGCGCCATAGCAGAAGTGCCCATAGCGAGCATAGCTGATGCTATAAATAATTTAATTGGTTTCATAACTTAATACTATTAAAATTATTTTTTAATAACTTTCTTTCCATTAACAATGTAAATACCAGGCTGGTTGATCTTGGTAACCTTGCGACCATACAAGTCATAGATGACTTCATTCTCAGCACCATTGCCCAATTCAACATCTGTAATGCCAGTTGTGTTATCCACATTAACAGGAATAACAGTGCGTGGATTTGCAACACAAGAGCTAGCAGAAACTTGAGTTTTATCCATCAGGAACTTTCCAAAGTTTCTATCACCATAGGTACCCTGTTCAAATACTAAAGCATATTGCTTTGGACTGAGATCACCTGACTCAATAGGTGTATCAAGAACAAGTTTCAATGTTGGAGTTGTAGGGTCGGATGGATCTACATACTCTTCCATGTGTCCGGTACGAACTGTTGCATTATTATCATACACAGCAATTCTTACGGTTCTATCCTTATTGGCAACAATACCATCATAAAGACCACTATAGTTCTTTATCAATACGTTATTCAAATCAGTATCCTTAACTGGTCCATTTACTTCTGGAGAAATCTGAATGGCAGTATATGTAAAGTTGATGCCAGCATCATCAGGAGAACCATTCTTACCGATAGTAAAGAATGCCTTGATAGCCTGAGTCTTCACTTCCTTTCCATCCAACTCGTAGTGGAATGTACCTTCAGGGATTACCAACCAATAATCACCCTTTGCAAGACCTTCCAAAGAAATGGTAAACTGATTGTTCTTACCCTCAACAGCAGCAAACTCAACATCCTTCTTACGCTCATCCTTCATATTAGCAATATAAGCGTCAGCATCTTTAGCCACAACAGCCTTATTCAACTTATCAAAAGTAAGTACCAAAGGAACTGTGTTATCAACTACGATGTGTGACTCCAAAGAATAATCAGTATTTACTGTCTTGATAGCTTCTGCTGGCATATCAGTCTCTGTAAAGACGAAAGCACTTGAAAGCTTGTGCTGATAATATGGCTCAGCAATAGAAGCATCAGTCTGATAGAGCCCCTTCTCATGATTAGCCAATGCATAAGCAGGAATTTCCTCACCTAAAGAGTTCTGACAAACTCCATAAATTGAAAGTGAGCCAAGCATTTTTTCTGCGTCATACTCAGCACCGTCCTCCAATTTTAAATGAGCAGGATCCAGTTTTGCAATGGTCAGATTAACTTCCTTTGAAGTAGCATCATCAGCCAAGCCACTAATAGTCAACATCTTGTCATCAGCATTCTTCAAGCAGACGATGCCATTATTATTGGTAGCCTCAAAAGCCATCGCTTTGGCTTCATCCTCTACAAGTGACAGTTTGTTATCAACAACACCAAGATACAACTTCTTGTTTTCAGCATTGACATTGGCAATATGATACCACTTCTGGCTTGCAGGAAGATTAATTACCTTTTCAGCATAATAATCTTTCAAAGCTTTGCTCACTGCTTCATCAGTCGGTTCACCTTGAACCAATTCTTTCAATGCTACATAAGCAGCACTGGTCTCTGCTGGATAACCTACACTCTTATTAGTAACAAGCGCCTTAGCCTTTTTGAGTATCTCTGAATCGTCAATCACATATTTCAACTCAAAAGCAGAGTTTGAACGCTCCAATTCTGTGTCTCCCTTCATACTATTGTAAACAACCTTAGCAGGAACAACCAATGTATAAATTGCCTTATCAGTAATTGGCTCTGTTCGATTCAAAATATTGAAGTTTACCTTGGTTTCATCAAGCTTGGTTGCTTTTACTGACAAATAAGGTTCACCATTCTTCAACAGACGAATATTGGCAGTTTCATCAACAAAGCCAACTGTCTTACCAAAATCGGCAGTAATGTTGAGTGGCAGTGTAAGAATATTACCCTGCTCAGGTGTAACAGAAACATAATTGAAAGGAACCTTGATAGTTACCTTGATCTTGATTTCCTTATTTTCAAATCCATTCTTGTCATTAAAGCTTCCAGCAGGAACAGTAATTGTATAATCACCATCCTTTGCAATAGGAGTAGAAGCAACCAAAGTCACAACATTATTCTGGATGGTAGCTTTCAGATTTTGAGAATTATTACCATCTGAAATTGTAATCTTCGAACCATCCTTAACAGTCATGGCATGGTCGAAAGTTAGATGCAACTGATTAAATGCATCTATTACACTACCATCAGCAATGTCACTCGTTGCATCCAAAACGGCTGATGGAACTGTATAATATACTGTTATCTTTTCTATTTGAGCAGGAGAAAAACTATTTTTATATACTAAGTCATGGATTGGTAACCCATCGGAGTTGATCCATGTTCTATATCCATCAGTCTGAGTTCCAAGTTTTTCATCATCAACTCGCAAATCTCCAACAGAACTTCCATCAGAGAAAGAAACTCTTTCTAACTGAGCATCCTTTGGAGCATGAACCTTCAAATTCGCTTGTTGGCAAACTCGGAGATAATAAGTAGTAACACCAGTCCAGATATTGGTAAAATTATAGATGGTAGAACCCAGTCCTTGTTTTCCAAGATCAAAATCGATGGTGATATCCTTATTGGTAAAGGTCTTATCTGTAATATTGATTTCCTCATTATTACCAGATGGAGGAGTAATAGCAGGGGTCAAGCCCAGCGGATTGCTGAAGTTAAATTCTGCTGTTCGCTGTATCTGTGCAAAACCTTGAACAGATACCAAAGTCATTAGTATGGCAAACAAAGATTTCTTCATAATAGATAATTTATATCATGATTAGCGCAATGTCATATCAATTTGATCGGCTGGAGTCTTCACACAGAGCTTCCAAGTACCGTCAACCTTTACAGGATTAAACATGTACGATGTTTTTGCAGGTTCCGGAGTACCAGCCTGTTCTGCTGTAGCAAATGTAACATCATACTTTACATCATTACAACCTGCCAACTGGAACGAATAATAGATACGAGTATATTCCAACACAGGGAATGTCTTAAACTTGTTAAGATATCTTTTTCTTGTCTTCTCAGAGAGAGGCTTGATTTCCTGAGTAGAATCAGTATACTCATATAGACTAGCCAAAACCTGATTATAGTCTTTAGCCTTCAGCTGCTCCATGGCAGTATCACAAAGCTTCAGCATTTGTGCTGTATCCTCTTTGCTCAGTTCCATTCTGAATTCTTCAACTTGCTGTTCGCGGCTTTTCTTTTTATCACCACTACAAGATCCGAAAGAGAGAATCAATATAAGCGAAAGAGAGAATAATATAAGTTTCTTCATTTCAAATATGATTTAATGAAAAGAGGGTGTGCCGCTCTTTTAGGCACACCCTCTGATTAGAGCTATTTAAAATCTTTTAAATAGGATTAGTCACCGATAGTTGGCTTGATTGTAAACTCAACCATTCTTGTGAATGAACCCCACTCATAAGTAATAGTTACAGGAACCTTAACCTTGAATGTTTCAACGTTACCACCATTGTTGTAGTACCAGATAGTACCGAACTTAGCCTTGTTTGCTGTCATGTAAGCCTGCAAAGCAGCGTTCTGGTCAGCACTGTTGTATGCTGTCAAAACGTTAGTGTAAGTAACCTTACCAGCTGTCTTGAGATCAGAAGCAACGCCAGATACGTTACCGCACTTGAGCTGAACATCACTGCTTACCTTATCCAATGTAGTCCAGTTACCACCACCAAGAGTTGTCTGAACATGCTTAGGTGTTGTATCGATTGTGATAGACTTCACATTGTAGTAACCCCAGAACCAGAGGTTGTCACCCCACATGTTACTCTGGTTAGCAATGCAGTCGTTCTCAGACTCAACAGCCTTGTAACCACGCCAGTCGTACAACTTGAAGAGGTCGAGAGCGTAGATGCAGTTACCGTTAGTGTTAGCATCGATAACAGGCTCTGTAGCGACGTCAATCAAGTTGATTGGACGCTCCCAAGCTGTCAAGAAGATACCATCCTTAACGTACTGAGCAACATTGCAAGAGTTCTCAGCTACAACACCAACCCAAGAGCGCAGCTCTGTCTGGATGTTCTTGTTGTTAAGCAGATAGCCAACCTTGTTCAATACTTCCTTAGTAACATCATCCTTAATCAAAGTGATCTCGCTTGTAGCAGGATTCAAAGTAGCGATATGTGTATAAACACCATTCTTAACTGCGTAAAGTTTAGTATTATTGAATGCACCAACATTGTACTTAACAGCGCAGTTAGCCAAAGTCTCCTGCAATTTAGCCTTGTCGAACTTGTGGCTATCATTTACATACTTGCAATACAATGTATTGTAGTTAACATCAGCAGCACTGCTCTGTGGAGTAATTGTGTAACCACCAACTGTTACAGCCTCTGGTACGAAGTAGTACTTGTGAGTAGCAGTAATATTAGCAGCATTACCCATCAAAAAAGAAGTTACCTTACGGCTGATAGCATTAATGTCACCACCATTTGTAGGCTCCTTAACATCGAAGATAACAGCCTCATTACCGTTTTCTGCACCAGTGAGAGTCTTCCAATACTCAGGAATAATTTCACCGAATGCATAAGTCTTGATATTACGTGACAATGTGTATGTCAACTTGACATAGATGTAAGGATACTTAGCCTTAGCATTACCAACGTAACGTACATAACGAGAAACTGTTACAGGATATGACTTAGCGTCATGTGTCAACTTCTCCAATGTAGTTGCATCGATGTGCCACTTGAATGTATGGTTAGTTGTACCCTCAGTATTACCGAAGTACTCGATATCACCAATTACATCCTCTGCATCAGTTGTACCACCCTTAACAGGAGCATCCTTGAACATCTTCAATTTCAAAGTAGTGTTACCTACTGCATCTGTACCAAAGTTACCCTTAGAATCGATAGTATACTGATCATCGAAATCATTCTTAGTCATATTCTCGAGACCCTCTGTCAAAACAGTAGCAGAGAACTGTGACCATGTTGAGTGCAAGTTATCGATACCATTGCAAAGATCGAATGAAGCCTTATCCTGGTGCAAGTCAATCTCCTTGTTAGGAGCAACCTCAGGGTTCTGACGTGTAATGTGAATCAGGATATAGCCATCCAAAACAACCTCATTGCCACGCTTAACGAGAACCTGAACCAATGGCTCACGATCGATAGAAGTAGCAGACTCAGAAGTTGGGTTACCATCCTTATCAACGTTCCAAGCACGGAGGATACCATCCTTAGAAGTCTTTACACCTGCAGCTTCGTTAACCCACTTAGCATAACGGCTATCGATTGTATTGTTACCGTCAACCTTGTAATCAACGAGGTTGAACTCGCATGTCAAGCCCCACTGTTTAGCCTCATTCAAAGACAGTTCCTTCAAATCCTTACCATAAGAAGTGCCGTCGAATTTAGCAATATTCTCTACCAAGAGGTGAACACCAAGGTAGTCTGCGATATTGATACCCTCAGCACTGTTATAGTAAAGCTCCAAAGCTGCACCATTAGGATCAGCTAAAGCCTCATTTGGAGAATCATATACGTGAACCTGAGCCGCAGCATCATCAGCTGTTGTACCGAAGTAGTTAGCTGTTGGGATACCCTTCTCGTCACCCATACGGTTATTGTCTGCGCCCAACTTGATGTAAGTAGGCTTCTTTCTCCAGTACAAAGCCTCGAGATATGCCTTCTGTGGCTGAATCAAAGCGTAGTCAGAAGTAACGATACCCTCAGCAACAGTGCTAGCAGAAGTCTTAGACTGAAGAGCAATAGTATTAGCCTTGTTCTGGTCGTTTACTGTAGGATATGCATTCAACTTCTCAGGATGCTCAATCTGCAAACCTGCAGTTACAATACCATTATTAGTATTGAAGAGAGCGTTACCTGCATCGTCAAGCTTTGGAGAAGTAATCTTACCCAACTGCTCAGCAGTAGCACGTGTATGATAGTTGTAGATATTTGGCTCCAAGAGGTTGTAACCCTTGATATCTTCCCATGCCATAGCAGCATTAGATGGGTTCATGTGATACTTAACACCCCATGCTGGACCGTAGTTGAATACAGTAGGGAGCTCTTCACCACTAGGCTTGTTAGCCAAACGGTTAGGGAGATAATCATCGATATCAGTAACTCGTTTGTTCTGGTGGTTCTTGTCACTCAAAGCAGTCTTATGAGTCAAGTACTTACCATGCAAGTAATCGTAAGTTACAGTCTCGATACCATCCAAGTAAATCTTTGGCATGAATACCAAGCTTGTAAGATCACCAGAGAGAGAGATAACTACTTTCTCACCAGCAATACCCTTTACACCAGCGAGGATCAAGTTAGTCTTATCAAGAGTAGCAGTAATTACGTCAGGAGTTTCCTGAACGAACTTAACATTGCTCTGCTTTACCTTCTCGCCATTCTTATAAATGTCGAAGTAACCTGTCTCAGCGTTAGGAACGTAGTACTCATAAGAAGCAGCAGTTGCATCAGAACCAGCAACTCCAGCTGGACCCTGAGGACCCTGAGGACCCTGAGGACCCTGAGGACCCTGAGCACCAGTGTCGCCCTTTTCGCCAATAGCCTTGTAATTCGTCTTTTCGCCATCCTTCATCCAGAAGCCATCGTCACTGATAGTCCAAACAGTACCAGGAGTACCATCAACACCAGGAGTACCATTCTTAATGTTGAAAGACTGACCGTTGCTCAATGTTACAGTAACACCGTCAGTAGCTTCTGAAACAGTCTTGATGACACCACCACCCTTGATCAGATCCTCGATCTGCTTGATAGCAGTAGCATTAGCATCAATTTGCTTTTGCAAATTGCTAATGTCGTCATCGTAATCCTTACAAGAAGTAAAGGTACTTACAGATGCAACTGTTAATGCACCCATAAGCAGCGCGCTAAAATACTTTCTTTTCATCCGATAAATATTTATAAAGTTATACTATTTCCCTAGCCTTTCAGCAGGAAGTTATTAATTAATTCTCTATATCGAATCAAGAGTCCCGTTTGATGAAAAGAGTCTGCACTTTTAGAAAAGTTCTTCGTTCTCTTTCAAAGGTTCTCCTAGAACAGTTATTTTTTATCGTTCTTAAATATTGTGGCTTTTTATGACCACTCAGTTCTTATCGTCTTTGAAATATCTCCAGCCAGGAGATATTTTCATGTTGCAAAAGTAGGCATATTTTTTGAAACTTGCAAGTTTTTGAGCATTTTTTTTCAAAAAAAGGCTAATTTTCTTATGTTTTTTATAAAAAAGTCCCTATAATGGACTTCTAACCACTCTATTTCCCCCTGTTTTCCTCCATTTTGCCGATATAAAACCTACACCTTATTATATATAGGGGAGATTGGCGGTCCTACACCTTATTATATATAGGGACCATCTAGATACCAATGTATGAGTAAATCGTATTATACCAAGCCGCCTCATTCTGATAACTCAAGTGCTTCATTCAGCTAACTGAGCTACTTCGTTCAGCCAACGCAGCCATATTATTCAGCCAACGCAGCCATATTATTCAGCCAACGCAGTCGAATCTTTAACCCAACGAAATCGAATCTTCCGCCCAGCGCAGTCGAATCTTCCGTCCAGCGCAGTCGTATCTTTAACCCAACGCAGTCATATCTATCGACTCAATGAATCATATAAACTTGTTAAATGACGTACATGATTTCATCTGCTTACTTAAACTGGCTGGAGTCCCTACACCTTATCATATATACTGCCATTGAGATGTGAATATCGAAAAAAGCTTTGGGTAATCCAGAGATTAATCGTAACTTTGTTGGCAGTTTACTAATTTGTTATACAACAAAGCACTTCATTCAACATAATATTCACATAAAAATGATACTAAGAATAGAAATTCCAAAAGAACTTATTCGGCAAGATGCAGAAATCGTCATCAAAGTAAGCAACAGAAACAACGCATTGGGATATGTCATAGAGAATGGTAGCGAACATGATGCGCAGCAAATAGCCAAAGAAGACATGAATGCCTGTCCGACGCTGGGCGAATATGTCAGGGAACTCACCCAGCGACTCTACAAGAATGGCAAATACCGGTCTGCCGATATATATATGTGCACCTTGCGCAGTTTCATGAAATTCCGGAAAGAGAAAGACCTGCTGATTAGCCAACTCGACAGCCTCATCATGGAAGATTACGAGAGTTATCTGAGAAAGAACGGTCTCACGCTGAACACCATCTCTTTTTACATGAAGCGTCTACGAGCCATCTACAACAAAGCTCTGGAGCAATATGGATTAGAAGACCGCAAACCCTTCGCCCACTCTTTCACCAAGAACACCCCGACTGCCAAAAGAGCACTTACAGCGGAAAACATCCATCAGATAGTCGCTGCAACAACCGTCACCGAGGAGGAAGCACTGGCGAGAGATCTCTTCCTCTTCAGTTTCTATACCCGAGGCATGTCGTTCGTAGATATCGCCTTTCTTGAAAAGGGAAGCATCAAGGACGGGCAACTTATATACAAGAGAAAGAAAACGGGTAAAGAACTGAGGGTGGCATGGCGCCCCTGCATGCAAGAGATTGCAGACCGCCACCCTTCACTCGACGGCAAACATCTGCTGGGTATCGTAAACCAGAACGTGGTTACCGATGTCAGGAAACAGTATCACTACCGCCAATGTAGGGTGAACAAGGCTTTGCAGAAGTTCACCCGGCGTATCGGCATACCGATGAAAGTAACGATGTACTGCGCCCGTCACTCCTGGGCTACCATCGCCAAGGAGAAGAACATCCCCATCAGCGTGATAAGTGACAGCATGGGGCACAACTCAGAGAAAATCACACGCATCTATCTGAAAAGTATCAATGACGATGTGATAGACAGATACAACGATATGCTTATCGAAGCTATCAGTATATGAGAGGGAGGTAGAGTTATTCCGCCAACGATGCAGGAGAAATTACGTCACGACGTAGTTTCAGGAGCATCCTACCCATTATCAAGTAAGGCTCTTTTGAAGTTCGAAAGAGCCTTTTTTGAAGTTCTAAAGAGCCTTTTTTGAATCTAAAGCAAGCCTCACTTCCATTTTTGGTGATAATAAAATCGAGAAAAACTTTTTCTCATGCAGATATTTAGGGTTACCTTTCCATTCCATATCATATCTCCTGGCTGGAGATATGATAAAACAATAAGAACTGAGTGGCGATAAAAAGCCACGATATATAAGAACAATAAAATAACTTTTCTACGAGAACCTTTGAAACTGAAAAAAGAACTTTTCTAAGAGTGCAGACTCTTTTCATCAAACGGAACTCTTAATTCGATATAGAGAATTAATTAATAACTTCCTGCCGAAAGGCTAGGAAAATCGTATAACTTTATAAATTATTACCGTAGGAAAAGAAAGTATTTTAGCGCGCTGCTTATGGGTGCATTGACAATTGCCTCGGTAAGCACATTTACTTCTTGTAAAGATTACGACGATGACATCAGCAGGTATTCCCTATGGCAACTATAACCGTGAAGTGGTTGACTTCCTGAACAAGAACACAGAGGCAAAGGTTGTAGTAACCGGCTATGCTGACAAGGGTACAGGCAATGACGTCATCAACGACCGCATCGCTGCCAAGCGAGCAGCAGCTGTGGTTGGGATGCTGACAAAGAAATATATTATACCTTCAGAGCGCATTACAGAAGAATCTAAGGGTGCACGTGTGCAGCCTTTTGCAGAAAACGCAAAGAACCGTGTAACAATCATGATCGCTAAGTAACATCATAGAACTGAAACTTGATAAGAGTGCTCAGGCTGCAATGCAGCAAATCAATCTCAAAAACTATCGCCAGCGTTTCGCTCTCTGCAACAAACCTATAACGAAAGTTGGTATCAACTTTGACTCTACAAAGGGAAATATAGAGGATTGGGTGATAGAGTAAATGAAAAAAGACAGAAGAGGAAGATAGATGAAATAGATTAAAGAAAATCATAAGTAGCTGCGTTGGCCATCGCAAGTACTTGCGAAGAGCAATGAAGCCTGTTTCGAAGGACATCGAAACAGGCTTCATTTTTTTATTCTAGAATTCTGCGTTCTTTGGTGTACGTGGGAATGGAATCACGTCGCGGATATTCTGCATACCGGTTACGAAGAGAATCAGACGCTCGAAACCGAGACCGAAACCTGCGTGTGGGCATGAACCATACTTACGGGTATCGAGATACCAGTTCATATCCTTCATAGGGATGTTGCGAGCCTCTATCTCACCCATTAGCTTGTCATAGCTCTCCTCACGGACAGAACCACCGATAATCTCACCAATCTGTGGGAACAGTACGTCGGTACCCTGAACGGTCTGACCGCTCTTGCCACCGAAACCACTCTCCTCCTCGTCTATCTTCATATAGAATGCCTTGATAGCCTTAGGATAGTTGGTCATGATAACCGGGCGCTTGAAGTGCTCCTCTACGAGGAAACGCTCATGCTCTGAAGCCAGGTCATCACCCCACTCGCATGGGAACTCAAACTTCTTGCCGTTGGCAATAGCCTCCTGAAGGATGCGGATACCCTCGGTATATGGAAGATGAACGAAGTCGGAATTCAATACGCCTTCCAGACGGGCAATCAGGCCCTTGTCAATCATCTTGTTCAAGAAAGCAAGATCGTCCTTGCAATGCTCCAGTGCCCAACGGATACAATACTTGATGAAGTCTTCCTCCAACTCCATCAAACCGTCCATATCCAGGAAAGCAACCTCTGGCTCTACCATCCAGAACTCAGCCAGGTGGCGAGGAGTATTACTGTTCTCTGCACGGAAGGTTGGACCGAAGGTATAGATGGCGCCGAGTGCTGTAGCACCGAGCTCACCCTCCAACTGACCGGAAACGGTCAATGAAGTCTGCTTGCCGAAGAAATCATCAGAATAGTCAATCTTGCCATCCTCGGTTTTCTTCAGGTTGTAGAGGTTCTTGGTAGTTACCTGGAACATCTGACCAGCACCCTCGCAGTCGCTGGCTGTGATGAGCGGAGTATTGAAATAGAAATATCCATGCTCATGGAAGTAAGTGTGGATAGCCATCGCCATGTTATGGCGGATACGCATCACGGCACCAAAGGTATTGGTACGGAGACGGAGGTGAGCATACTGACGCATGTATTCGAAGCTCTGTCCCTTCTTCTGCATAGGATAGTCGCTGCCGCAGAGACCGTAAATCTCGATGCTCTCGCACTGGATCTCAACACTCTGTCCGGCACCCTGGCTTTCTACCAGCGTACCTACGGCGCTGATACAAGCACCGGTAGTAATCTGACGGAGCTGATTTTCATCGACCTTTGATGGGTCGACTACTATCTGAATATTATTAATAGTAGAACCATCGTTAAGAGCGATAAAATCGAC
>ENA-UEQL01001417-UEQL01001417.1-human-gut-metagenome-genome-assembly--contig:-NODE-1417-length-16810-cov-9.133688_pt1 | contig 16810 bp, 10 predicted proteins | sample MGYA00242905_ERZ507926 | MGnify/ENA primary metagenome ERZ507926 (study PRJEB26167, sample SAMN06115531) | human gut metagenome | host: Homo sapiens | place: China:Henan | collected 2015-09-09...
GATGGCGGCACACATCATTCTATTGATATGTGCCAGATGTTCGATTTTTCCCTGTTATCAGGGGTTTCGAGCATAGAAGATACCATCGAGCTCCCCGGGGAGAACATGAGGAAGATGGGGTACAAGATCCAATCCATGCTCGTGGACGACAGGATGGACGGGAACGACCTGTCCCGGTCCAACGAGGCGCTCAGGGTCTCCCTCAGACTCGGCGAGTCCGCCATAATCCTCGGGGAGGTCAGAGGGGAGGAGGCGAAGACCCTCTATCAGAGTATGCGCACGGGACGTGCGGGAAGCTCTATCATGGGCACAATCCACGGGGATTCCGCCAAGACCGTCTTCGAGAGGGTCGTGCACGACATGGGCATCTCGGCGGAGGCGTTCATGGCCACCGACATCCTGGTCACCATAGGGACGTTCCGCGACAGGAGGACGGGGGCGCAGGCCAGGAGGGTCAACGAGGTCGTGTCCACATCCGACCGCATAGGGGAGTTCGTGGACATGTCCGGGAACAGGTTGGACTTCTCGGTGCCGGTCATGAGAAGGGCCCTGTCGTCCTCTTCCATGTCCGAGGAGGAGGCCCGGGAGGAGATAAAGGCCAGAGGGCTTCTGAGGGAATATCTGGCACAATTGGCCCAGAGATACGAGGAGTTCTACAGCCCGGAGTGGGTGGTGGCGGCCAACGAACATATGGCCCGCCATACGGGAAGGTCCGCGGAGGAGATCCTGATGACCTTCAAGATGAAGGTCCGCACCGAGACCGGCAAGGGACTGGGTGACGACATATGATCCAGGAGAGCGTACACAGGACCGGACGCCGTACTGAAAAAAAGGTCCGGACGGCCCGGGACATAAAGGTCCCGCCCCTCCTGAACGAGGGACCGGAGGTGGTCGGGATGATGACCGTCGTTATCGGGAACGGAGGTTCGCTGGACGTCGCCGTCCGCAATGTAGCGGACAGCGGTCCCGCCCTGTCCGCGGAGATGTTCCGCCGTGTGGTGGACAGAGCCGACACCCGCATCGAGGCCGACATGAAATCATCCCTCACCAAGGAGCTGTCACAGCTGCGCGACGGTGCCGCCGCATACTCCATGGCCATCCATATGGTGATGTCCGCGGCGGAGGCCCGCGAGGCCGGCGAGAGGGAGAGGACCCTCCGCGACGCCTCCGAGATCGCCCTCTCCGGCCTCAGGGAGGCCGGGAAGGCGTACAGTTCCTCCCTCAACGCCCCCTGCATGGCCGTGTTCGGAGTGGGGATAATGATGCCGATGATCCTGATGTCCATCCTCCCCATGCTTAGCATCAGCGGGATCTTCGGGTCGCAATCCATAGGGATGGGTCAGCTGGCCGTCATCACGCTCGTCCTCATCCCCGCCATCGTGGTGGCCGTCATGGCCTCCATCAGGGAGAAGAACCCGTTCATGCCCTCCGGGAAGACAGGGAACAACTACGGCTACCTGTTGCCCCTCGCATCGGCGGCACCGGTGTATCTGGCACTTGCCGCCGCAGGGGCCGGACCCGTGACCGCGGGATGCATCGGGTGCGCCGCAGGCGGGGCTATACTCTTCATCAGCGTGTACCCGGGATACAAAAGGGAGACGGCCAGACGGAGGAGGGCCGGGGCCCTGGAGGACGCCGTCTTCGAGATGGGGAACAGGCTCATCGCAGGGGAGGGGTTCGAGGACGCCCTCACCGGGTCCATAGGTGCCAGGGAGGAATGCGGTACGGTGGCGGAGGCCCTGAGGAGGGAACTGTCCATATGCAGGGGGGACGTACGCTCAGCCATAACCGCCGCCATCGCCCCGACATCGCCGACGGTTGCGGACACGGTGTGCGGGATATACGACGCCGGCCTCAAGGACCTCCGCGATGCCGGGAGACTGGCACTGTCTGTCGGCAGACAGCTGAAGGACCAGGAGACCGTCCGCAGGGGTATAAGGTCCGACTTGCGCGGAATGATGGATACGATGTTCTCCACGGCGGCGGTGTTCGCCCCTCTCGTGCTGGGACTGAGCACATCGATGCTGACGCCCCTCACCGCCATATCCGGCGACGGGGGGTTCTCCGGGACGACCGCGGTGCTGATGGTATACCTCGCCGAACTGTGCGTCATGATAGCCGCCCTCGTATCCTTCCTGGAGGGGAATGCGAGGACGGAGAACGTGGCACGCAGGATAGGCATGATGCTGCCCGTGTCGATGCTGGTGTTCCTGATAAGCACGAACTTCGGATTCTGACCTGCGGACTCATGGAGGAGGGACCGGATATCTCCCGGCAGGGAAGGCCCTGTGTAAGATATTAATCGGAATAGGGCAATCCCTCGCCGTGATCTCCGATTCAAGGGTGTTCACGGGATACGACGCACCTCTGCTCGATCCCCTGAACGAGGCTATATCGGGTGCCGAACGCATAGACATAATCACCTCGTTCACCAAGGTGACGGGGGTGAACGAGATACTCCCGGGCATCCGCAAGGCCGTGGCCAAAGGCGTGAAGATAAGGTTCCTGACCGGGACGTACCTGGACATCACCGACCCGTCCGCGGTCAGGATGCTCAAGGACGTGTGCGGGGAGAACATCGACATCAGGTTCTACAAGGGCACCAACTCCTTCCACCCCAAGGCGTACTTCTTCTACAAGGGGGATTCGGGATGTCTCTTCATAGGTTCGTCCAACCTCTCCCGGTCCGCATTGGTCGACGGGGTCGAATGGAACTACAAGATCCTCCGCTCGGAGAGCCCCCGTGAGTTCGACCGCTTCCGCGAGGAGTTCGAGAAGCTGTTCACCGACGTGGACATGTCCTACGAAGCGACGGACGAGGCCATCGAGGAATACCGTCTGAGAAGGGTCCCTCCCCGCCTTCCCGTCAGACAGGAGGCCCCGGGAAGGGTCTTCGAGAAGAACGACGTCCAGGTAGAGGCGCTGTTCAATCTCGGGATGACCCGCGAATCCGGAATGGACAAGGCGCTGGTGGTGGCCGCCACCGGGACCGGCAAGACCGTCCTCGCCGCCTTCGACTCATGCGGATACAGGAAGGTCCTGTTCGTGGCCCACACGGAGGACATACTGAGGCAGGCGCGGGAGACGTTCTCGGCGGTCAGGAAAGGAGATTCCTCCGGAATGTGCTGCGGAGGGGAGTTCGACATAGAAAAGGACATGACCTTCGCCACCGTCCAGACCCTCTCCCGCGACAACAACCTCGATAGAATACCTGCGGATCATTTCGACTACATCGTCATCGACGAGTTCCACCATGCCGCCGCCGACTCCTACAGGAAGGTCATCGACCACTTCCGCCCAAAGTTCCTCCTCGGCCTCACCGCGACACCCGAGAGGATGGATAACAAGGACGTCTTCGTGCTGTGCGACTACAATGTGGTGTACGAGATAGACCTCAGGGAGGCCATAGAGCGGCAGTACCTATGCAGGTTCAGATATTACGGGATATACGACGGCGGGACGGACTACTCCCGGATAACCTATGTGAACGGGAGGTACAGGGAGGACGAGCTCACGAGGGCCCTGGCCAACGAGGTCAGGGCGAGGCTGATCCTGGACAACTACCTGAAATACGGCTCCAGACGCTGCATGGGGTTCTGCTCGTCCATAGACCATGCGGAGTTCATGGCGTCGTTCTTCGTAAAGAACGGGATAGACAGTGCGGCGGTCTCCTCGAGGGGCGGTACGGACCGCGAAGAGGCGAAAAGAGCCCTGGAGGAGGGGAGAATATCCGTCGTCTTCTCGGTGGACATGTTCAACGAGGGGGTGGACGTCCCTTCCCTGGACATGGTGATGTTCCTGAGACCCACCGAGTCCCCCACCGTGTTCATGCAGCAGCTGGGAAGGGGACTGAGACTCTCCGAGGGCAAGGACTTCCTCACTGTCCTCGACTTCATAGGCAACTACCGCAACGCAGAGCTGATACCGTCCATGCTGACAGGCAGGAGGGGCGGAGGACACACGATGTCGGACATGGCCAAAGGCCTCCCGGACGGATGCTTCGCAGACTTCGACCTGGAGGTCATAAGACTGTTCGACCGCATGGGTGCCCGCCGGAAGAAGTCCGAGATCCGCGACGGGGAGTACCTCAGGGTCAGGGAGGAGCTGGGGCATGCACCCTCCAGATGCGAACTGTTCTCCATGATGGACCCGGAGAAGTGGAAGCTGTTCCGCCTGGACCCCAAGGTCAACCCGTTCAAAGACTACATCGGATACCTGAGGAAGATGGGAGACCTCGACACCGACAGGTCCGAACTGCTCGGGGAGGATGCCCTGGCGTTCATCCGGATGGTGGAGAACACCTCCATGTCCAGGATGTACAAGATCCCCCTGCTCCTGTCGATGTTCACCGAGGACAGGGTGGTCTTCGAACCCACTGCGGAACAGATAGCCGGATCGTTCAGGGAATTCTACTCCAGGGACAACAACATGGTGGACTTCGAGGGCATCAAGACCAGGAAGGACCGGGAGCTGACGGACGACTACTGGGTGAAACTGGCCGTCGAGAACCCCATACGTTTCCTGTGCAAAAGCGAACCGCTTTATTTCAGAAGGAAGGACGACGGGCTGATCTCCCTTACCGACAGGCTCAGGGACTACAGCATGATGAAGGAGTTCATCGGGGAGGTCCGCGACGCGCTGTCGTTCAGGGCCATGGATTTCAAGCAGAGCCGCTACTACGGGAAGGAGAAGGAATGACGGGATACGACAAGCTGGTCAGGGACAGGATACCGGAGATAATAATCGGGAACGGAGGCACCTGCAGGACGGAGACCGTAGCCGGGGAGGATCTGTTCGGATATCTGGACAGGAAACTCGACGAGGAGACGGAGGAATTCCGGGAGAGCAGGGACCCGGAGGAGCTGGCGGACGTCATGGAGGTGTTGTTCGGACTCGCATCATACCTCGGTGTCACCGAAGGGGAACTGATGGGCATCCGCGACAGGAAAAGGAAGGAACGCGGCGGGTTCGAGAAAGGCATCGTGCTCAAGGAGAGCAGATACCGACCGCCGCACGACCTCTGAAATATAGTTTCGTAGAAGACTGGGATACGGCCGGGGGAGTCGACCCCCGGCCATGACCCCCTTATGTTTCACTCGCACTTGGTCCATCCGCAGGACTTGCAGATGTTGCAGCCGCCCTGGAAGGTGAGCTCGTCGCCGCACTTGGGACACGGGTTGAGGACCTTCTTCTTGGGTGTAGGATCGGCGGCGGGGGCGATAAGGGTCGACCCCTTGACCTGCCTCTGCATCTCCTCATACATGTCGATGAGGGCCCATCCGACCGCCATGGGGCAGCAGGACCCCTTGCTGGTGTCCTTCTTGGTGAAGGTCCTGACGACGAACGAGGGACAGGATCCGCATGACTTGAGCTGATCCACTATGGAGTAGACGTCGCATCCGCTCCTGGCGGCGAGGGAGATCATCCTGGAGAGGCCGATCATGAAGTTGTTGCATCCTCCGGTGGACCCCTTGTTCAGATAGACTTCCATCAGATCCCCGGTCTTGGGGTCGAAGAATGCGGTGCAGTGCAGGCTCCCGCAGCCGGTCATCAGCTTCCTCTTCTTCCCGATGACGTTGTCGGCGACGGTCTTGACCACTCCCCTGTTGGGGGCGATGGCCTTCTCCACGGCGGTCTCCTTCTTCTCGGCCTCCTGTTTCTTCTTCTCCTCCTTCTCCTTGGGGGTGAGGATGCTCAGACGCTTGCATCCGTCCCTGAAGACGGTGACGCCCTTGCATCCGATCTGCCAGGCGTAGATGTACAGGCCGTAGACGTCGGCCTCCGGGAAGTCCTTGGGCAGGTTAACGGTGGAGCTGATGCTCGCGTCTATGTGCATCTGCCAGGTCCCCTGGAGGTTCAGACGCTGCTTGTAATCCAGGTTCTGGGCGGTGACGAACCAGGCCGGCAGCTGGGTGTCGTCCTTGAGATGGTGCTTGTCGATGTAGTCCTTGACCACCGGCGGGTACACTGTGTAGTATTCGTCGTGGTCGGAGAGGGAGGTGGTCCTCCTCTCGAAGTGGGTGGCGAAGATGGGCTCGATCCCTCCGGAGATACCCAGCATGGTGGACAGCGTCCCGGTGGGGGCGATGGTCAGCAGCTGGGAGTTGCGCAGACCGTACTGTCTGACCAGCTCCCTGGTCTCCTCGGAGGTGTTCTCGCGGAAATAGGGGGAGGCGAGGACCTGGTCTATCACGCACTTGGGAAACATGCCCTTCTCCTTGGCGATCAAGGCGGATTCGCTGATGGCGGTGTCGGCCATTATGAATCCGAGCCTGTGGCAGAAGTCCATGGCCTCCTTGGTACCGTAGACCATCTCCATTTTGATCAGCATATCGGCCAGACCCATGATGCCGAGTCCGATCTGCCTCCAGTTGGTGACGGACTCCCTCTGCTCCTGCAGGGGGTGGAGGGGAAGGCCCTCGTCGAGGACGTCGTTGAGCGCCCTGACGCAGATCCTCACGGACTTCTTGAAATCCTCTTCGTCGAAGACCCCGTTCTTGACGAAGGCGGAGAGGTTCATGCTGCCGAGGAGACAGCTGCCTCCGGCGGGGAGGGGCTCCTCGGCGCAGGGGTTGGTGCCGGCGTATTCGTAGTCGGGGAACTCCGAGAGGAGGTTCCACTTGCTGATCCTGTCCCAGTACAGGCAGCCGGGCTCCCCATAGTCCCAGTTGGCGTAGCAGAGCTTCTTGAAGAAGGCGTAGGCGTCGAGGTTCTTGGTGACCGTGTCGTTGGTCTCGGGACGGACGAACGTCTGCACGAACGTCTCGTGGTCGCGGACGCACTCCATGAACTTGTCGGTGACGCGGATGGACATGTTGGCCTTGGTTACCCTGTCGACATCGGTCTTGACGGCCATGAACTCCTCGAGGTCGGGATGTTCGCAGGAGAGGGTGAGCATGAGGGCTCCGCGCCTCCCGTGTTGCCCGATGAGACCGGTTACCATGGAATAGAGATCGGTGAAGGAGACCGCACCCGAGGTCTCGGAGGCGGTGTTGTTGATCCTGGCGCCGCGAGGTGCCAGCTTGGAGAGGTCTATTCCGACCCCGCCGCCGTAGCTGAACGTCCTAGCGGCCTTGCTGGCACATTCGAAGATGGATTCGATGGAATCCTCGGGAGGCTGTACCACATAGCAGTTGGAGAAGGTGACCTTGAGCCCGGTCTTCTGGAGGCCCCTGTTGGCGAGGATCCTCCCGCCGAAGAGGAACTTCTGCTCCTCGATGAGCTTCCTCACCGCCTTGTCACCCTCGGAGACCCTGTCGAGCCACTGCTCGAAGGTCTCGCCGTTGTAGCAGTATTTCTTGTTCCAAATGTCTATCCCGAGTTTGTTGTCCGCGCCTAACCACTGCTCTATTTCCATGGAATTCCCTATCGGGACTGCCATATCTTGAACCCATAAAAAAGGTACTATCAATAACTTGAAAGATGTTGGATTATACAACCATCCATACTCATGAGACCATAGGTATCTGGCACATGTGGAGATAATGCATTGTTGATAAGGCAATCCGAGAGAGGAGGCCGGAAGCGGTACCCGGGGAGGAGCCGGGAGCCATATAATCTGATCGGCGACCGATGGGGATATGATGTGCCGTCGGTGTTTTGCTACTCTGACGACCCTCACAGTCTTGGACTCCATCTTTGATGATATGGAATGGACAGCACTCTTGGCAGTAGGAGATTGACACCCCTCGCATCGGCCAGCCGCATTGGAACCCGGCCTCACCATGTGGGCATATGGGAACCTCTCCAAAGAACCGACCGCATCCTCGATATCACCGAGGAACATCTCTGCGGCCGAAGGGTTGCGGAGAGGAAACGCGAACATGACCATATATCGGGTGAGACTCGGCCTGCACGATACGGCGGTGAGGGTGGAACGCCACCGGCTCACCGCCATATGTATCGTTTATTCAGACGGACCTTCCGACCGCCCTTCTCCAAGAAAAGAATACGGCCGCCGGCATCACGATCATGGCGGTGATAAGTGCCAGCAGCACAGTCTCCGCCAATACGTCATAGGACTCCCCGTACATCACCGCATAGACCGAGAAGTGGTCGGTGGAGAAGGTCACGTACCCTTCCGAGTAGGTGCAGGGGATCTCCTCCACGGTCCCGTCTTCCGCCACGTAATATACGACCAGATTGTCCGGGTCCTTCCCTTCGGCCAATACATACGGGACGGTCACGGTGACGATGCCGCCGAACGCCTTGTTGGGACCGAAGGATATGCTGTACGCCACGTTGTCGCCGACGACATCCCTGACCGTCTGGGTCATGTCGTCTGGATTCAAGACGTACAGCTCCAGGGTGGCTTTCCAAACCCCTGCGACACAATATGCGGCATCTCGCAAACCCCCACCACCTCCTCGGAATGCACATACATCGAAGAAAAGTGCCAGACGCCGCACCCTGCCGTCACCAACGCCGTCACATGAACAGCATGCACGATCTTCGAAACCATGAACCCCGGCATGTGTCGGATCGTGTCGGGACACGACATGCCGACGTACATCGGACCCCGTGCACGGACACATAGGTCGTTTCGCTGCAGAAAAGGTATGATGTCCCCGTCTGAAGCCATCATCCTGCGTATTGCGTGGACGGAACCCCGAGACCGATACCTAAACCTTAATTAGAAGGACATTATTACTCCATCCATAACGCCCGAGCAGCATGCCCGGAGTTCTTTTCGGTCATTTATTGAACGAAGGTAAGAAGAATGAACGCTAACGTTGAATCTGATAATGTTGTCAAGACGGGAACGACCACCATCGGAATGAAGATCAAAGACGGTGTGATCCTTGCCACCGATCAGAGGGCGACCATGAACAACCTCATCGCCAACAGCCACGTTCAGAAGGTCTACCCCCTCGCCGACAACCTGGGAATGACCATCTCCGGACTCGTGGGTGACGCACAGCTCATGGTCAGGTACATGCAGAGTCAGATCTCCATCTACACCATGCAGAAGGGAGCCCCCATGTCCGTGCAGACGGCCGCCACCCTCATGGGCTCCGTCATCCGCCAGGGTTTCTACCTCGGCCCCATACTCGCAGGATACGACCGCACCGGCGGCCACGTCTTCAGCGTGGACGGCGCCGGAGGGGTCATCGAGGACGACTACACATCCTCCGGATCCGGCTCCATCACCGCCTACGGTGCGCTGGAGACCCTCTACAAGCCCGACATGACCAAGAAGGAGGGCATCGACGTGGCCATCGCCGGCCTCAACGCCGCCAGGCGCAGGGACAACTACACCGGCGACGGCATGCTGATCCTCTACATCGGGCCCAAAGGTTACGAGTGGGTCCCCCAGGAGGACATCAAGGCGCGCTGCGAGGAGCTCGGGTTCAAGTACCCGAACTGAGGGCGGTGCACCCTCCATCCGGAAAAACCCCTTCCCTTTCGATTTTCGATACAAAATTCCGATATAACTTTCAAAGAAGCCGATTAAAATGAACCCAGACAGACTATTCGACAGCCTCAGGGAGCAGGTGAAGGGGTTGGCCCCCTCCAACATGGACATCTCGTCCATCGAGTTCGAGGGCCCCATAGTGGCCATATACGTGAGAAACTACGACGAGTTCTCCGGAAACGTCGACGTGGCCAAGAACATGGCCATGAGCGTGAGGAGGAGGGTCGACATCAGACCGGACCCGTCCACCCTGGAGGACCCGGACAAGGTGGAGAAGAAGATCCGTTCCATGATCCCCGATTCGGCCGAGGTCACGGACATCAACTTCCAACCCGATACCGGACAGGCCTTCGTGGAGGCCATCAACCCCGGCGCCATCAACGACCAGGAGATCCTGTCCGCCCTGAAGAAGGAATCCGGATGGAACGTCAAGGTCATGAGGTCCCCTCCGATACCGTCCAAGACCATCTCGGACGTAAGGGGATACCTCAGGTACAGCAAGGACGAGCGCTCCGCCATGCTCAAGAAGGTCGCGAGGAACCTCGTGCGTCCCGTCATCGAGGGCGAGCAGTGGGTCAGGGTCACCACCATGGGAGGTTTCAGGCAGGTAGGGAGGTCGGCTTCCCTCCTCACCACCAGGAACAGCAAGATCCTCATCGACTGCGGCCTCGACCCCGGGTCCGACGCCACCCCCTACTTCGCCATCCCCGAGGCGAACCCCATCACCGACATCGATGCGGTCGTCATCACCCACGCCCACCTCGACCACTGCGGGACCCTTCCCGCCCTGTTCAAGTACGGATACGAGGGGCCGGTGTACTGCACCGAGCCCACCAGGGACCTCATGGCCCTGCTGCAGCTCGACAACATCAAACTCGCATACGGCGAGGCGAAGAAGAACCTCTACGATGCGAAGGACGTCAGGAAGGAGATCCTCCACACGATCCCCCTCAAATACGGTTCCACCACCGACATCGCACCCGACGTGAGACTCACATTCCACAACGCGGGACACATCCTCGGGTCCGCCATCGCCCACTTCCACGTGGGGGAGGGGCTGCACAACATCGCCTTTACCGGCGACACCAAATACGAGAAGACCTGGCTTTTCAACCCCGCCAACACCAAGTTCCCCAGGCTGGAGACCCTGGTCATCGAATCCACATACGGAGGCCACAACGACTACCAGCCCTCCAGGCACGACGCGTCCGAACAGCTCGGGGAGTACATCAAGGAGGCCTGTACCCACGGCGGTAAGATCCTCATCCCCGTCTTCGCCGTCGGCCGTTCCCAGGAGGTCATGCTCGTCATAGAGGAACTGGAGAGGACGGAGGCCATCCCGCCGCTGCCCGTGTACCTCGACGGTATGATTTGGGAGGCTACCGCCATCCACACCGCATACCCCGAGTACCTCAACACCCAGCTGAGGACCCAGATATTCCAGAAGAACGAGAACCCCTTCCTCTCCCCGATCTTCCACAGGGTGGAGACCGCCGACATGAGGGAGGAGATATGCCACTCCCCCGACCCGTGCATCGTCCTCGCCACCGGCGGTATGATGTCCGGAGGGCCCGTCCTCGAGTACTTCAGGGAATGGGCGGACGACCCCAGGAACTGGCTCCTGTTCGTCGGATACCAGAGCGAGAACAGTCTGGGAAGGACCATCCAGAGGGGAAGGACGGAGATCACCCTGCCTTCCAAGGGCAAGCAGATCACCGTCGAGATCAAGATGAACCGCGAGACCGTCGACGGATTCTCCGGACACTCGGACAGGAAGCAGATGATGGAGTACATCAGGAAGCTCGACCCGCGGCCCGACAAGATCATCATTGGCCATGGGGAGGACAGGAAGTGTACCGACCTCGCCTCCTCCATCTACAAGAAGTACAACATCCAGACGGTCGCCCCCCAGAATCTGGAGACGGTGAGGCTGAAGTGAGGTCCGTCGTCGCCATCACCGGTGCGTCCGGGGCCCTCTACGGGGTCAGGCTCCTGCAGGAGCTCCCCGGGGAGAGGATCCTCGTGATGTCGGAGACGGCGAAGAGGATAATCCCGGCCGAGACGGGGTATTCGGTGGAACAGGTCGAAGAGATGGCGGACGCCGTCTATTCCGACGACGACCTCGCCGCCCCCATCGCGTCCGGGTCCTTCCGGTACGACGTGCTTTTCGTCGCACCCTGTACGGAGTCCTCGGTGGCGAAGTTCGCCTGCGGGATAGCCGACACCCTGATCTCGAGGGCGGTCATGTGCGCCATAAAGGAACAGAGGAAGACCGTCCTCGTGGTGAGGGAGACCCCGAAGAGCGCCATAATGCTGGAGAACGAACTGAAGCTCGCCAGACTCGGGGTCGTCATAATGGATGCGAACCCCGCCTTCTATCCCCAACCCAAGACTGTAGACGACATCGTCGGATTCGTCGTCGGCAGGTGCCTCATGCAGGCCGGCGTGGAGCAGGACCTGTTCAGGGCATGGGAAGAGAATCCCCCGGAGTGACGCTGGCACATATATATCGCCGACCGGCCGCATCTGTCCTCGGATCTTCCGAATACGACGCATAGTCCGCACTTCTCCAACCCCGGTATTCTGCATTAACACCGAAGGGCCGTGGTCTCCCGGCAGGGACGACCGTCGAACCATACCTGATCCTTATACCTCCATATTTGCACAAAAGTTGAATATTTACTTTCAAAAACATGCATAAAAGTTGAATATTTATATTTTAAAACTTACAAAAACTTGAATATTTACTTTCAAAAACATGCATAAAAGTTGAATATTTATACTCACAACCACATCGTCTATCGTGCTTAGGAGAAAGATATACGATTCGATCCTGGAATGGAAAAAAGCCAAGAACGGCACATGTCTTCTGATAAAGGGCGCCAGGCAGGTAGGCAAGACCTACATAATAAGGAAATTCGGAGAAGACAATTACAAGAATACCGTATACATAAACTTCGACATCGACGAGGACCTGAAATCCGCATTCGACGGGAATCTCAATGTAGACCACATAACCATGCTTTTGAGCGGACTCCGCACAGGGTTCAAATTCGAAGAGGGATCCACCTTATTGATATTGGACGAGATACAGAACTGTCCCCGTGCCAGAACCGCACTGAAAGCCTTTGCTGTCGATGGAAGATACGACGTCATCGCTTCCGGGTCCCTTCTGGGTGTTAATCTGAAAAAAGTACCATCATTCCCAGTAGGATATGAGACCGACATGACCCTCAGGCCCCTGGATTTCGAGGAATTTGTCTGGGGGATGGGTCTTGATGAAAAGGTGATCGAGGAGGTGAAATCATGCATATCCGAGAAAACGCCCCTCTCCGCACCCTTGATGAAAGCCATGACCGACCTGTTCGATCAATATATGATAATAGGCGGAATGCCCAAAGCCGTCACCACATTCATAGAGAAGAAGGATTTCAATCTTGCAGCAGACGTCGTAAAGAACATTCTGAGTGTCACCAAATCGGACATAGCCACATACTCGAGCGCATCCGACAGGGTAAAGACCCGTGCCTGCCTTGATTCCATACCCGCACAGCTTACCAAAACCAACAAGAAATTCGTCTATGCCGATGTGATGGAAGGAAACAATCCGTCGACAAGAAAGTATGCAGGAAACCTGCTGTGGCTGTATGAAGCAGGACTTATAGAATACTGCTATAATCTAAAACAACCGACATTCCCTCTGGAATCCAACATGTTCATCGATTCGTTCAAAGTATACATGTCGGACACGGGTATGCTTATGAACATGTATCCTGTGGAAACAAGAAGATCCATCCTTCTCAAACATCCCTCTGTAAACAAAGGCGGTGTGACCGAGAACGTGGTCGCAGACGCCATAGCGGCATCCGGACGCAGACTCTACTACATGCATAACGGGAGGAGGGAGATAGACTTCATAGTCCAGTTGGGAGAGGAGATCGCGGCGATGGAGGTAAAATCCGGAAAGGACAGGACCTCCAGGACCCTCGACAACATGGCCAAAGAAAAAGGGCCGATTACCCGTTTCATAAAACTGGAAGACGGGGACATCCGGGTGGACGAAAACGGGGTGGAACATTATCCCCTATTCGCCACCGGATTCATAGACAGCATGTGCAAAAAGGAATGAAAACGGTTTCATGACGGAAGGGACCGGCCCGAGGCCGGCCTTCCCGTCAGCAGAGGTAGATGGCGGGCCTTCCGGGGACCGCTACACGGGCCTTGTTGGAGGGGTCGAACTTGTTCTCCTCGTCGGCTCCGTAGATCTCGGTCTCCATACCGGTCTCCGATGCGATGAAGTCCTTGGCGGACTTCAGGAGGGCCTCCTCGTCGAGGTCTGCGAGGGCCTTCTTGTCCTTCAGGTTGGACCTCATGAGGTCCACGGCTATCTTCTTGACGAAGTCGGAGGTCTCCTTACCCCTCTTCTTCAGATTCTCGTCGGCCATGCATCTCTTGGTGAGGTCCGGGATGGTCAGGTTCCCGGCCTCCGCCATGGCGATGGCGTCCTTCATCACGCCGACCTTCCACATGGGGGTGGTGTAGATAACCGCCTTGGACACCTCGGTCTTCGCCATCTTCTTGATCTCGTTGACATCGCCAATGACCTCCTGTACGAGTCCCTCGCCGTACTCCGCGGCGGCATTCCTCTTGGAATCGTCGGCCTCGGGGAACTGGGCCTCGGAGACCAATCCCTCGAACCCTGCCTCGGACCACAGCTCCTCCGCGACGTGCGGGGTTATGGGCATCATGGCGTTGATCCATATGCGGAGGGCCTGCATGACGGTATCCCTGTTCTTCCCGCCGCGGCGGGCATACCAGCGCATGTCGTTAGACATGTCGTAATAGACGACGGTTGCCATCTGCCTGAGGTCGTACCTGTCCATGGCGGCCCTGATCTCCGAGACATGGGTGTTGAACCTGGAGAGCAGCCATGCGTCGATGTCCCCGGAAGGCACGTCGGCCTCCGCATTGATGAGGTCCTCCACTGAGGACATGATGTTCTCGAGCTTCTGCTTGTAGGTGAATACCAGGTCCTCGTCCCACTCCACATCGACGAACATGCTCGCAACGTGGGCGTAGTATAGCCTCATGCTGTCGGCACCGAACTTGGCGACCGCACCGGGTATGGGCTGCGCACCACCCTTGGATTTGGAGATCTTGTCCTTGTTCTTGCCGGTGACGTACCAGTTGACTATGATGCCCTTGGGCTGCATGTCGTCGGGCAGGATGGCCCTGTGGTTCATGAGGAAGACCGGGAAGTGGACGGTCATGTGCTCCTTGCCTCCCAGGTTGATATCCAGAGGATACCAGTAGTGGACGTCCTTGCGGATCTTTTCCAGCAGTTCCTGGTCTATACCGGTGCTTCCTGCGACGGCGGACGGTTCCCCCTTCTCGAGGACGACGTAGTCGAAGAACTCGGGCGTCATCTGCTCGGGGGTTATCTGCTTGGTGTTGGAGTACAGGGAGATCGTGTAGAACAGGGGGTACAGGGTGGAGTCCGAGATGGCCTCGATGATCCACTTGTTGTCGAAGGGGAACCTGGTCCCGAGCCAGTTGCCGAGCCTGACGCACGCCCTCTCCCTGTACCAATCGAGGACGCCCTGCACGTTCTCGTAGTACTGGGCGGGGAAGATGGTCATGTCCCTGCAGTGCTCCTTGGTGGAGTCTGTGAGCTGCCTGTCGGCGTAGTTGATGAACCACTGGTCGTCGATCCTCTTGATGTGGACCCTCTGTCCGCACCTGCAGACGACCTCCTCCGTGAGGTCCCTGAATATCTCGGCCTCCTTGGATGCGAGCATGGCCTGCTGGATCTTATCCTTGGCCTCCTCGACACGCATCCCAGAGAACTCACCGCAGACGTCCTTCATGACACCCATGTGGTATCCGTCCTTGTAGACCTGCTTCTTGGCCTCGTCCATCAGCTCCCTGAACTTGGCAGGGTCCTTCACGGAGGGGATCTTCATCTTCTCGATTATGGACTGGGCGGGGAAGTCCCCGTATCCTTTGATCGATATTATGGAGACGGGTACGACCGCATCGACGATGTCCTTCGGTATTCCGTACTTCTCCGTCAGTTCGGGATTCGCCTTGGCGACCTGCAGGGAGTTCCAGTCGTCGGGTGCATCGGACGGGCAGGAGGTGACGAGCCCGGTACCCACGTCGGGGTCGACGAAGTCGGCCGGGAACACGGGGATCTGCTTGTGGATCATGGGGGCGGTGCATGTCAGACCGATGAGGTCCTTCCCGGCGATCCTCCCGACCTCCTCCACTCCATCGAACTGCAGGGACATCTTCTCCGCGCACTGCGGGGAGACGACCCATCTCTCCCCGTCCTTCTCGACTATGGAGTATTCCATATCGGGCCTCGCCCAGAAGCAGACCTGTCCGAAGATGGTCTCGGGACGGAGGGTGGCCGCCACGAGGAAGAACTTCCTCTCCTCGCACCAGAACTTCAGGAGGGTGTACTCCTGGGTCTCGGCCAGACCGCCCTTGGATATGTCGGTCTCGCTCGGATCCACGGCGACGGGGCCGTGGACGGGGCAGAAGGGGGCGTAGTACGGCTTCTGGACCAGCAGGCCCTTCTCCTTCAGCTTGGTGAACTGCCACTCGATGAACTTCCCATAGTCGGGATACAGGGTGCAGGTGAACCTCCTCCAGTCGGCGAGGAAGCCGAACCTCTTCCAATAGTCGTTCTGATAGACGTTGTTGAAGAAGTTCACCACATCCATGGGCTCCTTGAGCTTGTCGATCTCCTCCTCGGGGCATCCGTTCCTCAGAAGATAGTCGACGGTCTTCTCGTCCTTCCTGGCGATCTTGCTGGCGAGGGAGATGGCCCCGTTCCCGGTGGCATGGGTCCCCACGGGGAAGAGGACGTTGTATCCGGTCATCCTCTTGTACCTGCCGAGGGCGTCGGCGTACGTGTATCCCCTGAGATGTCCAACATGGAGGTATCCGGTAAGACCCGGGTATGCGAAGATCAGCATGAACTTGGGTTTCCCGTCCTGCCTCTCGGACTCGTTCAGTTTCTTCTCAGCCCATTTGGACTGCCACTTCTTCTCCATCTCGGCGTAGTCGCGGCTCATTTGTTCACCTTTCTATAACGCGCGCGATTGTATGGTATAATATAAATAATCCGATAACCGGGAGACCTGGGGTCCCCGACACGGCGGATGGGGGTCCGGTGTACCACCCCTTCGTCTGACGTACGGCGGACAAACAAAGTATAAAGAGATTTCTGCGAGAAAAAATAACACGTTATGATTCAAATACATGTAACATATTGGGGTAATGTAGAGAAAAACTACAGGACTTGATGCGGATACCTCCCTCCTATGAAGGGATTGGTCCTATACTGTCCTCTGTTGTCTGACAAAAACCCCGAATATGTGAGACACA
>ENA-UEQL01001421-UEQL01001421.1-human-gut-metagenome-genome-assembly--contig:-NODE-1421-length-16796-cov-4.737305_pt1 | contig 16796 bp, 11 predicted proteins | sample MGYA00242905_ERZ507926 | MGnify/ENA primary metagenome ERZ507926 (study PRJEB26167, sample SAMN06115531) | human gut metagenome | host: Homo sapiens | place: China:Henan | collected 2015-09-09...
AACAAAAGATACACCATGAGATTAATTCAAACTCTTTCTTCTTGCTTGTGTACAGGGATAATAGCCTTATTCACGGCCTGTAGCCAAGCACCACAATCCCCCATCGATTCCGTGAATCCGTTTATCGGCACGGGATTTCACGGACACACGTATCCCGGGGCCACGGCTCCTTACGGAGCGGTCCAACTCAGTCCGGACACCCGGAAAGGGAATTGGGACGCTTGTTCCGGTTATCATTACAGCGATTCTACCTTAATGGGTTTCTCCCATACCCATTTAAGCGGTACGGGATGTATCGACCTTGGCGATATCCTATTCCGTCCGTCACTCCAGACACCTCTAGCGTTCTCGCACTCGGACGAGAAGGCTTCCCCGGGCTACTACTCGGTGAATCTCAGGGAGGCAGGTGTATTAGCGGAACTTACCACGACCCCGCATGTCGGGATACACCGATATACCTATAAAAAAGAGACAGAGGCTACGTTGGTGGTCGATATGGACCATTTATTGGATAACGAATATATGTATGAGGGCTGGGTGAAGCGAACCGGGGATAACGAGCTTACCGGTATGCGGCGTACCCGGGGCTGGGTAGACAATCAATATGTCTTCTTTGTAGCGCAGTTCTCGCAACCGTTCTCTTCCATGGAACAGCCTTCCGAACGGCAAGCCGTACTTACCTTCGATACGACTACCGGAAAGCCCATCGTCTGCAAAGTCGGGGTATCGATCGTAAATGAGGAGAACGCCCGTCTGAACCTTGAGCAAGAGACGGATTCCTATGGCTTTGATTTCGATGCCATCCATCAAGCGACACGCTCCGATTGGGAAAAAGAGCTGGACGTTATCACGGTAGAAGGAGGCACCGAAGCCGAGCGCACGAATTTCTACACGGCGCTATACCATAGCAAGATCATCCCGAATATAGCGAGCGACGTGAACGGACAATACCGCCGTCACGACATGAGCGTAGCGACGATCCCGGCAGGTCGCCGCCAATTCTCCACCTTCTCCACTTGGGACACCTTCCGGGCCTGGCATCCGATGATGACTCTGTTGGATACTACCTTGGTGAATGATATGGTACAGTCTCTCTTGGATATGTACGACGCCAGCGGCGAGCTTCCGTTATGGCCCTTATCGGCGGGCGAGACCGGAACCATGATCGGTTATCACTCCACATCGATTATAGCGGACGCTTATTTGAAAGGTATTCGCGGATATGACGCAGAACACGCTCTCGAAGCGATGAAAATCTCAGCGGAGAAGAATAAGAAAGGAGCGGATTATTATATAAAGGAAGGCTTCATCCCGACGAATATCAAGAAAGAATCGGTTTCCTGCCTATTGGAATTCGCCTACGATGATTGGTGTATCGCACAAATGGCGAAAGCTTTAGGACATATGGATGATTATGAGACGTTCATCAAGCGCTCCCAGAATTTTATCAACGTATTCGACGGTAGTACCCGGTTCTTCCGGGGCAAACGGCAGGATGGGAATTGGGAGACTCCTTTCGATCCATTCGCCATCGGACGTTCCTATACGGAGGCTACGGCCTGGCAATATCGTTTCTTTACCCCGCATGACGTATATGGATTGACCCAGTTGTTCGGAGGCCGGGAGGCGTTCATCGCTGATCTGGATAGCTTATTTATGGTTACCTCCGAGGTAGTCGGCGATCTGGTAGACGTTACCGGATTGGTCGGTCAATATGCGCATGGCAACGAGCCTAGCCACCACATGGCTTACCTATATAGCTATGTGGGCCAGCCCTGGAAGACACAGGAATGGACCCGTCGCTTGCTGGACGAGATGTACCAGCCCACGCCGGAAGGCATCATCGGCAATGAGGATTGCGGCCAGATGTCCGCTTGGTATATCTTGAGCAGCCTCGGCTTCTACTCCGTATGTCCGGGTAGCAACCAGTTTATCCTAACGACCCCGTTGTTCGATAAGGCGAACATGAAGCTGGGCAATGGCAAGACATTGGTCATTACCGCCAACCAGCCGGATAAGAACAAGTATATCACGAAGGTTACCTTAAACGGCGAGGAGATATCGCTTTGACGGCTACTGGAAAGACGTCGGAACGATAACTTCTTTGTGGGAAGCCAACATGGATCTTCTCGGCGAACATCCCGCCATAAACTTAAACGAACCCGAAATGAAGATATATTCGCGAAACGAACCGCTTCCGCCGACATATTTCGGCAAGCAATCTTTTGTCGAAAATTCGATTATCACCACGGGCTGCGAAATAGAAGGAACAATCTTAGGCAGCGTGATAAGCGAAAACGTCTGCGTCGGAGAGGGCAGCGTAATCGAAAACAGCGTTATCATGCGCGACGTGCGCATAGGTAAAAACGTACACATCAAGTACGGAATCGTGGACGAAAGCGTCTGTATCGGCGACAACGCATATATCGGCGACGATAAGTCGGACAAAAATCACATTGCGCTTATAGGACGAGGCAGCGTTATTGAAAATTGCACAAAAATAGCAAGCGGCGAAATAGTGGAGAAATAAAATGGCAAGATCGGTAGGAATAGTATTCAGCAACATTCACGACAAAGAAGTAAACGAATTAACCGAAAAACGCACGCTCGCGTCGGTTCCGTTCGGCGGCAGATATCGCCTTATCGACTTCGTTTTGTCCAACATGGTCAACTCCGGCATAACCAACGTCGGCGTTATCACCAAATATAATTATCAGTCGCTTATGAACCCGTACCGACGTGGTTGTTTGCGTGCCGTTTACCTGTATTGAAAAAGTAAAGAAACTCGTTAAGGGTTCAAAAATAAAGGTCGGAGCGCAGAACGTCGCATGGGCAGATAAGGGTGCTTTCACCGGCGAAATCAGCGCGGCTATGCTTAAAGAAGTAGGCGCCGAATACGTAATCATCGGTCACAGCGAACGCCGTCAGTATTTCGGAGAAACCGACAAATCGGTAAATATGCGCCTTGTACAGGCTCTTAAAAACGAACTCAAACCCATCGTTTGCATTGGCGAAACGCTTGACGAACGTAATGGCGGCAAAACCGAAATTGTTCTTCGTACTCAGCTCGAGGGCGGACTCGAAGGTCTTACCGCAGACGACATGAAAAACGTTGTCATCGCATACGAACCGGTCTGGGCAATCGGCACAGGCGTTACCGCAACGGCAGAACAGGCAAACACCACCATCAAGTTTATCAGAAAAACGCTTGCAAAGATGTTTACTCGTCCCGTCGCAAACAAAGTACGCATTCAGTACGGCGGAAGCATGAACGCCAAAAACGCGTCCGAACTCATGGCTATGAGCGACATCGACGGCGGTCTTATCGGCGGTGCTTCGCTTAAAGCGGAAGACTTTTCCAAAGTAGTACATTTCAACGACTAATCGGCAAAACAAGGCGGAGCGAAGCGCATTCGCTCCGTTTTTCGAGCAAAAAGGAGTAAAAATATGAATAAGATACTCAAAAAAGCAAACGGCAAAATAAATGTCGAAGGACCTGTTCTCACTGTCGTTATGGACGGAGTGGGAATTGCTCCCGAAAATGCCGGCAACGCGGTAAAGCTTGCCTATACGCCCACTCTCGACATGCTTGCGGCAAATTATCCCATGCTCAGGCTTAAAGCGCACGGCACCGCTGTCGGACTTCCCTCCGACGACGATATGGGCAACTCCGAAGTGGGGCACAACGCTCTCGGCTCCGGTCAGGTTTTCGCTCAGGGCGCAAAACTTGTAAGCCAGTCCATCGAAAGCGGCAAAATGTTCGCTTCCGACACGTGGAAAGAAGTGGTTGCAAACGTTAAAAACAACAATTCCACGCTGCATTTTCTCGGACTTTTCAGCGACGGCAACGTTCATTCACACATCGACCACTTAAAAGCAATGATGACCGAAGCAAAGAAGGAAGGAGTTAAAAAAGTGCGCGTTCACATTCTGCTCGACGGCAGAGACGTGGGCGAAACTTCCGCTCTCGATTATGTTCGTCCTTTCGAGGAGTTTATGAATTCGCTCCGCAGTGACGACTTCGACGTCATGATCGCATCCGGCGGCGGCAGAATGAACATCACCATGGACAGATACGAAGCAAACTGGGCAATGGTGGAAAAAGGCTGGAAAACGCACGTTCTCGGCGAAGGCAGACAGTTTGCGTCCGCAGAAGAAGCAATCACGACTTACAGAAACGAACTTAAAGTCATCGACCAGGATTTGCCTCCCTTTGTAATTGCAAAAGACGGTAAACCAGTAGGTACGATAGAAGACGGAGACAGCGTCGTGTTCTACAATTTCCGCGGTGACCGCGCAATCGAAATTTCGCTTGCATTCGACAGTGAAAACTTCGACAAATTCGACAGAGTACGCTTCCCGAAAGTGGTTTATGCCGGAATGCTCGAATACGACGGCGACCGCCATATTCCGCACAAATATCTGGTTAATCCCCCGGAAATCACCAACACCATGAGCGAGTACCTCTCTGACACCGGTGTTTCCGAATTAGCCATCTCCGAAACGCAGAAATACGGTCACGTAACCTATTTCTGGAACGGCAACAAGTCGGGTAAATTCAACGAAAAGCTGGAAACGTATATCGAAATTCCGTCCGACGTCGTTCCCTTCGAGCAGCGTCCCTGGATGAAATGCGCCGAAATCACCGATAAACTCATCGAGTGTATGGAAAGCGGCAAGTATAAATATCTGCGCGTTAACTTCCCCAACGGCGATATGGTAGGTCACACCGGAAATCTTGCGGCAACCGAATGCGCTATGGAAGCACTCGACCTGCAACTTAAAAGAATAATCGACGTTGTAGACAAACTCAAGGGAGTCGCGCTCATCACCGCCGATCACGGTAACGCCGACGAAATGTACGAAGTAGATAAAAAAGGCGCGCTCAAAACCGATAAAAACGGCAAGTATAAGGCAAAAACCAGCCACACGCTCAACCCCGTTCCCTGCTTTATTTACGACAACTACTATCGCGATGCCTACACCGTTAAAGCCGACGAAGGCAAGTTCGGGCTCAGCAACGTTGCCGCAACCATGGTAAACTTTATGGGCTACGAGGCTCCCGAAATGTGGGATCAATCGCTCATCGAGATTAAAAAATAGAAAAACAGGAGAATCTTATGGATAAGTATATTCTTGGCGTCCTCGGCGGCGCGGGACTCGAAGTGGACGGCAACACCGCTTACGGAGTTATAAACGACATGTTCGTCACCGTCGATACGGACGGTTATCGCTATGCTTTCGTCAACTTCACGTTCCACACCACGCCCGACACCATGGAACTCATGCGCAAAATTCTGAGCAATATATCGGTGAAAGACTACAACTTGCGCATAACGCCCTACGGCGCAAGCGTCAAAATCAAGAGCGCGACCGGCGGACTTTTCGGTTCTCAAAGAGGGATGGGCGATTATATAAGCGACCTCGACAGAACCGTGCGCCTCGTTCCCGAACAACTTGCGAAAAACGGAATAAAGGGCGAAGGCTACTGCGCGGTATGCGGCGGCGAACTGGACGCGAACAGCAAAAAATACGTTCGTCTTCCCGACATGTTCACTATCTGCTATCATTCGGGTTGCGAGCAAACGCTTCTGGACGATATGGCCAATGACACCACGAAAGAAGGTAAAAAGGCACTCACCGGCAACTACGGCAGAACCGCGATTATGGCGGTGCTCGGCGTAATAATGCAGTTTTTCTTCTCGTGGCTGCTTATGGCTAAGTCGCCCGTCCCCTACTGGGTGGGCTCTATCGTATCTGCGGTCGCGGCGTTCGGCATGGCTTATTTCTTCGGCGGAAAAATGGACAAAAAAGCGGTTCTGATAGTTTCGATCATCGCCGTCATCGGAGCAATGGCCGTTTATCCGATTCTTGAGCTTATCGTGTTCAAGGGAATAATGGCTACTCCCGTTCATATGCTCATAACCGAAGCGGCTACTTTCGGTATTAACGCGGCGCTGCTGCTTCTGTTCTATCTCGCGCAGAGAAAGCGTATAAACGAAGTTTCCGATCGCTGATTAAAAACGATAAAAAGAAAAACGCTCGTGACAGCAGTCCTGCTTCATGAGCGTTTTAACGTTATTCTGATCAGTGAGAAAAGTGCGCTTCGGATAAATGCGCTCCTGTATCCGCATTTCCGACTTTTGTCAGTTGTCGAGAAATCTGAACAGACCGCGCGATTCGCTTCTCCTTTTTTTCGGTTTTCGGAACAGCGTGTAAACCACTATCATCGCCTCAACAGGAATAGGCACCAGAAACAGCGGCCACAGATTGTATTGAAGAAGCTGTAAATAAGCAGCCGTTACCGCGCCCCATATAGCAACCGAAAGATAAATGGTATTAAGCCATTTGACGTTTTTGTTGTTGATGTTGAAGCGGTACGCCAGCACCACCGACGGAATAACCGCCCACACGAACACCTGCCAGAATTTTACGCCTTTGATTATCTGAAAAGCGGCGTATACTACAACGGCAATCAGCCACACGGTGAGTATTCCCAAAAGCATAATGGCAAGCTTGTCGCGGTTGTCTTCTTTTTTTTGCTGTATTGCTTCGTCCGAGACTATTTCTACGGCGTTTTCGTGCAGCAGGTCGTCCACGGTTATTCCGTAAAATTCCGCAAGCCTGGCAAGCGTGGCTATGTCCGGAACGGTAGAGCCGTTCTCCCAGCGACTTACGGTTTTGTCCGAATAGCCCATTTGTTCGGCAAGTTCGGATTGTTTAAGCTTTTTGCTTTTCCTCAACTCCGTAAGATTGTCGGCGATTATATCTTCTATGCTCTTTTCGTTTAACTCTTCCATATATTCGATTTTATCCTTTTTTTCGTCAAAAGTCAACAGTTTTTTAGTTATTCTCATTTCGTGAGAGTATGTTCTCCCGAAACAAGAGGCGTCGAACCCGAATAGTCGGACAAAAACGATTGATTTAACGCCCCGAAAAAAGTACAATATAGGAGCGAAAAACAAACGGGTTTTTCCGAAAAACAAAGGAGATTTTTTTTGATGAAAAAGAACAAAATCGCAGCGGCACTGCTTGTCATTGCAATTGTTTGCTGTGTATTGTCGGCAATTGCATGCAACGGAGAAAACGTAACCGTGCCGGAAACGGTAGCCGGAAAGGATACCGTAATTTCCTCGCTGAAAAACGCGCCGGACAGTTACGACGCCGAAACGGTAATATACGCCGTAGTCGGTAAAATCAAGTCGTATTCAACCTTTACTACGAAAAGCGCGGGGACTTCCGTGGCGAAAAAAGGATTTATTACCTATACGCAGAAAACCGAATGCACCAAGGTTAAAAACGGCGACGAATACTACACCGACTCGGCTTCGAATTCCACGCTTGTAAATACACGCCACGAAGTCATGGTCAAAAACGGGAAAGTCGCTTATCGCAACAATTCCGGAACCATCGATACGGCAACTTACGACGATTATCTGGCAATATACGGAGTTACGCCCGATAAAACCATAAGCGGACACGTGTTCAATCACGATTCCGTTCGTTATGCCGCGCTTGAAAAAACCGAAGGCGATACATATACGTATAAAATAGTCCTCGACAAGGACGCGGCAAACGCGCTTATTGTCAAACAGATGAAAATGGTGGGAGGTTTAGACGGCTATCCGGTATTTACCAAGGATACCGAAGCTACTCTCATAATTAAAAAGGACTTCACTCCCGTATCGTATTCGTACCGTAGCGCATACAATATTTCGATTGCCGTTCTCGGCGAAGTGGGTTGCAACGAAGAAAACACCGTATATTTCGATAATTTCGATAAAGAGGTTACCCTTCCCGATTCAAAAGCTTTCAACGGAGCCATCAACGAACAACCGTCCAAAGTAGCTCCGGGCAGAGCCGACGTTAAGGACGAAAACCTCGAAACGGTAGTTTCCGCGCTTTTGCAATCCGACCTCGAAAACGGAATAGTACTCGGCGGAACAATTTCCGCAGGCGAATTTTCGCTTCCGGTCAGAATAGAAGGAAAGGCAGACATTAACGGTCTTATGCAGGGAACGGCAAACCTTTACACCGCATTCCGGGCAACCGCGTCGATAATATCGCCTGTCGGCACTGCGGAAGTAACGTACTATGACGGCAAGTTCTATCTCAATCTGTTCGGATGTAAATATGTGTTCTCTACCAATCTCCCCACGGAAGAGCGTACTAACATCACGGATATCGACACAACAAAATTTTTCAAAATAACAAAGTCGGAAGAAAATGCAGATACCTATATAATTACTCTTGCCGACGTGTACAACGACATAATCGCAACCGCGCTTAAATCAGCCGGCATGATAGAAGACGAAAGCGAGTTTTCGTTCTCGCTCAACGCTTATATCCGCGGCGGCAGAGTGGGAGTAGCGGGAGCGGACTTCCGCATGGGCGAAGTAACTCTAAGCGCCGAGCTTGCGCTTTCCGATAAAAAATACAATCTGCCCGCCGATCTCGATAAATACGAAAGCGAAATCTCGTTCTCGAAGAATGTCGAAGTATATCTCGGCGGCTCGTTGGCAAGCGAAAAGCCGGGCGCAATCGTGAAAATCGGCGCGGCATACGACGCTGCTCAGCCCAATCCCGTAAAGGCGTTCAAAGCCGAAATCAACATTGAAATCGCAAGCAACATAAAAAGCCTGATGGGCATGGCTTCCGCGTTCGGCAGCGATCTTCCCGAATGGTTCGGAGCGTTTTCCGAGGCGGACAGCGTCAGAATCGTCGTCGAAGACGGATGCGCGTATTTCGTGATAACCAAGGATGAAAAAATCACTTATTTCCAAAAACTCGGAGGATTTAACAAAGCCGCAACGCTTGACGAAGACAGTGCCGTGATCGATACCGTTAAAATGTTGCTTCCGATAATCAAGGAACTTCTGCCTCAGATTATTTCCGGAAATTACGAAGAAGGCGTTCTCACCTTAGGCGTAAGTCCCGCCATGGTAGACCTTCTCAACCAACTGTTCTGGAACGATTTGCAGGATACGCTCATTGACGCTATCGGCAGAACGGGCGGCGTAATGCTTCCCATGATGCTTGGCATCAATAATCCGCTTGCGGCAATCGAAATGGAAATTCCGCTTACCGAAAACGCCGAGGGAAAGCCCACGCTGTCTGTCTACACGTACGATCTCGCCGCGAACGAAGTTTACGACGAAAACAAAGAATACGACGTCGTTCGTCTTCTTGCGCTTTCTCTTTGCGACGGAGAAGAGTATACTTACAACCTGGATATGAAAACTCTTGCAGCCGCTTACGACAATTCCGCTTCGGTTCGCGAACTTATGACCGCTATTGTCGAAAATTATGCGCTCACTGCAGAATATCTCGGCACCGTTGAACAGGCGGCGGACGCTTATAACGCGCTTTCCGAAAGCGAAAAAGCAATGGTCTTCAATGCGTTTTACGTAAAGCGTTCGCTGTTTGGCGGAGCAACCGCAACTTTTCTGCCCGAAAAACTCAAAGCCGATTACGAAAAGGATAAAAAGGCGGCGGAAGATTTCGCGGCAAGCGTTGAAAGCGGCAAGCTTACCTCTCTCAATGATAAGTACGACAAGCTTACTGCCGTTCAGCTTGATTATCTCGCAAGCAGTTATAAGTCCGAACTCGCAGCTTATATTGCCAAGAGAGTAGCGGGCGAAGCCGACACCAAAAATTCGATTATCGCCGCAATCGCCGAAATTTCCGAATTCGACGTCGAAGGAGCAACGCTCGATCGGTTGTACGACAGGATGCTCGAACTCGAAAAAGTATATGCGTTGATTGTAAAATGCCTGCCCGAAACGCTCGAAGAAGTAGATCTCACCGTGTTTAACGCTCAGCTCGATCTTGCAGTATCCGCTTATGCCGCAAAACTCGAAGAAACGGCAAACGCATACGTCGAAGAAATGAAAGTTATGGCTTACGACTGTACGCTCACGCCCGAACAGCTTATCGAAAAGTATGAAATTTACTCTGCTTTTGAAGGTAAATACTGCACCGATATGCTGAAAACATCGGTAGGCGAGCTTATTAAGGCTAAATCGCCGAAAATCGAAGATACTTGCTATAAGGTTACCCTGTACAACGGCTACAATCGTAAAGGTATGGTTGCCGCAGCCGCTCAGGTTGCCGAAAAAGCAATCGACGACCTTATCGGAGGCGAGTACGACGACCAAACAATTAAGGCTAAGGCAGCTCTTATAGAAACCGTGATCGGCTACACCGACGAGGCAAACGTTTCCAATTACGACAAGTTTGTCGAGTTTACCGAAAACAGACAATAAATGCGTTTTATAACCGAGAGAACCGCCGGCATTTTCCCGAAAAGAGAGAACCGCCGGTTTTTTCGTGGCGGCATAAATTTAATAATAAACTAATTTTATTTTCGCTGTATAAGCTTTGTAAAATGCTATAATGTAGAAAGAGAAACGGGCGGCGTTTTTATGTCGTCTCAACAAGGAGTAAGGATATGGAAAAGTATAATGCGATAGTGGTGGGCGGAGGTTTTTCCGGAACCATGGCAGCTTGCTCGGCTGCGCGTGAAGGACTTAAAGTTTTGCTGGTCGAAAAAAGCGGAACGCTGGGCGGCGCGGCAAGTCTTAACTACGTTTTGCCTTTCATGGGCTACGAAATGAGAAAAAAGAACGTTAAAATAATGCTGAACCGCGGTCTTTTCAAGGAATTTTTGGGCAGACTGAGCATTTATGACGTTACCGACGGCGGCGAAAAAGGCGGAAAAGTATTGGCGTCCGATCGCTCCACCTATAACGAAGAGTTTTTAAAAATCGTACTTGACGACATGACCGATTATTACGGCGTCGATGTTTTGTTTCACGCCACGCTGGAAAACGTTCTCGTCGACAAGGGCAGAATAAGAAACATAACCGTGGGCGGTCCGTTTGGCAAAGAAACTATATTTGCCGATTATTTCGTGGACGCTACGGGCGACGCGCTTTTGTCCGTGCTTTCCGGTTGCGAATTTCATGTGGGTCGCGAAAACGACAATAAATGCCAGCCTATGACGCTGTGTTTCCGTATGGGCAACGTAGACGTAAAACGCTTTTTTGCCGAAGATCACGCCGCCGTAAACGAACTGTGGAAGAAAAAACTCGCCGCGGGCGAATTTATAAATCCACGCGAAGATATTCTGGCTTTCCGCACGACTACCGACAGTGTTTTGCACCTTAATTCCACGCGAGTGCTTAAAAGTCCGGTGGACGCATTTGAAAAAAGCAAAGCCGAGAAGGAAGGCAGAAAGCAAATGCTGGAACTGTATCGTTTTTTGCGAGACAATGCGCCTTCATGCAAAAACGCCACGCTTTTGTCGTCGTCGGTGGAAATCGGCGTTCGCGAAAGCAGAATGGTAAAGGGCGTTTACGAATTTACCGCCGACGATATAATTTCGTGCCGTAAGTTTGACGACGCGGTGGCTGCCGGCAATTACGACATAGACATTCATTCTCCCGACGGAAGCGGAACTTCGCACTACTGGATTCCCGCCGGCGAATACTACACTATTCCGTATCGTGCGCTGCTGCCCGAAAACATGCGCAATCTGCTGGTTGCCGGAAGATGTATCTCGTCCACGCACGAAGCTCAGGCGTCGTACCGCATCATGCCTATAGTGTCGTGCATAGGCGAAGGAGCGGGCGCGGTGATAGCGGCTGCGGCAAAAGCTCACAAGAGCCTTGAAAACATAACCGCAGACGAAGTGCGTGCCGCGATAGACAAATACGACCTTGTGGAAGGCTATCCCGGAGTGCTTTCTCAAAAAAATTAACCAAAAAGTCACCCGCGCGGCCATAATCGCGATATAATAAAGTAAGAATTTTGCTTCATCGCACCGGCGGGAGGAATTGACCATGAAAAAAAACTACACGGCGACCATGTGGGCGTGTTATACGGGATACATAACTCAGGCAATCGTAAACAATTTTATTCCGCTGTTGTTTGTTACATTTTGTTCGACGTACGGCATCCCTATGGAAAAAATAACGCTGCTCATTACGCTTAATTTTATAATTCAGCTGTGCATCGACGCAATCAGCACCAAGCTTATCGATAAAATAGGCTATCGTACGAGTGCGATAATAGCTCATGTGTGTGCGGGCGGAGGGCTTATACTTCTGTCATTTTTGCCCGAACTTACACCCGATCCGTTTGTAGGGATTCTGATTTCGGTGTTTGTTTATGCGCTTGGCGGCGGCTTAATCGAGGTGCTTATAAGTCCGATAGTAGAAGCCTGTCCCACCGAAAACAAGGAAAAGGCAATGAGCCTTCTGCATTCGTTTTATTGCTGGGGACATGTGGGCGTAGTGCTTGTGTCCACCGCGTTTTTTGCTCTGTTCGGCATAGAAAAATGGCGTGTTCTCGCCATATTATGGGCGATTATTCCCGTGTTCAACGTGTTTTTGTTCTCGGTCGTGCCTATTTATACTCTCGGTGGAGAAGATCGTAAATCCACGCCTTTGAAAAAACTGTTCGCAAGCGGAACTTTCTGGCTGTTCATGCTTATGATGGTGTGCGCAGGGGCCGGCGAACAGGCTGTAAGTCAGTGGGCTTCCGCGTTTGCCGAAACCGGGCTTAACGTTTCCAAAACGCTCGGCGATTTACTTGGACCTATGATGTTTGCGTTTACGATGGGTTTATCGCGTCTTATTTTCGGAAAATTCGGCGAAAAAATGAAACTCGACGTATTTATGATTATAAGTACATGTCTGTGTCTGTGTTCATATATGCTCATATCGCTTGTGAACAATGCTGCCGTCGGTCTTATGGGATGTGCGCTTTGCGGCTTTTCGGTGGGTATTATGTGGCCGGGAACGTACAGTAAGGCGGCAAACGAAATGCCGTGGGGAGGGACTTCTATGTTTGCGCTTCTCGCGCTTGCCGGCGATGTCGGCTGTTCGGCAGGTCCCACGCTTGCCGGGTTTGTGTCGGGCGCATGCGGCGACGACCTTAAAAAAGGCATTTTGTCCGCGATAATTTTCCCCGTACTAATGCTGGTTTCGCTGTTGATTTTTACAATAACGGGCAAAAAGAAAAAAGCCGAGCCTTATTCGGGCGCAAACGGCAATTTATAAAATATTTCCGCCCGATATAAACCGCGTGCAATTGTATTCAGCCGAATAAAAAAGAGAAAGGAACGATTTGGTGTCGTTCCTTTTTTTGTGTTTAATACGGAAAACACTTGACCGAATTTCTTAAAAATGAAGTAAAAACATCTGCGTATGCAATTTTATGCCTGCTTGTTCATATAAATTTATAAAGCCGCAGATAAGGAGAAATAAGGTGGATTACAAAAAAATACCGGTTATTTTATCAGGAGAGAGGGGACGATGTTGCGTTACGCTCGAAACGACAAGCTACGGAAGTACGCTGCGGTGCGGGTTGAAGCCGGACGAAAATCAAACGCTGTATCTTGCCGTTCGCGACGGCGAAAACGTGTTTGTCCGCAAAATAGACGGAAAAACTTTCGTGCTGCCTTTCGCCCCGAGCGTAAACGCGCATTATATGGTTATAGACGCGTCTTCGCGCAAAGCCGTGTTGTACGGAACCAGGTCCGCCAAACGCCTGTGGCATGCAAATATGACCGACGGAGTGATGAAGTATGTACCGAAAAAAGACGATTTTCCGAAAAAAGAGAACAATAAGCCTGAAAACGCGGGCAGCAAGAATCAGACTGTGGCGGCGGCAAAATACGACGACGAAGCGATAGCACAAAATAATTATTACCCGGAGGAATATTTGTTTATGCCCGGATTAAACCGTAAGTACGACAACGAAAATCACGCAGCCGTAAATCGCACGCTTTCGGCAATGTCGCGAGCTTATCTGTGCGGAGAAAACGTCTTGCCGCAAGAAAAAGCGAACGGAGTTTTCGCGCTGCAAAAAAAATACGTGTTGAATGTCGAAGCTTGCACCGCTCCCGTTTGCGCGGCAAACTTTTCGTGTGCGGAAGCGACGGCGCCGACCGCTGAAACCGCTTTTGCAGACAAAGAAGAGAAAAAATCGATTTCCGTGAAAAACAAAGAAGCTTTGCTTTCCGCTCGTCGCCGCAAAATAGTGCCGCTCGCCGCCGATTTTTACGACGAAATACGTCCGAAAATACAAAAACTTTTCTCTTCTGCCGAACGCATGACCGTGCTTGAAAACAAAATGCCGGACACGAAATGGGTTAAGGTTCCGTACGAAAAAAACGGGTATTACGTCGTGGGAATTATAGGTTCCCGACCCGATTACGTTGCATACGGCTTACCGGGAAAAAACGCCGCGTTTCCGCCCGAAGAACTTGGCGAAGGAGCGCGGTGGTGGGCATTCGACCCCGAAGAAGAGGACGGCGACGGAGTGTGGCTTTTATATCAGGACGCTCGAACGGGAGAAAGCGTGCGCGATCCTTTTTGACAATACGCATTCGGTTGCCTTTTTAAGTTGAATTGAGGAGCGGAAAAGATATTTTAAGTACGAAAATGCAGTTAATTTCAAATAGATAATCATAAAACAGTTGACTTATGTCGCCGATTTGGTTATAATAGATAATGATTTAATTTTTGGAGTAACAGCATTGATGAAAAAAATCGTAACAATTATAGCCATTGCGCTCGTATGCGTACTCGGTCTTGCAGGTTGCGGAACCGCGTCCAAGGTTGATAAAGTCGACTTTAAAACGCAGAACTTCAACTATTCGATAAGCGGAAACGGCGGCAGCGTCGTGCAGTACGGAAACTACCTGTACTTTATCAACGGAACGCGCGGCTACGAAGATACTGACGCAACCAACAACGTTGCAGGCAAGGTTATCAAAGGCGCTCTCTATCGTGCAGAGCTCACCGGCGAAATGACCGATATCAAGGGCAGCGTTATAATCGACGGGGACAAGCTTGTAAACGGTGACTACAAAACCGGAAACAAGGCAAAGTTCAGAATGGTACGCGACGAAAAAAGCGGCATCCGTCTTGTATCCGAAAAAGGCACGTCCTACGACAACAAAGAAATCAATGTCGTAAACGTAGAGCTTATTTCTTCTAAAACGGTAGGAACGAGCGGCTATGCAAAAGGCGGACTTTATGCATACAACGGCTACATTTATTTTGTAAGCCCCTGCAATCAGAAAAACAAGTCCGGTACGGTTATGACCGATTACAACGAGTTTTACCGTGTTTGCCTTGCAACCGGCGAAACGCAGAAACTGCTCACCAGCGAAACCGCAAACGCATCAAAGCCCTACGGCGTTTATTGCTACGACAATAAGATTTATCTCAACTATGTCGAAACGGGCGACAGCGACAGAATCATGAGCGTTCTCATCGACGAAAAGACCGGTGACGTTATCGAAAAGAAAATAATAGCGGACAAAGTGACCGACGTTCTGATGCCCGTAAAAAGCGAATATTATTACAATATTCCCACCGACACCGTATACGACTTCATTTACTACGGAACCAAAGGCAGCGATATCGACAACTATCGTACAGACACCGTTATGTCTTTCGTTCGTCCGGACGGTAGCGAAAACACCATCTTCAATTACGGCGGCGACGCTGCTCTTCTTGACGTACAGGGAGGAATGCTCCTCTATAAAATGACCGTAGGCGGAATTATGCAGATACGCGCAACCGACATGTACAATTACTTCGTAGACGGCAGTCAGTCTTTCAAGAAAATACACGGAGAAGAAAAGTATGAGGGTGCTTTCGAGTCCGACGGAACCGTATTGTCTTCTTCGGCAATTAAGTCCGCAACCGCAATCAACTGCTTTGTTCCCGGTATCGGCGTAAATACCAATGCGGTATACGCTGTTCTCACGTCTGCAAACGCAACCACTTCTTCCAACAACGATCTTACGTTGTACGCTCCCGACGGCAGCGTTAAAGTGATTGCAAGCGGAGCGGGCGCAAAAGTCGTAAATCATACCACCGATAAGCTCTTCTACGTTATGACCGAAGACAGCGTGCTTAAACTGCACTCCGTCGATTTAACGGGCGCAAACGATACTGTTGTCTATTCCGACGTTACCGAAGCTACTTTCATGACCGACATTCAGGCGGATTACCTCGTGTTCTTCGGAAAAGCAGACGGCGAATATTCTGGATACACGTTCTTCTACGACCTCAACGGACTGGAAGGCGACAATGATCCTTTCTTCGTGGGACAGAAGCTTGAATCGGAAACCAAGTCCAATGTCGGCGAAATCAAACTTAACACCGAAAACGCAAAGCTTGCATATCGTAAAGGCGACGGCGTGGACGTAAGCGGTCTTACTCTCACGGCTTACACTCATGCGGATAAAGACGGCGAAAAAACCGTAATCGAGGAAAACGTTGCGGTAACTTCCGATATGATCAGCGGCTTCGATACTTCCGCGGTTGCCGACGCGGTTACCGTAACCGTAACTTACAAGGGCGCAACGGCAACGTATGAAATTTCGGTTGCCGACAGCACCGAAAAAGCAGGTTGCGGCGCAGCAGTAGGCTGGACCATCGGCATCATCGCATTGGTTGCGGTTGCCGCAATCGCCATCATTCTCTTCACAAAGAAGAAGGAAGCGTAATTAAAACCAAAGGATAAACAAACGGCGTTCGTTTTTCGCGGGCGTCGTTTTTTCGTTACAAACAAACAGAAAGAAAAGCCGCCCGAAAGAAAAAGGAGAAAGAGCAGCGCGGAAACACGGGAAGGCTTTTGTTGCTCTGTCGTCGTCGCATAAAAGGTTGAGGTCGGAAAATCAAAAAACGTGAAAAAAACGCCAAAAAACACGAATAAACACCGAAAATTGCTTGACATAAATTTTCTTATGTAGTAAAATATTAGGGCATTCG
>ENA-UEQL01001423-UEQL01001423.1-human-gut-metagenome-genome-assembly--contig:-NODE-1423-length-16752-cov-6.073943_pt1 | contig 16752 bp, 11 predicted proteins | sample MGYA00242905_ERZ507926 | MGnify/ENA primary metagenome ERZ507926 (study PRJEB26167, sample SAMN06115531) | human gut metagenome | host: Homo sapiens | place: China:Henan | collected 2015-09-09...
CTCGAAGTATTTTTCGATAAGAGCGTCGTCGGTTTCCGCCGCGAGTTCAAGATTTACTTTTATTTTTGAAGCGATTTTTGGTATTGAAGAGGGAGTGTAGCGAGCTACACGACCGATGAAAGGTCAAAAAGCGGTCAAAAAGAAAGGTAAAGATTGAAATTTATTGCTGTCCGGTAAAACTTCAAAGAACATAAAATCCCTCCCCGAAGTTCCGTAAAATAGGACTCCGGGGGTTATTTTTTCAAAAGTAAGCCCCCTTAATCCAAAAGACTTAGTTCTGGCGGTGCTTTTTGCTCCTCCTTTGCAAGGAAATCATTCCAAGTTTTTTCGGGGTTTTCCATAAATGCGATAAAATCGACGTAGTACATAAGCATAAGTCGTACCATGGTAACAACTTGCGAGAATGCACAGTGTCTCTTTATGCTTCTTGACAGAACCTTTATCAGCAGATTGGCTATCAGAACCACCCATGTCTGTATTTGTATGGCGTTGACGCTTTCCCCATAAAAGAAATGAAGCGGGAAGTTCTGTTTAAGTTGTTTGTATAACGACTCGATAGCCCATCTTAAGCGGTAAATTTCAGCAATGTCCTCAACCGTGAAGTCAAAGTTGTTAGTCAATAGCACAACTGGTTTCTTGTTCGCATAAAATATCTCCACCCTTCGTGCCTCATGGGTGAGTTCCCCTCTTGTAAAAAGCACTTTCTTGTCTATATGCGTCACCAGTCCCTGCGGGTTGATGTAAGTAAAGGATTCAAGTTCTTCGTACTTAAGGTTTTTCTTCATTTTGGTCACGTAGCACACACCTTCTTCGGTAAGACGTTGGAATTGTGCAATGTCGACGTAACCACGATCCATCGCCAAAGTGGAGTCTTTTGGCAAATGTACCTCCTTCAGCAGGTAATGATTGTGTTTTGCAGCGGATGTGAGCTGCACCACCATTGGCACGCCGACATGATACTTCATTACCGTATGCACTCTCATACCGCCTTTCTTCTTGCCTGATTTCGGGTGCCGCCCGACACCTTTGAGTATGTTGTCGAAGAGCGTTATTATGGTGGAATCCATCATGTAAAGCAGCTTCTCCCAGTCTTTAGACTCGTGCGTCTGCCCCTTATAACTCTTGGCAGGGCGGCTGTCCGCTAAAAACTTGGCATACTTTTCCAACAGATATGCATAGACACTTGCAAAGAACTCCTTAGGACGACGTATATTGGCCTCTGCAAGCATACTACGGCGCTATATAATAAGGTGAGGAAGAAAAAAATAAAATATACTACAAAATTGTTATATATTAATTTGGTTGTATAACATTTTTGTAGTACCTCTGCAGTGAATTAATAAAACAAGTGTTTAACAAATTAAAAAAATAAAATGAAATGAATTAAAGAAACAAGCGTTAAAACATGGGTTTCATTTCGTGAAGCACGGCAAAGAACATGATGTATATTATAACCCAGTAACAGGCGTAACCGTGCAATTAGAAAGACATGGGAGCCAAGAAGTACGCAAGGGCTTGGCCTTCAGGCTTAAAAAACAAATAGGATTTTAACAACAAAGGCGAGGGGCGGCCCCCCTCCCCTCGCCTTTATTAAACAAAAAAAGAAATGGCAGATAAGGAATTTATTGTGACGATCGAGAAAGACAACGACGGAACATTTATAGCATATAACGTGGACAAAAGCCCCTACACACTGATAGGGCGCGGCGGCACGGTGAAAGAGGCGAAGGCGGATTTTCTGCACTCAATGCAGGAAGTAAAGGCAAGCGAGGAGGAACGAGAGGGCGCAGCCGCTCCCATTCTGTCGGCTTCCCCTGTGTTTAAATTTGATTTGTCATCACTGTTTGAATATTATTCAATGCTGAACGTAAGCGCATTTGCGCGGTATCTGGGAATTAACGAGACATTAATGCGCCAGTACAAGAAAGGAAATACTTATATTTCCGATGCGCAGTTACAGAAGATAGAAACCGGAATTCATCAGTTAGGGGCGGACTTCCTCGGGCTTCGGCTCGTGTAGGGTCTGCGCCCGTCATTTCATTTTATCCCGACAAGGTTTGCACCCTGTCGGTTTTTTTTTGCTCTGTTACTTCGTGGTGCCTACCAGATAGTTCATTCCGAGGTGTCCGAGTTTGTGAGCCTCCGCCTTCATGCCTATCTCAAGTTCGCGCAGAGAATCAAAGTGTTTGAGGATGCCGAACAACATTACGACGAGATGTTGGTAACCGTCAAAACGCTTCACGTAAGCCTCGCTTCCTTTCGTTTCGCGGCTTATTTGAAGGATCTTCTCCTTGTCGAGTATCTTTATACTTGATATAGACCTGCTGTCCGGTAAAATGGCTATCTATGCTCATGGTTATATATTTTTTAGCAAAACAAAGATAACCAAAAGGGCTGATACTTCGTGAGAAGTGACAGCCCTAATTTATTTTGCTTAAAAAAGTTTTACCGGACAGCAATAATTGAAATTAGAAGGGATAAAAGTTTAAATATAATCTTCGTCAGAAAAGTTTAGACGACTTCAATATCCCTATTGCTATTATCAATATCTTGTGTACTATCAATCAGAGCAAAACGTCTACCAGCAGTACACTACCATCACGCTTCTTCCCTTGCCCTAGAAAAAAAGACAACATGCCCCAGACAACACAAAAGCCGCACACATGCCACTAGTCAATAAAGACGAAGCATGTAAGCGGCTTGTTACGATGATAAATGTTGACACCACGCGCGTTGAAAATGGCAGGGGCAAGATGCACGAGGCACACTGAGCATTCTGAACAACCGGAGCCTAAAACGCCCCATAAATCATACAGATGCTAACTTACTCGTTTCATCAAGTTCTTTCTCTCAAAAGAAAAAGACTATCAACAAAATCAGTTTACTGAGTTTGGAATCGTTTGCTTGCACGAAGTATATGACGTGCTGCCGACATTAACTCTTGAGTCTCTTGTAAGGTAGAAAGATAGAGCAAAGCGACCTTAATGTTAGAGTCTTCACGCTGAATACGATCTTGTTGTGCGTGGCGTATTTGCGAGATGCGACTCTTAATGGCATTACCTTGAACTAGAAGTTCGTCAGAACCCTCAAAGTTGCCCGTTGAAATCATACGTTGCTCATTTTCTAAGAACTTATCTACATCATTGCAAACGGGGATAAACTCGTCCACATAATCTTGTGGTAAAGGATTGAAGTTGTTGTCAACATGCTCCACACATGGTTCGAGCATACGCTTCAAGCCATATATGATTTGCGTCGAGTTATTACAACCCAAGTGGAACCAAGTGTTCTTTTCTACTGCAACGAGATAGTCAATCTTACGCATACCAAGAATTTCCTTACGACGATAACGCTTCCATACACTCTTCTCATTTTCGATATCATGTGACGCCGTACGGAGTGCGCGAATGTTCTCATGCATTAACCCTTGCGTAATGTTGCGGAATGTAGTGCGCGTAAAGGTAAGCATATCCGTTTGCGTACGACGTACATGCTCTAAGAGCAACTGCCACGTTTCGGCCTTATCATGACTGCGTACCAACTGACGGAAAAGCAAATCAACATTGTCCTGTTCACGCTTTTGCTTAAACTTGCGGTTGTTGTTGATTATTACTAATGCAACTACACACATAACCAATATCATGGCGAAGAAACCGCCCCAGTGATTAATAGTTGCAATGAGGAAACTTACAATAAAGGCTGCACCAGCTGTAATAAACCAGCCACCGATTACGGTTATAACACCCGTTATACGATAAACTGCAGTCTCGCGTCCCCATGCACGGTCTGCCAACGAAGAACCCATTGCTACCATAAAGGCTACATAGGTGGTAGACAATGGAAGTTGTAAAGACGTGCCGACTACGATTAAGAAACCTGCCATAACCAAATTAACAGCAGCACGCACTTGGTCAAAAGCTGCGCCCTCGGCCATAACAACGCCCTCTTGGTCAAAACGTGTATTCACCCAATTTGATACACACTTGGGGACGTGCTTTGACATGGCATTGGTCGTATTTAACACAGCACGAACGGTGCGACGTGCTAAACGCGATGAAGAGAATACTTCTTCTCCCTCATCTTGTCGCGAAAGGTTGACCGTTGTCTCAACCACCTTGTGTGCCTTCTTAGAAGTACAAATGGCCACAGTCATGACTACACCTGCTGCTATAAGGAACAAGTGCTTGAACGGCAACTGGCTTTCGCCTGCTAACACTGTCATCATATAATCATTCGCATTTTGACCAGCCCCATTTGCAGAATAATCAAGGAATGACTCAAGGCCAGCTAAAGGCGTACCTATAAAGTTGACTAAGTCATTACCTGCAAAGGCCATAGCCAACGCAAAGGTGCCAAACAGTACAACGATGCGGAAAATGTTTACTTTCAGTAAATGTAACACTTCCATTATCACCGTAAACGAGCCAAAGCAAACTAACAAAATATTCAAGCGATTTTGGTCAATCCACTCAGGCGTCCAACCTATGGAAGTAAGCAGAGGGCTTGTGCGCAGGCCACTTACCAACAAGAAATAAAATATAGAAGTGATACTCAAACCGCCAAAGATAGCTATACTATAACGAAGGTGCTTCTTGTATTGAAATGTAAAGATTAAACGTGCAATCCACATTACAATTAGACCAAACACAAAAGCTATGGCGACAGAAAGGAATATACCGATTATAACGCTCAAAGCCTTATCGGTATTAATGAGTTGAGCGTAAGTTAAGCCGTGGCTTAATATTTTAGAAAAGGCGAGTGCTGTACTACCACCTAACAAGCCAAACACCATTGATACGGTGGTTGACGTAGGCATGCCTAACGTATTAAAGATGTCAAGCAATATTACATCGGTAGCAGCTACGCCTAAAAAGATGCACATCACATCGTCTAACGAATAATAATGCGGATTGAGCACACCATGGCGCGCTATATCCATCATTCCGCTTGATGTACTTGCACCAACAAAGATACCGATTGCAGCTACTACAAGAATGGTGCGAAACTTTGCAGCCTTGGCTCCCACAGCGGGGCTAAGAAAGTTTACTGCATCATTGGCCACACCGACCGACAAGTCGAACGTGGCTAATACAAAAAGGAATATTAGTATTCCAAGATAAAAGAAATCCATATAACGTGGGTTCAAATGTTATGCTGCAAAATTAGTATATGCGAAGTTAATTGCAAAGGCTTTTGTTAAATTTCTGTTACATTCGTATAAAGTTTTTGTGACGCTATAGCGATTTGCGTAAGTTGATTTGTTCTTAACAACAAATACAAACAACGACTTATTGCGCCTACGCAATCCTTAAGAATTGCGATTATTCCCAGCACTCACGATTGATTTATTTTACCCACACTATTCGTTACAGAGCCAACATTTCTTTCTCCGTCCTATTTCGCAGACATTCTGATACCCATCCAAAACTTACTTCTAAAAAAAACGCTCAACAAATAACTTGCTTCGTTATTTGTTGAGCGTTCAAGAACTTATACTTAACTATTTACTTTAAGAACCAAAAGCTACTGCTATCCAATAAGTAAGCAAAGAAGCCACATAGGCAAATAGTGTAGTATATCCTGCAGTAAAGAGCGCCCACTTCCAACCCCCGCTTTCATTCTTAATAGCAGTAATGGTTGCTATACAGGGGAAGTAGAACAGGATAAAAACTAAGTAGGCCAAAGCTGAAGCAGTAGTCATATTCGATCGCAATGCCTGCGATAAGTGTGTATCGCTTGCAGCACTATCTGTATCAACGTCCTCATTGGCATACATAACAGCTAATGTACTAACAACAAGCTCTTTTGCACCGACACCCGAAAGGATACCTACACTCATTTTCCAATCAAAATGCATAGGCGACATCACGGGGGCTATAAATTGGCCCAAAGACTGTAAGTAAGAATCTTCAGGTTCATCTACTGATGCACTCTGCTCCACAGCAACTTGTTCCGTTTGTGCAGCGTCTGCTACACTCGAATGGGGAAAATAATTTAATGCCCATATAATCAATGAGAATACGAGAATAATTCCTCCCATCTTTTGCAGATACTGACGACCTTTTTCCCAAGTATGCATAAGCACCGACTTAGCCGTTGGCATGCGATAAGGAGGCAACTCCATAACAAAGGGTAAATCCTCGCCTTTCATCAAGAAGCGACTAAACACACGCGCCATAAGTATAGCTGCTAAGATGCCTAACGCATATAATCCTAACATCACCGCTGCGCCATTCTGTGGAAAGAATGCACTCACCAATACTACGTAAATAGGTATTCGAGCAGAACACGACATAAACGGTGTAATCAGCATGGTAATCAATCTACTTTTGGGATTTTCGATTGTTCGTGTTGCCATAATAGCAGGCACATTGCAACCAAAGCCCATCACCATGGGAATAAACGACTTACCATGCAATCCCATGTGGTGCATCAACTTATCCATTATGAATGCGGCACGAGCCATATAGCCCGAATCCTCTAATAATGAAATAAATAAGTAGAGGATCATGATATTGGGCAAGAATACTATCACTGCGCCCACACCACTTATAGCTCCGTCAATAATCATATCCTTCAGCATTCCGTCAGGCATTACATATTGCACAAAGGCTGAAAGTTGACTAACCAACCAATCTATCCAATCCATAGGGTAAGCACCCACTTGGAAGGTGATGAAGAAGATTAAGAAAAGTACGACAAAGAACAATGGGAAGCCCCAATAGCGATTGGTAACAAAGGCATCTATCTTCTCCGTCACGGTACGTCCCTGTCGAGCCACATGGGGTTCGTACGTTTCTTTAAGCGCTCCTTGTATAAAGCCATATTTTGCATCTGTGATGGCATTATCAGGAGTATCGTGTAAGACCTCCTTCAACCGATTATTCTCCTCATATCGTGCAGCTACGAGTTCATCATGTTGGGGCAAAGACTCTACCAAACGCTGCGCCTCTGTATCTCCCTCCAAAAACTTAATAGCAAGATAACGAGTTGAATACTTTGAGCGCAGAGCTTGATTTTTCTGAAAGATGTACTTCAGTCTGTCAATACTCTGTTCTAATTCCTTACCATGATTAACGTGAATGTGACGTTCAAGCGAAGTGTCGTGTTGGTTTTCATACACAGCGATTACCGTTTCAAACAAATCGCGAATGCCTTGTCCCGTACGCGAAATCGTTGGAACCATTGGTACGCCTAACAAATGTCCTAACTGATGATAATCCAATCGGTCGCCATTACGTTGCAAATCGTCATACATATTCAATGCCACCACCATACGTTGATGCATATCAATCAACTGAGTTGTAAGGTAGAGGTTACGCTCCAAGTTGGAACTATCTATTACGTTGATGACGATATCAGGCGTTTCGTCTATCAAGTGGCGGCGCACGTACAACTCTTCTGGAGAGTAAGCCGAAAGTGAATAAGTGCCAGGGAGGTCGACGATACGAAAATGATACACCCTATCTTCATACCCCTCGACAGCACTATTCAAGCAATCGCTTCCGATTGTGCAACTTGTACACGTTGCGCTACAGCCTTCGCCCGACTTCTGGTGATAGATTTCGACCTCGCCCTGGTCGTTTCGTCGAACTTTCACCTTCATATCAAGAAAGCCCTCTTTCGCATCGACCGTCACGCCACTATAATTGCCCACGTGTTCATGTCCACCCGAGGCAACATTAAACAGCGAAGTCTTTCCACAATTTGGATTCCCCACAAGGGCTACATTAATCACACGACGCTTATCTGCAGCCATGCGCTCCATACGAGCCTCCAATTGCAATTTGAGTTCTTCGTCTTCATCTTTACCCGCAACAATACCCTTCAAACTTTCTTCAGGATGCAAACGGACATCATTCTCTGCCTCACTCTCGCTAATCACCTCAACGAGCTTGGCTTCCTCACGACGCAGGGATATCTTATACCCCATTATCTCATACTCTATAGGGTCGTGCAAAGGAGCATTAAGTATTACCTTTACCGTCTTCCCCTTTACAAACCCCATTTCAACGATACGCTTGCGAAAGCCGCCATGGCCAGCCACTTTCACAATTACGCCACGTTCCCCTGTATGTAAATCTGATAAATTCATTGCTTACCTTTTATCGATTAACTTCTGTTTTAGCTTGCAAAGTTACAAATATCAAACGGCTTTACAATACCTACTAATAGGTATTAAATACGGATAAAGCCGCAGTATTACAAAATACTACGTAATTACTTTGCTCGCTCACGTTCTTTATCTACCTTTGTAAAGGTTATTTTTACGCATCTATCACTATATACAATATGAATCAATATATAGATTTCGTACTAGCGTACTCTCCACAAAACGAAGCGATAATAACGCTTTTAAAAGAGAGCAAGCTCTTAAATACGTTGTTATTGGTCGTTTCTAATGACCATGTACAAGAAGCTGAAAAGTTTGTAAGTAATAATTGTAAGGTCATTCAATCAAACAGTCTTACAAGTGCTAAGTTTCTTCGACAAGTAAGTCAGAAGCTTACTGCACCCTACACACTCTTTTATTTAAGCAATCACAAGCTCACACTATCCTATCGAGCATTAGATCGTTTCCTACAAATCGCCTCATGCCTTAACACTGACAGAGAGCCGCTCATGGTGTATGCCGACCATAATGACGGCAACGGAGCACACCCTGTCATCGACTATCAAGAAGGAGCCTTGCGCGATGACTTCGACTTTGGTTCACTCGTACTCTACAGCACCGAAGGAATAAAAGACTTCTTCAAACAATCCAAAACCATTCGTTATCAATACGCAACGCTTTACGCCCTGCGTTTGTTCATTAGTGCAAAAGGCCGAATCGAACACATTCGGGAGTCCTTGTACACAGAAGCTGAAACCGACCTTAGGTTATCAGGCGAAAAGCAGTTCGACTACGTGAACCCCTCAAATAGGGAGGTACAAATAGAGATGGAGCGTGCATGTACTGAACATCTAAAAAGTATCAATGCTTGGCTTGCTCCTAACGAATACGCTGAATACACTGAAGACCAAGGTGCTTACCCAGTTGAAGCAAGCGTTATTATTCCCGTTCGCAACCGCGTTCGTACGATTAAAGATGCTATTCATAGCGCGCTAAGCCAAAAGGCTGACTTTGACTACAACGTCATTGTAATCGACAACCATTCTACGGATGGTACAGCCGAAGCCGTAGCTTCTTTTAATAACGACAAAAGGGTGGTTCTTTTACAACCCGAACGGACAGATTTAGGCATTGGTGGATGCTGGGACTTTGCCGTACGTTCAGAGCACTGCGGCCGATATGCCGTCCAACTCGACTCTGACGACCTCTACTCCTCACCCTCAACGTTACAACAAATCGTCAATGCGTTCCACCAACAACGCGCTGCCATGGTGATAGGTAGCTATCGCATGGTTAACTTTGACCTACAAACACTTCCCCCAGGATTAATCGCACACAATGAATGGACTGCCGAAAATGGGCGTAACAATGCATTGCGCATAAACGGATTGGGTGCTCCTCGCGCCTTCCGAACCGACATCTTGCGACAAATTGGATTTCCCAATACGAGCTATGGTGAGGACTATGCTTTAGGCCTTACTATCTCTCGTCACTATCGCATCGGACGCATCTTTGACGAGCTTTACCTCTGCCGACGTTGGGAAGGCAACTCTGACGCTGCACTAAGTATTGAGAAGCAAAACAAGAACAACGCTTACAAAGACACTCTGCGAACTTACGAGCTAAAAGCTCGCAAGGCGTTGATAGCCCAATGGAATCACCCATTAAGTAAGGACGAGATTGAACACTTCTTCGAACAACAACTTTCTCAATGGGACGAAGCGAAAGAACGCTACGAAGCACTACAAGCGACAGTCATCACCAAAGAGTTAGCTACTGACAACGGAGAATTACGTGTGCAATTCAATCCTTCGCGCATTGTTAGCACGGGAGCTAAAATTGACAAAGAACATCTTAAGCAGCGTGCTTGCTTCTTGTGTGATCACAACAGACCTTCTAAGCAGAAGCAATTACCCGTATTAGGCAACGTACAATTCTTGGTTAACCCCTACCCCATTCTCCCGCAACATTTCACCATACCGACAAGGCATCACGTAGCACAAAACATTAGCCACTTCACAAGTATCATTGATAAACTTGCATGGAATCTGCCTGGACTATTCGTCTTCTACAACGGAGCACGATGTGGTGCTTCTGCCCCCGACCATGCACACTTGCAAGCTGGCGTACGTGGCTTAGTGCCCATCGAGAAAGATTGGAAGTTGTACGAAAATCGATTAGAACGCATCTATCCCTCTACAAAAAACGAAGAGGCTGACCTCGAAGAGCAAGGATACAATCCTAAGACGGGCGGTATCTTCACGCTCAAGGGCTATGCTTGCCCCGCATTCGTCATTCAAGGCCCCGCTTGCGATAGCAATCCTATCTTGCTAAAGAAATTAATAAGCGTACTGCCAGTTGAAAGCAAACGAGCTGAACCAGACATAAACATCTTGTCGTGGCGACAAGACGGTGGGCCTACGGCCGACGACTACATCGTAACGGTCGTATTCGTGCGCAAAAAGCACCGTCCTAATTGTTATTCAGAAGAAGGGAAGGCGCAGTGCCTCGTCAGTCCAGGAGCCATTGACATGGGTGGACTCCTTATCACACCGCGCAAAGAGGACTTTGACAAACTTAATGCAAAATTGGCTACCAACATTCTGCGCGAAGTAACCATTAGCGAATCCGAAATGAACGCTATCGCGCGAAGGCTGCATGGACACAAACATAACAATGCTAGCTCGAAAGATAATTGGACCGCCAAGTCTGAATCTAATTTACTTAAGAAGTTAGCCGAACGCGACATCTCCATTGGTATACTCCATGCACAAAGCATTCAGTTTACGCTCAATGGTCACTACTCTGCTAAAGGCGAGACGGTAAGTAACGAGCAAAAAGCCGAATGCGTTGATGGGGCAATTCTATGGAATGGCAATAAATACAGCGAACTCTGCTTTATACCTGAAAACGAAGGAACTGACTCCTTCACGCTCAAGGACGTTACGATTGGCATCGGTTTTCATTGGGAACGCCAAGAAGAACAAACCTTTAAGGGTAAGTTGCGACTCATCGTTGATGAAGAGAAGTTAGTAGTCATCAACGAACTATCAGTTGAAGACTATCTTGAGAGCGTTATATCATCTGAAATGAACGCCTCCTCATCTCTCAACCTACTAAAGACACATGCCGTCGTATCACGCAGTTGGGTTTACAGCCAAATGCTTCACCGACTTGAAAGCGAAAGTACGTCAAGCGATTTCTTCAACTTTGTTCACCGTCCAGGCGAGACAATCAAATGGCACGACCGCTCAGACCACTCTCTATACGACGTCTGTGCTGATGACCATTGCCAACGCTACCAGGGCATCACTCGCAGTACACTGCCGCAAGTCAAACAAGCCGTGCGCGAAACTACAGGTGAGGTCCTAACCTACGACGGACACTTATGTGATGCGCGCTTCTCAAAATGTTGTGGTGGAGCAAGCGAACTTTTTAGTAGCTGCTGGTCTGACACGGAATACCCTTACCTACAACCCATTCGCGACGACGTCACCCCTTCCCTACCCGACCTCACCATCGAAGCAAATGCTGAACAATGGATACGAACGGCTCCTCCCGCCTTTTGCAATACGCACAATGTACACTTGTTGTCGCAAGTGCTCAACAACTACGACCAAGAAACTACTGACTTCTATCGTTGGCGCGTTGATCTAACACAACAGCAGGTCAAAGAACTCATCAATGAACATACAGGAAAGGACTTTGGCGAAATCATCGACTTGCAACCTGTCGAACGCGGCGTTAGTGGACGAATTATTCGGCTGCGCATTGTGGGGACGAAAACTGAATGGATCGTTGGTAAAGAACTCGAAATCCGCCGTATCCTCTCCAAAACTCACCTCTATAGTTCGGCCTTTGTCGTTGAGCGTCACAATGTTGACGATGCCACCAACATCCCAGCACAATTCACACTCATCGGTGCTGGTTGGGGACATGGGGTCGGCCTCTGCCAAATCGGTGCAGCAGTAATGGCGGATAAGGGCTACACTTACGACTACATCTTAAAACATTATTACAAAGACGCTCATATTCAACGTCTAACAAGTCATAAAGGCATTGAAGACAAATAATCATTAAGACCAGTCACTTTTAGGGGGTGTTCTAAAAACCGAACCTTTTCGTTAAGCCAAATGAGCAAAAGAAAGCTTGCTTTCATTTTGCCATGGCGAGAAAAGGTGCGCGAAAGCGAACTTTTAGAGCACCCCCTTTAACACACACTTAAACTACACATCTATGCAAAGGATAAACGAAGAAAAGCGCGTAATCGAACAAATGATTCGCCTTTACTGTCAAAAGAAAGAAGGTAACCATACACTCTGTGCACAATGTCAAGAACTACTCAATTACGCACACCTTCGTCTGTCACACTGCAAATATGGCAACAATAAACCTACCTGCCAAAAGTGTCCCATACACTGTTACCGTTCTGATATGCGACTCCGCATTAAGGCCGTCATGTCATGGGCAGGTCCAAGAATGCTGCTCTATCACCCTATCGCAGCAGCAAAGCATCTAATTAGGGAACTATTCTAAAGTCAAGACGAAAAAATCCGCCACACATTCACCCATTGGTGCGTGCAGCGGACAGATCAACCAAAATAACATTATATAAGTTTAGTCAAGTCTTATGTATATATGGTTGGTATTTTTACTTTTCGTAAGCTTCCTCGTGAACACCAGCTACGGCACGTCCACTCGGATCATTTACGTTCTTAAAGGACTCATCCCAAGCCAAAGCTTCAGCCGTTGAGCAGGCCACACTCGGAACGCTGGGAACACTTCGAGCAGCACTCTCACTGGGGAAGTATTCCTCAAATATTGAACGATAATAGTACTCTTCCTTATTCATCGGCGTATTAATCGGAAAACGTTCAGCCGCATGTGCCATTTCGTCATCACTTACTGCCGCAGCCGTAACTTCCTTTAGCGTATCTATCCACGAATAGCCTACACCATCCGAGAATTGTTCCTTTTGACGCCAAGCTACACTTTCGGGCAACATATCAGCAAAGGCTTCACGCACTATTTTCTTTTCAATTGTATGACCTGGACACATCTTTGCTTCAGGATTTAAGCGCATCGCAACGTCCAAGAAATCCTTGTCTAAGAAGGGTACGCGACCTTCAACGCCCCAAGCCGAAAGGCTCTTATTGGCACGCAAGCAGTCATACAAATACAATTTCGACAATTTACGTACCGTCTCTTCATGGAAAGCCTTCGCATTAGGCGCCTTATGAAAATACAAATACCCTCCAAACACTTCGTCAGCACCCTCACCCGAGAGCACCATCTTTATACCCATTGACTTGATTACGCGAGCCAACAAATACATCGGAGTGGAAGCACGCACAGTGGTTACGTCATACGTTTCGATATAATATATCACATCACGCACCGCGTCAAGTCCTTCTTGTATAGTATAATTTATTTCATGATGAATGGTGCCAATATAATCGGCCACTTCTCTGGCCTTCGCCAAATCAGGAGCGCCCTTTAAACCTACTGCAAACGAGTGCAACTGGGGCCACCAAGCATCTTGTGTACTATCCGTCTCTACACGTCGCGCTGCAAACTTCTTGGCTACGGCAGATATTACAGAGCTATCTAAGCCACCTGACAACAACACACCATAAGGCACGTCACTCATCAATTGTCTTTTCACAGCAGCTTCAAGCGCATCATGCACCACCTTGACAGAAGCTGCATTGTCTTTCACATTATCGTAGCTTTCCCAATCGCGCTGATACCACTTTACCATTTCCCCTCTGAGCCTAAATAATAATGACCAGGCAAAAATGGCTCGTAAACGTCACAAAAGCCTTCCAACGCCTTTAGCTCTGAAGCGCAATATACCTTACCTTCCTTATCATGACCTATATATAAAGGTATAACACCAATAGGATCACGAGCTATCAAGAAGTCGTCCTTCTCCTCATCGTAAAGCGCAAAGGCAAATATTCCATTTAAATCTTCTAAGAAGTGAATGCCTTTATCACGATACAATGCCAATATCACCTCACAGTCCGAGCCTGTTTGAAACTCATACCGCCCAGCATATCGCTTACGCAATTCTTGATGATTATATATTTCACCATTCACTGCCAACACCTGATGGTGGTCGGGAGCGAAAAGCGGTTGTTTTCCACTTTGCGGGTCAACAATCGACAAACGTTCGTGGCATAATATAGCACTTTTACCACAATAAATTCCACTCCAATCAGGGCCGCGATGACGAATCTTCTTACTCATCTCAAGCGCCTGTTTACGCAACGCAGGTGTTTGTTCTTTAATATTAAAGATGGATACAATGCCGCACATGGTTCAAAAAGTTTCAAGTTAGTTAATGTGTTATGTGATAATAGGTAAACAAACGCTTAATACCCTTTCACAATGCAAATATATAAAGTATTTCTCTTACGCAATGCTTTTTCTTGCGTTTTTTTTTAGATTTTATTCAGCAAACAGATAAGTTAGCTTACATTTTGACAACAGTTCGTTAAAAAATTAGCCAAGCCTAAGCAGCTTTAGCAGTAAATAAAATGAGTTCTTTGAAAAGTTTTTCAATAGCTTGTGAGTCTGGATTAATCCCAAACACGCAAATAAATCTTTCAAGCATATAAGCATTGTGTATGAATGACTTACAAGAGGATATGGAATAAGTACACGCAAAATCCCTTCCACATCAAGAGCAGACGATGTGGAAGGGATTTTCCTATAATTGTAGAGTCAGACTAATGTCAGTGCCTTTTTAGGCCTCTTGACCACCCATTAGCCAGCAATAACAAGCTTTTGGCCGTCAGTGTCAAGTGTCACCTTGTGAGCAAACGACGTGCCGCCACCCTGGCTAATGGCCGAAAGGTCAATGCCCCGTCGTTTCAGTTCGTCAATAAGTGCCACGTCATGGCAAGCACGAGCTGAACCCCAGCCCCTGCAGCCTACTTGTGCGTTAAAAGAGTCAATGAGAGATTGAAGTGAAGCCTTCGCAAAACGCGCAGCAAAATCTGCGTAAAGAGAATTGTTGTTCATGTCAGGAAATGTTTGAAGTGTTTGAATGAATATAGGAAACTTCCACATCGTACCTTAACCACCGTGGTTCCTGTAAACTCGGTTGGTGAGTTTGCCACCATCAGCAAATCAATGCTGCGTAGCAACTGCTCTTGATGTTTCATCTGCAAAAGTACAGATTTTTTTTACAATTCGTGCCTCAATATAAACAATTTGCGCTTTTATGTGTAAAAACGTGCCCTTCCTTTACTTCATTACTTTTCTGCACCATCATATAGCGCATGTAGAAAATCAATGAATTACGTAATTAAAATGGGTGACTTGGGGTGGCGTAAGCAAAAAGGCAAGTCTTGTTTAAGGGTTGTTTGCCCTTGTGCCGCTTACCGTGGAATTTCATTTGGCTTATTAGCCCCGCTGAAAGGCTGAAAGGGCGCAAGGCTATCTACAATAGTAGAAATTCATTTGGCTTATTAGCCCTTAAAAGTGTGGCACACTTAAAACCGCATCTACAATAGTAGTATCTATTATTAGTTGATTGTCAGTGTTATACGCTCTAAACGGTAGGAAAGTGGCAATATGGATTCTGTGTAGATACGAAAAGCGTGATATTTAATGTATTTAACTTTCGATTACATTAAAAACTACAGAATAGTGATCGGATGGGGCATTTCAACCGCACCCATAATGTGACAAACAAGAGTTATCCAATGATATTTCAGGGGGGTACGGTTGAAGCTACTCCCTCAAAGGATGTGATTGCCAATCATTCCCTTTTATTCTATAAGAACAAATAGATATGCTGTCTATCATACTGTTTTCCTACATTTTTATACAAGTAGAAAAGCAGATTCCAATACTGATTTTTGGAGTCTGCTTTTCCGAAATGGTTAAGTATATCTTATTTATTGTTTCATAGATTTAATGGTTACCTAAAGAACGTAAGTTCTATTTATGGCTTATGGTCAATATATACCAACATGAAGTGGTGAAGAAATTTCTGATATACTTCACCTTCCAGACCCAATGTGGCAAGAGCCGTGGGGTAAGGTGGAACTTCTGTTTGTAATGTGGGTTGATGAACCAAAGTTTTTGATCTATTACCGAGAAGCCACATTGGTGTATGAGTCTTTCAAACAACTCTATACTTGTTCGGCATTCTTTTATGCTCATAAGTTCATTCATAGTTCCTTTCTCTTCATTGCATGTTTTCAGCAACAACTTGTATAAATGGTTTGGCAGCAAGTGAGTGAATGGCAGATGTGAGCAAAGTTTGCTTCTGCAAATCTGTTGATGTCCTCCAAAAGGCATTTGCCATGCGGGGAATCCGACAAACAGCACGCCTTTTGTTTTCATAAACTTTCTTAGGTGTGCAAGAAATGGCTCTTTTGTAGGAACGTGTTCTATCACATCATGTAATAGTATTACGTCATATTTATCCTCTTCATTACATGGAACAGGATATTGCATGAAATCACAGCATACAAATGTAGCATGATTGCTGATTTCGGAAAAGTATACTTTGGCATCTTTAATTCTGCACTCGGCAATATCTATACCTGTCACTTTGCAGCCCAACTGTGCAAAGGGAACTAAGTTTCCTCCTTCACCACAGCCTACCTCCAAGATTCTAC
>ENA-UEQL01001428-UEQL01001428.1-human-gut-metagenome-genome-assembly--contig:-NODE-1428-length-16698-cov-10.068407_pt1 | contig 16698 bp, 15 predicted proteins | sample MGYA00242905_ERZ507926 | MGnify/ENA primary metagenome ERZ507926 (study PRJEB26167, sample SAMN06115531) | human gut metagenome | host: Homo sapiens | place: China:Henan | collected 2015-09-09...
CATTTCGGAGCGCAAGCGACATCATCGGGCGCACAGCGTCGGCGTCATTGAACAATGTTCGGATTTATGATATACTGCCCATATAAACAGGTGATACGAACATAAAAGAAAAATAAACTTACAGAATTATCTGTGACCTTCTCCGCTCAGATTATTAAACTGGTAAAAGGCCTGAAATGGGTGTTAAAGCAAGTGGTGGTATCCGCAATCTTGAAGATTTAGAAAAAATGGTTGAATTTGGTGCAACACGAATTGGTACATCTGCTGGTGTTGCAATTATGGAAAATTCATCATCTAAAAGTGAATACTAGGAGGAAAAACAAAATGAAAGCTACTCCCCATATTGAAGTAACTGAAGAAGGCAAAATTGCCAAAACCGTATTAATGCCAGGTGATCCTTTACGTGCTGAATATATTGCTAAAACATATTTAGAAAATGTTGAACAATTTAATCATGTAAGGGGTATGAATGGTTATACTGGAACTTATAAAGGACGTAAGATCTCTGTAATGGGTTCAGGAATGGGAATGCCTAGCATCGGTATTTACTCTTATGAATTATTCAAATTCTACAATGTAGAAAATATAATTAGAATTGGTTCTGCGGGTGCGTATGATCCTAACTTAGATTTATTTGATGTAGTCATTGCTAAAGAAGCTTACAGTGAATCAAGTTATGCCTTAACTCAAGCAGGTGAAACTAGAAACGTGTTAAGTGGTAGTGAAGAACTTGCTAAGAAGTTATTAAACATTGCTAAAGAAAAAGGTATTAAAACTCATTATGAAAGAATTCATTCATCAGATGTTTTCTATCGTGAAGGACCTTCTATAGTAGAAAAAATGTATGAAGAAAACAAGTGTGTTTGTGTTGAAATGGAATCTTTTGCTTTATTCCATAATGCAAATGTACTAAACAAAAAAGCCGCATGTTTACTTACAATTTCTGACTCATTAGTTAAACATACCGAAACTACTTCACTTGAACGTCAAACCGCATTCAATGAAATGATCCAAATTGCACTTGAACTTGCAGAATAATATTTACCACTTGTTTTACAGTTTGTTGTAAACAAGTGGTTTATTTATATAATAAAAATTAATATTAAGGACATAATAAAATTATAATGGAGGTGTATGAATGGAAATCAATAAATTACGCATAAATAATTTTGATTTATACCATATTCCTAATAATAAATTTAAATCTTAACCATCTATTCCATTTTTAAAACCTGGTGATAAAGTTTATTATATAAATAGAGATAAAAGTATGTATTTAGCAGTAATAGGTACAGAAAAATTAGAAAATGGTCTTCAAATTGTTGGAGCACATATCGATTCACCTAGACTTGACTTAAAACCAAATCCCCTTTATGAAGATACAGGTTTTGCATATTTTAAAACACATTATTATGGTGGAATAAAAAAATATCAATGGACAACAATACCACTTGCAATACATGGAGTAATTGCAAAAACAAATGGAGAAAAAATAGAAATTACAGTTGGAGAAAACGAAGACGAACCAATATTTACAATAACAGATTTACTTCCACATTTAGCACAAGAACAAATGCAAAAAAAATTAGAGAAGGTTTCCAAGGGCGCAGGCGTGTATAGCGGACTGTACATCCTGAGTCAAACGGACGAAACAACACTGCGCAAGATACTGATTACGGATGAGTTTGTGCGCTTTGTTCGTACCTTACAGCACTATAAAAGTGGCGGATACTACACTTTCAGTTCCAAAGAATTGGAGCAATACATTAACTACCAATTAAGCCAATATGAAAACCAAAGCAATCTCTTTTCCGCTGAATAACAGCCGATTCCTGGATGTAATCTCCAACTCTTTCTGCCATTTCCTGCAAACAGGAACATCCCGTAGTACTGCTAAACTAAAACCGCTGCATGGTGCCATAGCCCAAGACTTGGCTCTAAAATTAGGCGAAGGATACAGCATAAAATCACAAGGTTGGTCAGACGACAAAGAAGGGGATATAGAAGGCAGATATATGGATAAGAAAGTAGACATCACCATCTATGATACCGCCACAAAAGGGCATAAGCCCAAGGCGATTGCAGGTATTGCGGTGAAGTTTGTAATGCAAAACTACTCACAAAACTCCAACAACTACTTTGAGAATATGCTTGGCGAAACGGCAAATATACGCGCTAACAACTGCCCATACTTTCAGATATTCATTATCTTAGACCGCCTGCCCTACTATCAGAAAGAGAGCAAACGAATTACCAAATGGGAAACATTTACGCAGCACAACGCCGGTAAATACCTTGCCCTATCTCGCGACAATGTAGATATGTATTTTCACACACCCAACAAGACGCTGCTCTATGTGGTGCATATCCCTGATAACGAGCAACTTTTGGGCAAAACAGCACAGGAATATATGGCATTTTATAGTGCGTGCGAAGCCCCTCTATGAGTATCAAACGAGAGATATGAAGATTTCGGGAACTCTATCATTCTAAACGACTACGAGACCTTTATTGACAAAGTGTACCATATTGTATCAAGGCACTGTGAATAGATGAAAGACCGCTAACGCTGGCGGATATTAGACCGCTGCGCTGTTGGAAGTTAGAACGCTAACACTGTTGGACAAAAGATTGCGCATAAAGATTTGGGGATTTGCGAAAAAAGCAGTACCTTTGTGCGTTTTTTCGGCACTAATGTCGAAAGACAAATAGTTTACCATAATCTAAACAAGGTTTTGCAGGCCTGTTTACAAAAAATCAATGAACAAGGTTTATCAAACCAAGCGGACTATCCGTTTTCGTCGGTTCTGCCATAAGGCCTACGCTGCTTTTACCTCTTTGCATAGAGAGGTGTCCGTAGGGCGTGTGGCAGGCTATATGACCGACCTTGAGATGCTCAAGCAAGGCAAAGCCATCGCCCTCGTGGCATTGGTTTTCTGCTCGCTGAATGTAGCAGCCGAGACGGACGAAGGAGCCGAAGACTCCACGCTGCAAACGGTTCTTGCCACCACGCAAGAGACTGGTATTGATACCCGACAACTTAGTCTTCAGGAGGTGTCGGTAGTATCTAACAAGGCTGAAGTAGAATCACAAGCCTACCGACTCATCACCCAAGTTTCGCGGGCGGAGATAGAGGCTCTGCCCATTCAGACGGTAGCGGATATTTTGCAGTATCTGCCGTCGTTGGATGTGCGCACAAGAGGTGCAAACGGTGCACAAGCTGACATCTCTATGCGTGGCGGTACTTTCGACCAAGTGCTGGTGCTGATTAACGGCGTGAGCCTCAACGACGCGCACACAGGGCACTACACGCTCAATCTGCCCCTGTCGGTCTCGCTGATAGAACGCATAGAAGTGCTGCAAGGTACGACACCTAATCTATATGGGGCTTTCTCGGGGGCTATCAACATCATCACCCGTCAGCCAGAGCAGAACCAATACACGCTGCGTCTGTCGGCCGGTATGAACGGATTGGTCAATCCGGAATTTGCCGCCTCGTGGGCAAAAGGCGATTTCTCTGCCAATGCCTCGGTGGAGTACAGTCGTGCGGAGGGCTACTATGCCCCCACCCCGTCAGACAAAGAGCAGACTGCCCTCAACAACTCCGATTATCAACTGGCCAACCTGTTTTTGCAAACACGCTACAAAGGATTGGATGTGCAACTCGGTGCACAATGGAAAGATGCAGGGGCGGGAATGTACTACGGTTTCGGTTCGCAGGACCAGTTCGACGCCACTCGCACCGCTTTCGGCAGTGCCAAGTACAGCCATCGTTGGGGACAATGGAGTATCGATGTGCTGGCCTCATATAGGGCCAACTACGACCGCTACGAATGGCACCGCGGGCAACGATTGTATGGCAATTTTCACTTCTCACAAAACACCACCGCAGCAGTGGCAGCACACTATGCATCGGCCATTGGTACAACTACCGTGGGAGTGGAAGTGCGCAACGAGAATATCCATTCTACCAACCTCGGCGATACTATCAACGCAGGCGGACAAGTACCGAATGTGGCTGATTTTCCGCTAAGCGATGTGCGCGTACTCGACCTTGTAAAAGGCGGTAACCGACTGAATATCAACTACTACGCACAGCAGACCTTTAACTACAAGAACCTATCTGCCTCGTTGGGCGTAACGGGGATGTACAATACCCAATTTGGGCATAATGTATCGGGCGGTGCAAACATCGGCTACGAATACGCCAAGCAATCGTCGGTGTATGTGAATGCACAACGGTCGCTTCGTCTGCCTACTTTTACCGACCTCTACTACAACGCCGGCAACCAACTCGGCAACCGCGATTTGCATCCGGAAGAGGCATGGACTCTCTCGGTAGGAGCGACCTACAATCGCTCGTTCAGCCATGCAGGTTCGCTCCATATCGCCGGCGATTGGTACTACCGTTGGGGAAGAAACATCATCGATTGGGTCTATACAGCAGAGGATACCAAACGCCCGTATCACGCACAGAATCAGCAGAAAGTGAATGCCACGGGCGTGGAACTGACCGCCTCTTACTCGCTCAACCAATGGTTAAGAAACTTGTCGGTTTCGTATGCTTACACCTACCTTGACTTAGACTTGAAAGAGGCCGGTTCGCGCTACCTTGACTATCTGAGCCATAAACTCACGCTCCGTTTGGAACATGGTATCTATCGTGGTTTCGGTGCTTCGTGGAGCCTTCGATACCAACAGCGCGAGGGGCAGTACAACGATGCGCAAGGCGAGGTACAAGACTACAAGCCCGTATGGTTGCTCGACGGCTCTATCTATTGGCAAAACCAATATGTGCGGGTAAGTGCAGACTGCACGAATATGACCAACCGCCACTACTACGACTACGGCGGACTGCTGCAACCGGGGGCGTGGGCAAAAATCTCTATCCAAGCACACCTCTAATCGAGATTGAGTTCCTAATAGGTTACCTAGAATATATAGAAAATCTAGAAAATCTAGAATACCTAGAATATCTAAGACAGAAAACAATCTGTAGCAATATGGCAGGAATTCTGCCATATTGCTTACATTTTGATAATGTTAAAATAGTTGATAGAACCGCTTTAGGTCTCGATAAGAACTCGACGAAGTCCGCACAAGAACAAAATGACAAAATGTCAAATTAGCCTTGGAAAATGGGATAGCAAACTAATCGAAAGGGTGCGGAATAGAAAAAGAAATGATGGTTGTGCCGAGATTTTATCCTATCAGTCAGGCAGTTAAGCAGACTTTTCTATCGGTAACGCCCTGCTTATTCTGACAAAAATAGGGTGTCGGCTTGGAAGTTTCAGAGAAATCCACTAACTTTGCGGCAAGATAAACCTATTGCAATTAAACCTACCGCAATTATGAAAAACAATCTTTCTTCCCAGATATCGCTTTCGCGCGTATCGCCCAAGTTGTATCGGACTGATGATGTGCTGGAGATGAGCCGTATCAGCAGAATGGAGAAAATCCCCACCACCATCTACGAAACCGCCAAAGAAGGCTCTGTGGCAGTGGCTCGAACGATAGCCGCTCGCATTCGCCAACGCCAAGCAGAAGGCGAGAAATTTATATTCTCGGTGGTCTGCGGGCGGAGTATGACCGACATATTCGCCGAATTGGTGCGTCTGCACGACGAAGAGCAACTGAGTTTTCGCAATGTGGTGCTATTCAACCTCTTTGAGTACTACCCCCTGCAATCGCCTACCCAAGCCTGCTTTGGGCAGATCAAAGAGCAACTCATCGACCATGTGGATATTCGTCCGGAGAACATCTACACCTTTGACGGTACGATGGACCAGCGCGATTTGATACCGATGATGCGACGATGCGAACGCAAGATACAAGAGTACGGCGGCGTGGACCTGCAACTGCTCGGAATAGGCAGAAGCGGAAATATCGGATTCAACGAACCCGGGTCGTCGATGTCGAGCAACACCCGATTGGTAATCCTCGACAACATCTCGCGCGATGAGGCAAAGAATATGTTTGGTACGATAGAGCAAGTGCCTGCCTCGGCAATCACAATGGGTATAGGTACGATACTGCGTGCGAAAGAGATTATCCTGGTAGCATGGGGCGAACACAAGGCCGACCGTATCCTTGCTGCCGTAGAAGGCAATACCGACCCTGCCTGCCCCGCATCGGCTCTGCAACTGCATAGCAACGCACACATTATCTGCGACTTAAGTGCTGCCACACAACTGACGCGTATCCATCATCCGTGGCTTGTAACCTCCTGCGAGTGGGACAACCAACTGACGCGGCGTGCTATCGTTTGGCTATGTCGTCAAACCGGGAAACCTATCCTAAAACTGACTAATCGCGACTACAACGACCACGGACTGAGCGAACTGATTACCCTGCACGGCTCGGCATACAACTGCAACATACGCATCTTCAACGACCTGCAACACACCATCACCGGTTGGCCCGGAGGCAAACCTAATGCAGACGATACCGACCGCCCCGAGCGTGCTACTCCCTATCCGAAAGATGTGCTCATTTTCTCACCGCACCCCGATGATGATGTCATCTCGATGGGCGGTACTTTTGCCCGACTGATTAAGCAGGGACACAATGTACATATCGCCTACGAGACCAGCGGTTGTATTGCCGTATGCGACGATGAGGTCATCCGATTTATGGATTTTATTCGTGGTTTCAAGCAACTGCACCCGATGAAAGACGACCTGATAGAAAGCAAGTACCAAGAGTATATCCGCTTCTTATCGCAAGAGAAAACAGGCGACCAAGACACCCGCGAGATACTCGACCTAAAAGCACTGATACGGCGCGGGGAAGCCACTGCTGCCTGCCGACACATGGGTCTGCCCACCGACCATATCCACTTTCTGAACCTGCCATTCTATGAGACAGGAACTATCAAAAAAGGCGACCTGAGCGAACGAGATGTAGAGATAGTGAAACAAATAATCTTGGATGTTCACCCCAATGAGATGTTTGTGGCAGGCGACCTGGCTGACCCGCACGGAACGCACAAGGTGTGCCTCGATGCGGTGTTGGCAGCGATAGACGAACTGAAAGACAGCGAGCCATGGTTGCGCGATTGCCGAATATGGATGTACCGTGGTGCGTGGATGGAATGGGAAGTAGATTTGATAGAGATGGCTGTACCGATGTCGCCGGAAGAACTGCGCTTCAAGCGGAACACTATTCTCAAACACCAATCGCAGATGGAGTCAGCCCCCTTTATGGGCAACGACGAGCGACTATTCTGGCAGCGTGCAGAAGACCGCAACCACGCTACCGCCGAACTATATGCACAACTCGGATTGGCCAACTACGAAGCCATCGAGGCCTTTGTGCAGTACCACATAGACTAATATGAACCCACAAAAACAAACACCATGACAAACATCATTGCACAATTTGCCATTCCCAACGAGGTGGAGACCCCGCAACCGCTCAAAATCGGTTTTATCAACGATAGTTACATTGTGCGGGCAAAACACGCAGGCGAGACCTCCTATTTTCTGCAACACATCAACCACCATATCTTTGAGAATGTGGAGGGGTTGCAGCAAAACATACAGCGAGTAACCGACCATATCCGCGCCAAACTGATTGCGGCAGGCGAGAGCGATATCGACCGCAAAGTGCTACGCCTCATCCCTACGCGAGAGGGCAAACTCTACTATCGCACGCCCGAAGGCGAGTACTGGCGGGTATATGTACTGATAGAGAATGCCTCTTCGCAGGAGCGCGTTACTCCCCGTTCGGCTGAGTTGGCAGGCGAGGCATTCGGACGCTTTCAGAACCAGTTGTCCGACCTGCCTTTCTCGCAACTATGCGAATCTATTCCTAATTTCCACAATATGGAGTTTCGCTTGCAGCAGTTGGAAGAGGCGGTGAAAAATGATGCGGCCCACCGACTGCACGACACCTTAGATATTCGTCGTGCGCTGCTGGCTCGCCAAGAGGAGATGTGCCAGGCCGAGCGATTATTCCGCAAAGGCAAACTGCCCAAACGCATCAACCACTGCGACACCAAGGTGAACAATATGCTCTTCGACCAACAGGGCAAACCGCTCTGCATCGTCGATTTGGACACCGTGATGCCCGGGTATGTATTGAGCGACTTTGGTGATTTTATGCGCACGGCAGCCAATACCGGTGCGGAAGACGATGTCTGCTTAGACAATATAGGGGTAGATATGGCTATCTTCGAGGCCTACACACGGGGCTACCTGCGCGAGGCAAAGTTCCTGACCGAGATTGAGAAACGGCTCTTGCCCTTTGGCTGCCGATTGCTCAGTTATATGCAGACCGTGCGGTTCTACACCGATTACCTCAACGGCGACACCTACTATAAGATTCAGTACCCAGAGCATAATCTCGTCCGCACCCGTGCGCAACTCAGGCTGCTGGTAGAGCAAGAGAAAGTGCAAAACGATATGGAACGCATCATCGATAAATACTAACCTCAATCAATAAGAATACAACCATGGTAACTCCTTTCAATCAAATCGTACAGGGCAAACCGGTACGCCTCTACACGCTGATAGGCAAAGACGGTATGCAAGTAGAAATCACCAACTATGGCGCGAAAATCGTAAGTTGGACTGTAGCGGACAAGAGCGGTAAGAAACGCGATATAGTGCTGGGTTTCAATACATTAGACGAATGGCTGACGCAAGAAGTCTATTTCAATGGTATCAATGGGCGTTGCGCAGGGCGTATCTCCAATGCCGAGTTTGCTATCGACGGCACTACCTACCACCCCACTCGCAACAGTGGGCAACACACCCTGCATGGCGGAAATCACGGTTTCAACGACAAAGTATGGGATGTAGTGGGACAGAGCCTGCACAGCCTCAGCCTGCACTACCGCTCTGCTGACGGAGAAGAAGGTTTCCCCGGCAATGTAGATGTTACGGCAGAATACTCGCTCGGGCGAGATAATGCGCTGCATATCAAATACTTAGCCACTACCGACCGTCCCACTGTGCTGAATCTGACCAACCACGCCTATTTTAACCTAAAAGGAGAGGGCGAAGGTACGATACACGACCATACACTGCAAGTATTCGCCGACCAATATATCCCCTACAATGCCGACACGCTGCCTACGGGAGAAGTGGTGTCAGTAGAGGGGACGCCTATGGATTTTAGGCAACCCACACGCATCAGCGAGCGTATCGACCTGCCTTTCTTTGCCTCGGGTAAGGGTATCGACAACGGGTGGGCACTCCCCGGATGGGACAAGCCCAATCGCTCTCGTATCGCCCCGCAGAAAGCCGCAGTGGTAGAAGGCGGAGGACTGACCATGGAGGTATGGACCAACTGCCCTTGTATGCAGGTGTACACGGGTAATTATGTGGAGCAACACCCTGGCAAATCGGGCAAGATATACGATGTGCAAACCGCCATCTGCCTCGAAGCCGAAGAGTTTCCCGATGCGGTCAATCAGCCCGCTTTCCCCTCTACTATCCTGCGCCCGAACGAGAAGTTCCAACGCGAGACTATCTATCGATTTGTCTAAAAAATCTACTATACAACAACAGCCGAACTCCACCACAAGTTCGGCTGTTTTTTTTGTATCCGCAGATGCTCTCACGCGGAGTGCATTCGCTTAAACAAGATAGAATGAATCGTCATAAAGAAATAGCGTATATCCGTCCAAACAGGGTGCTTGAAATACTCATCCAGATACTTATTCTCGCTGGCAAACAGTTCGTTGAAAGTCTTGGGGTGGTCTATGTAGAAAGGCGGTATCAACCCGGGCTTACAGCGTGTGCGTTTCTCTTGTAAATCAGCAGGATAGGTATCAAACATCGTCTTCGACAAGGGACGAACGCCCACCAATTTCACATCGCCTTTGAGCCAGTTAATCAGCATCGGCAACTCGTCCAACCAATACTTGCGCATAAAACGCCCCCAGTGGGTGATACGCCAATCATCGTTGCTCTTGTCGGCTATATCCATTCCGCCACGCCGGTCAAATACATACTTTTGGATATACTCGGCATACGGGTGCATCGTGCGGAACTTGTAGATATACACATACTTATGGTCTTTTCCCACGCGGCGCAACTTAATCAGCGGGCCATATACTTTGATTTGCTCTTGCGGATAAGGCTGCGAATGGCGATGCGCAAAGATATACTCGATATGCCCCATCGGCACCACCTCATCTACCACAAAACCGCAATAGTACAAACGCCCGAATACCTCCGTCTTGCTCAGCATACGCTTGCGACCTTTGGTAATATCGTAGTATAAACGCGACATCAGCAGCAAGCGCGGAACCATGCGTTTCCAAAAGAAATAAAGCGAATAGATAATCCAATTTATGCCTTTCGGATAGCGTTGGAGTATCTTCTGCTTAACATACTCTTGCGGCCGATAGCAACATACATAACGCCCATTGTCAGGCAGTTTTTGATTAACAATACAGAACCGCCGATTGATACCTTTTGCATCGTTCAGCAGAGTCAAATCGACCAGCGTACTATACTCATAATCAGGTATTTGCAAAAAACTAAATCGGTCTCTATTTGCCACCACCTTGGTTAGTCGACTATCCAATCGCGCTTTCTCAAGCAGCATTTGATAGTCTTCCTCCGTAGTAATAGAGAGTATAGATTGGTGGATAGTCTCTATCGATTCTGCCGAACGAGGAACATCCAAATGCCGTACCTCGGAATGCTCACGCTGCTCTATCTGCATCGCAGGCACCGTCATATTCTGTGCGTACTTCCAATAGTGTTCCCCCAGTATCACCACAAAATCAATCACCGCCACTATGCCTACCATCCACATCGCCACCGTGGAGGACATCTGTACATCTAAGTACGGCATCCCGAAATACACCACCAAGACCATCACCGTAGCCGTAGCCAACAGTGAAAGCACCGATTGCCAAAACCACGCCTCTTTGTACGAGCGATAGAGTTGCAGCACCCAACCTACGGCAATCCACACAAACATCATTACGGCAAACAGCCCCAGATAACTCCAAATCTCTGCCTTATCAGCAGCCAAACGCCATAGAATACAAATTATTGCTGATATTACCCAAATAACTATATCAATTCCTACTTGTTTTCGCATAGAATCAACACGCGTTTCACTATATTTTTTATGTTCTGTACTATCAATTCTCTTAACCATTGTCCTTTGCTCTGCGCCCAACGCTGCGGATGGGTGGTAATCATTATATATGGCGGTAAAGTATTGGTTTTCAATGCATTGATTATATCATCCGTAGTATGATACACCCACCCTTTGTCAATCCATTCGTCTTGATGAACGGGTATCTTATCTCGCACCGACACCTTGTATCCGTCCCAACGCCTGCCCGTATCCGTCAGGTAGAACACCTGCGCAAAGTCCACATCGAAATAGGGTTCACCCACTATACCTAAGGTGCGATAGTCGTATCTCTGCCATAGGTCTCGCCCGTCATATCTGCTCGTAGGAGCCCCATGCATACAGATAGTGCGTACGGGGTAGTATGTCCGAAAATACGCCAACGCCTCCTTAAAATGTCCCCACGCCTTATCCACATCGCCATCGGCCAATGCCATATCCTCATAGTGGTAACCAATCTCATGCCCCAAGTGGGCTATATGCCGTATGGCTTCGGGATGGTTGCTTGCTTTTACGATGCGGAAATAGTAACTCGCTCTCAGTTGCAAAGCCTGCTCCACTTCTGCTGTCGCCACACTGTTCTGAGGCTGTTTATCCACATCGTGTCGCAAGATAACAAACTTATCCGGCAGTGTTGTAGCAGTGCAATAGACCTCCATAGTGATAGGTGTATAGCCTGCTGCCAACAAGGTCTCTAGCAATTCACGATATTTGTACAGCGTAAAATCCGGCATTACACATTCATCATTATACACTATTCAAACCATCTTGGCGGAGGGGGTTGGGGAGGTCGCGTTATGCATTCAATACAACTCCAACCACTCCACTCTATTGCCCACGCATTCCAAATACTTACGAAACTCCGCTTGCGTAATCACCACGGTACCACGGCAATCATTGGGGTGAAAACTGAGTGTCTCCGCCTCTTGCAGGTTCTTATCCAAAAATAGAATCACATGGTGCTCCGTGTCGTTGATAAGTCCAAACGGACTAACACTCCCCGGCTCCAAACCCAAGTAGCGCATCATCCGTTCCGGACTGGCAAACGACAACTTCCCCGGCGCAGGTTGCCCTGCTGCCTGCAACGCAACTTTCAAGCGTTGCTCAAGGTCGTGTATTGCCAAATCGTGGTCACAATCGAAACAAATCAAATAGTGCTGATTGCCCTTGTGATTACGCATAAAGATGTTCTTGCAGTGTACGCTGCCATCGTTATGCCACCAGCGTTTCGCCTCCTCTATCGTCTTGCCTTCGGGGTGATTGTAGCAAGTATAGGCGATATTGTGTTCACACAAGTATTGCTCCACCTGCGCTTGTCGTTCACTCTCCATTTCTCCACATTTCTCCATTAAAAGCCACTATTCTCCATTAAAGATCGTATAAAAACCATTAAATGCATATCCGCTAATGGCTTTTGTTCTCCGTTAAGACCACCCCATTGCGTCCACGGACTTATGGGGACTCCGGAATGGCGGTTAATTAACGATTAAACATATAATTACCATATAATTAACCATATAATTATGCATTATGCATTCATCATTATGCATTATGAATTCTTAATTGAGCAAAGCGCATGCGTTTTTGATTCGCCGCATAGCCTCTTTGATGTTCTCCTCGCTCGTGGCATACGACAGGCGGATACAGTTGTCCTCACCAAATGCCGAACCGGACACACAAGCCACATGTGCGGCATTAAGCAGGAACTCCACCATATCATTCGCACTCGCAATCACCTGACCATCAGGTGTTTTCTTACCGAAATAGTACGACACATCCGGGAACAAATAGAACGCCCCTTGCGGCTCCACTATCTTCCAACCCTCTATCTCTTTGGCAAGCCCCAGTATCAGGTTGCGACGACGCTCAAAGGCTTGGCGCATCTCCTCTACACACTCCTGCGAACCTGTATAAGCAGCCTCGGCGGCTTTCTGAGCCACTGTCGTTGCACAAGTAATCATCTGACCTTGCAGCCTCTTGCAAGCACCGATAAAGCCTTTGTCGTGGCAGGCAAGCCAACCTATTCGGTAACCCGTCATCGCATACGCCTTGCTCACACCATTCACTATAACTACCCTATCTTTTATCTCCGCAAACTGCCCCATACTCTCGTGGTGCCCTGTATAGAGAATATGCTCATATATCTCGTCCGATATAACTGATATATTCGGGTGTTTCACCAGCACACGCACTATGTCTTGCAGCATCTCATGCGTATAGACACTGCCGGTCGGGTTATTAGGTGAGCAGAGCATCAGCAGGCGTGTCTTGTCTGTGATAGCCGCCTCCAACTGTGCTCCCGTCAGGCAGAAATCGGTTGCCATACTCGTCTTCACCGGCACACTCTTGCCTTCCGCCAGTTTCACCATCTCCGAGTAACTCACCCAACACGGCGTTGGCATAATCACCTCATCTCCCGGGTCAATCAGTGTCTGTATAGCATTGCAGATACATTGCTTGGCTCCGACCGATACGATTATCTCATTCGCCGTAAACGCCTGCGGATTAGTATCGCCTAATTCGCTATTCAGCGTCTTGGCTATTGCCTCCCGCAGAGAGGGGAACCCCGGTACGGGACCATAATGCGAATAGTTGTCATCCACAGCCTGCTTAGCAGCCGCTTTCACATGCTCCGGAGCCGCAAAATCAGGCTCACCAAGCGACAAACCTATCACATCTACACCCGCAGCACGCAGTTCTGCACAACGCGCTGCCATAGCCAAACTCTGCGACTCGCACAGAGAACCTATACGCCTTGAAATTTTCATATCTGTATGTTTTTCTTGTATGTTTCCGTTTTCGCCACAAAGTTACTACATTTTATCCAAATACACAAATCATCTTTCAATTAAGAATGAATAATTAAGGATTTAGAGACACCCCACATAGAAAATTTAGAATACCTATAGCATCTAGATGGACATTGCAATCATCCCCCGTATAGTAGATGTTTTTGGCAAATTCTCGGATACATTTTTGAAGGTTTTTGTATAAAAAGCATTATGCATTGCACCGATTTGCGTATTTCGTTTTTTTGTTGTACCTTTGCAGGTCATAATGAGAAATTCTATCCATACATATCGCCTCCTGTTGCTCTTGCCGTTTATTGGCTTATTAGTCAGTTGCCAACCCGATACTGTCTGCCGCCAAGACAATACAGTTGCGCTCGGCGTTAGTGTGCAGTACCTATCCACCGACTCCGCTGGCAACACCACTACACACAACACCTTCGACAGCATCTCCGTACAAGGCATAAACAATGATTCGGTCTTATACACCAACCAACACAACCTCGATGCTCTTTGGCTTCCGCTGCGACCAGATACTTCCATTACCGCCTTCACGATGCTTTGGCACAATCAATACGACACCTTATATATAAGGCACGACAACACACTCCGTTTCATCTCTCACGCCTGTGGTTGCACTATCTATCATACTATCGACTCTGTTTGGCACCGTGGCAATGCTATCGACTCTATCGCAATCATCAATGCCACAGTCGAAAGCACACAGCAAAACAATATACAACTCACAATGAGAACAGAATAATGCCCATAGAATGCATAGAATACCTAAATCAATGGTCAATTATATGGTAATTACATGTTTAATCGTTTAGTCACAATATTCCGCAGGTCATCATTATGCATTATGCATTCATTATGTATGGCATTCTTCATTATGCATTCTTCATTATGCATTGGTGCAACCACTCCCGATTCCACTATCTATCAGGGTATGTCCCTCAAGCTCGACATCGGCAATACTATCATTTCGCTCGCCGTTTCCAAAGCCAAAGTACAAGAATACGAAATCGCTATGAACTGCCGGCTCATACAACGCCTATACCCTACTTTTGAACTTGGTTACGCCTACGCCAATGCCGATGCTGATGGTGCCACACACCACGGACAAGGAGGTTTTGCACGCCTCGGACTCGATATCAACGGTCTCAAAAAACACCCGGAGAACCCCAATGCTTTGCTGGTCGGACTGCGCATCGGTACTGCCCTCCAAGGCTACGACCTCACCAATGTCTCGCACAATGCGCCCTATTGGGGAGATACACGAGCCGACTATCACCACCTCTTCCACGCCGATTGCTGGGGAGAAGTGGTAGCAGGATGCCAAGTGCAGGTCTATAAAGGCTTCCAAATGGGATGGTATGTCCGGTTCAAAGTACTATTCACACGCACTGCTAAAGACATCAACATAAACGACCAAACAACAACTCAACAACAACTCAACAACGCACTACTACCCTACTACATCCCCGGCTTCGGCTACCGCAACGACACCAACTGGGGCTTCAACTACTACATCGCCTACTCCTTCTAACTTCATCATTATGCATTCTTAGTTATGCATTATGCATTATGACAAGCATTGAGTTTCAGGTGCTTTATGCGATGCGCCATAGCGGTACTGATACATAGTGCATCTGCATTCTGCTGCCCTGTCAATGCTAAATCATACCGCTTAATTAGTTCTTCATTGCGTTCTTTTGCTGCTTTCTGCTTATCAGACTGCTTGCGTGGCACTTCTATACCATTATCATAGCACCATTTTTTGAGTCTGCGCTCTTTTACCTTCACTCCGCAGGCTGTCATATCTACCAAATTGTCAGTAAATGATTTACTTGTGTCATACATACTACCAATCGCCAGGTCATTGCGCTCCTTAGTCATCACAGGTACCATAGCCCTCTTGTTTGGCACATCATCATTTATCACCGACTTGGGTCTGTTTGCACTGCAGTAATCAACAGATGCCTGATACTTCTTGCGTATCTGCTCCAGGCTCATTGTAAAGGCATTCTTCGCATTTCTTATTAGGCAATCTATGCTCACTACACCATCCGAGTTATCGATAAACTGCTCCCTATCGATAATAGCGCAATAGAGTATCTCCTCTATCGTTGCCGTCGGTTTCGCCAACCGCCTTAGGCACATTCGCATAAATAGTTTCTTTCTCCTCTTATGCCCATCCGTAATCACTTCCCGGTTCGTAAACAACTTCACATATCCCTCGTCCGTATAGGTCCAAAACCTGCCTTCATCACTCGCATACTGCGATTGCCAGAAGTTACGATAACCTTTGTCGGCATAATAACTATAAATAAATTGCTTATAAGACATTCTTTTTACATCTTTGATAAATTGTTCATCTATGGTAGGAACAGGCTCTCTAATCGCTTGTTTTATGCCTTCCTGAGCCTCTTCGCAACCTATTAACTCTATATCTTCAGGAGAGTATATGTTATTAGCATCTTTCCATGTATCCCGATAGCAAGTGCCAAAGAAACATTGCTCGGGACTCCCGCCACAATTATCCTTGATTATTTCATCCGTATCGTATTGTGCCTGCATTGCCAAACGAAGATAAACACTCCGTATGGTTGTCCAATCATACACCTTATCGAGCACATACACCAAACGAAAGCGTCTGCCTCCTGCTACATCCTTATCATTAAAGGAATAATACCCGCAAGTGGGAGGGTACGAAAGTACATCTATGAGCCCACTTTAAAAAGGGGCATATTTTGAATCCAGTCTGACCAGTGTGGTCATTCTGAGTGAAACATAGCAATCG
>ENA-UEQL01001434-UEQL01001434.1-human-gut-metagenome-genome-assembly--contig:-NODE-1434-length-16658-cov-18.292503_pt1 | contig 16658 bp, 20 predicted proteins | sample MGYA00242905_ERZ507926 | MGnify/ENA primary metagenome ERZ507926 (study PRJEB26167, sample SAMN06115531) | human gut metagenome | host: Homo sapiens | place: China:Henan | collected 2015-09-09...
AATATATCGATGAAGTATTGGATATTCAGAACGATGATGCCATCAAGGCAGGTCGTGACTTGGCTCAGACCGAGGGTCTTCTGGTAGGAATATCATCAGGTGCCGCCGCCTTTGCAGCCACCGAGATTGCGAAGCGTCCTGAGAACAAGGGCAAGAAGATTGTTGCCCTCTTGCCAGATACTGGCGAGCGTTATTTAAGCACTGTACTCTACGCTTTCGAGGAGTATCCTTTGTAATTCACAAAAGCACCGCCATAACTACCTTTTTATATAGTTATGCGGTGCTATATGTTAATATCCCCATTTCGTATCCAGTTTCACCTCTTCGGTATGGATGACATTCTCTGTGAGCAAGGCACGGTTGCCGGAGAGGATTTTGATTTCCTGATAATTTGCAGGATAATACACCTTGCCGTTCCTGATCAGAATCCCCACCCTGTTGGGAGCAATCTCAAAGATGGCAAAACCACCTATGAAATCATGGATTTTCCTATATACCGGTTACAGAATGATGTCATCCCCCACACGGAGTCCCCATCTTCCAGATTTCTCAAAGGGTTTCACATCCTGCAGATATTCATAGCGCTGCCTGCTGCTAAGCTCCGTTTTCTTCTTGTCATACTGCGCCACACAGTGTCTGCTGCATCTGTTCTACCAGTTCACGGCGGTGCGCAACAATTCACACCTCACCCTTCTCGTAGTTATCCAGAAACCATTTCACCACCGATGCCATCACGTAGGTTTTTCCCGTACCCGTAGGCATCTGCACGACGACCGAGTTACCTTCTTCATAACCCTTCTTCTTGCGGTAACGGGTTATCTCATTCGTAGTCAGCACGTTGATGATTTCCTCCAGCATTTTCTGCCGATAATCATAAAGTTTGATTTTCTTCATTCAAAAAAAATGTAAGTATCCGTTCAATTCCGTATTGAATATCTCAAAAAAATATTGTAACTTTGCACGGCGGCATCATTTTCCTAATTTTGAGACAAGAATACGCAGTAAGAGTATTCCATTCTCCATTCAGGCAAAGAATGAAGAAGATGATGAAGTGACTGCGAAAGCTAAGGCTGCGTTCAAGCAACTTAGAGCGTAGCGGTTACGAGCACCGGAGGGCGGTCACATTCTAAAGTTTAATCTTTATTAAATTATAAGCCATCTTGCACCATTTTACGCCATTATGATGTATATTTGCAGTCAGAATGTATAACTTTATAATTTTCGGCTTATGGCACAGACAGCAATGACAGTCCGTATGGACAATCAGCAGAAAGCACAGTTTGATAAACTCTGCGAGCAATTCGGTATGAGTGCGAATACCGCCATCAACATCTTTGTAAAGGCAGTAATTCGCAGTAAGAGCATTCCATTCTCCATTCAGGCAAAGAATGAAGAAGACGATGAAGTGACTGCAAAAGCAAAGGCTGCGTTCCAATACATGTGTGACACAGCAAGAGAGAATAACATTGATATGTCACTTGATGAGATCAATGAAGAAATCAGAGAAGTCAGACGATTAAGAAAAGAGCGCAATGGTATATGCAGTCATTGACACAAACATTATCGTGTCCTCGTTTATAACCAAGAACCCTTCTTCAGCAACAAGAAGGGTCATTAACAGTATGCTCAATGGCAAAATTAAGCCATTGTATAATGACGAAATCTTGGATGAGTACTTTGATGTTCTAAATAGGTCCAAATTTCATCTAAGTGAAAACAGAATCTATGAGTTATTGAACTTTTTCAAGGAAAACGGAGTTGATTCTTCTCGTTTTCCTTATGATGGAGAAATGCCTGATGAGGACGACCGAGTCTTCTATGAAGTCTGCCTAAGCAAGGAAGATTCCTTCTTGGTTACCGGCAACCTCAAGCATTTTCCAAAAGAACCTCAGGTGATTACAGCAGCAGAAATGATGGAAATATTGGATAACCAATAATCACATCAATCCAACCACAAGCTCAGTTTCTCCTCATCCCCTCCACCCCAGGCGGTCCCAGCCCGCAAAACCTGGCGCAGACCTTTGATGGTCCGCCAACCATAAAGCGCAGCGGTTCTGAGCACCGGAGGGCGGTTACATCCCCGCTTCCTGAGGAAGAGGGGCTTGGGGAGAAAGTGGAGCTCCCTTTGGCAAAGGGAGACGGAGGGATTCGAAAAAAATAATTATTTCATTAAAAACAACCTTCTTTTCCCTTTAAGAATTCCTAGGAATCCCAGATATCCTAGGAATGCCCCCACACTATTATGCATTACATCATCTGTTTCACAAAGCCCTTTGCAAAAGGCGAATTGTGAAACCTCAATAATCCCCGACAAGCATATTCCCGCTAAGAGGATTTTCTTTGTTTTAAAACCAAGTCCTCCAAGCAGCAATCCTATCGGCACGAAGAGTGCGACATTCAGCAGCACTTCAATCAAGTCAGCAGGATAATCCACCCGATTCCAAATATCAAGATAGTTCCAAAATGGAATCAACTCAATATGCCGTTCCCCATGACTTGCTCTACAAATCACAGTAGAACAAAGCACCAGGAAGTAATATTCCGCAAGCAAACTCTCAAGCACGAACCTCTTCACCCTGTGCCCTTTCATCACCAGCATTCCAATCACAATTGCAACAGAAAGCACAAGAAAGGAGATAAGCACATACTCCACAGGAATCCGAGGATTCAGCCATTCGTAAATTTCATCCATGAAGCACTAAACTTTACCCAAGAAAACTTACGTCAATATAATATAGCAAAAAAGGAGTAGTTATTTTATTTCCATCAAATAGTCGTTCTTAGCAAACATTTTACCATATTTAGGCTGCAGAATGGCGGCATCAACCTTATTGCCCTTGACCCACTCGATGATAGCCTTAGGCAAATTCACGCCAGCCTCATAGCTGAATGGGAAACCGCCACCGAATCGAGGGTTTAGTTCAAGTACGCAATACGCACCATCAGCACGCTGCATGATGTCCACATCAAGGTTCCCGATATGCCCAAGAGCCTCACCAATCTTGCGTCCCATCTCACGCACCTCTGGCAGGTCAACAGTGATCGCCTTGTCTGTCTCACCGGCACGCATGGCAAGTTTCTGCTTCACGCTCACACCTATGTTCTTTCCATCGAGGTCGTTCATGATATCCAAGCCGAACTCACTTCCTGTCAGCTTCTCCTGAATCATGATATACTCATCGCCCACCGAAGCCGTGGCAAGAATCGTCTTCTTTATTTTCTTCATCAGCAGACCATAATAGATGTCCAGCTCCTCCATATCGGCAATACTCTCCAGACCGATAGAACCGCTGCCCCAACGAGGTTTCATAAAGAGAGGGAAATCAATCTCGCCAGCAGCTAACGCCTTCTTGCAGTCTTCAAGGCGCACATAAGTCTTTGGAGCCACCAGCCCCAGAGACTCCACCCACTGAGCTGTCTTATACTTATCAAAGGCAATGTCAATCACCTGAGGGTCACTCACAATCACCTTCACGCCCAGAGCCTCAAACTTAGCCTTGTTCTCAGCCAAGATAGGCAGCTCTAGGTCGTTCAGCGAAATCAGCGCATCAATCTTCTGCTCCTTGCAGATTTTCAGCGTGATGTTCACATACTCAGGGTCATAAACAGCAGGCACCTGCAACATCACGTCAGCAGCCTGCAGAGCCGGAGCACTCAGCTGCATATCCGTAGCCACCACCTTATCGCCCTCGGCCATATTCTCTTTGAAATACTTCAGCAGGTACGTTCTGCGACCTGCACATGTAAATAGAATGTTCATTGTTATCTAAGATTATTATCGTTCAACAAAAGTTTATGTTATTGAGCCTGTCCTGAGCTCGTCGAAGGATTATCGTTGAAGGAGTTTACACCTTGTAAACTCCGATGATATCCTCCACCGTCTGCCTTCTTCTTGCCTCTACCCATTCGCCATCTTCTGGCATCAGTATCGGCTCCAGGAAGTTGATAAAGGTTGGAGTCAGACAGATGGTGTAAGCTCCCACACCATTAAACTGAATGAAGTCGCCTGCCTCCATTCGTGGCATCGTCACCTCCTTCAGCATCACGTCCTTCTCCATGCAGGTCGAACCCACCACATCGCAATTGTATGTGTCAGCCTCCTCAGCTTTAACCTCCAAACTATCACCTTCTACCTTTAACCTATCCACTTTAACCTCATCTTTCGCACGATATACTCTGTGCGGAAGATTGTTACTGTGCATCGTAGGCTTCACGTCAAACACCGTTCCATCCACCATCACGAAGTTCACCTTACCCACACGTTTGTTCTGATACACCTTCGTGTAGTAGGTAAACACGTTCGATACAACCGATGATCCTGGCTCTATCACAATTGTTGGCTGCTGCTTCACGAACCACTCGCTTGCCAGAGCTTCATCCAGCACACAGTTAGCATAGTCTTCATACTTAGGTCTGCCCGTCAAGTCCATGCCCTCAGGAGCAGCACCAAAGTAACCGCCACCGATGTCGAACAGTTCCAAGTCGTTCAGCTCATACTTCTCGCATGTTGCCAACATGTGCTGAGTAATAATCTTGTAGTTAAGCACAGCTCTGTCCGAGGTTGAAGTGTGACCATGTAGCGAAATGATCTTCACGCCAGCCTCACGCAATCGTTCTATGTTCCGTCCGAGAATCTCCGATGGGAAACCGAATCGTCCGAACCTCAGTCTGCATTGTATTGTGCTGTTGCCGTTCTCATCCGTCAGATTGATGTTGATGCGCATACCCACCTTCAGCTCCTTCTCGGGGTGCTCTAGCTTGTATTGGCAGATCATGTCCACCTCATACTCGCTGTCCAGATTGATTACAGCACCACTCTCCAGAGCCTTCTTGAAGATGGCAGGACGCTTGATTGGTCCGTTGAAGATTACCTTCTCAAAACCTATTTTCCTTGCCAGCTCATACTCCATCTCGCTCACCACTTCTGCCCACACACCTTCTTGGCGTGCTATCTGGCAAAGGGCAGGCACATAGTTCGTCTTGAACGAATATCCTGCCACCACCTTCTCATATCTCTTCTTGAAGGCGCTCAGGAAACCATTGATATTGCTTCTGTACTTCTCAGGATCCATGATGTAGAATGGCGCGCCAAACTTTTCGTCAAGTTCCTTCAGTACCTTGTGATTAATTTGTTCCATCGAAATCTTCCATTGTGGCATCGTTGTCTGAGTTGATATCCTCGCGGAACAATACCTTCTTTATTGTTATAAAAATTACTTTCAGGTCGGTCATCAGCGATATGTTGTCCACATACCACACGTCCAGTTTGAACTTCTCCGTCCAACTGATCTGGTTTCTTCCATGGCACTGAGCCCAACCGCTTATTCCCGGTCTCACCTCATGCCTGCGCATCTGTTCCTTACTGTACAGGGGTATATACTGCACCAGCAACGGACGAGGGCCAATCAGAGCCATATCACCTTTCAATACGTTTATCAGCTGAGGCAACTCGTCAATGCTCGTTGAGCGCACAAACGTACCCACCTTGGTCAGTCTTGCCTCATCGGGCAACAACTCACCATTTGCGTCACGCTCGTCCGTCATCGTCTTGAACTTGATCACCTTGAAAATCTTCCCATCCTTACCCGGACGCTCTTGGAAGAAGAAAGCACCCGCCCCCTTATTTGCAAAGTGCAGCCAGATGGCCACCAACGCAAGGAACCATCCAATCAGAAGCAGAGCTACCAGCGCAATTGTAAAGTCAATCACGCGCTTAAAGAAATGTGCGTACATATATTAAAAATGTTTCATTATCTGCTTATATGAATGTTCTACAAGATAATTGTTCTTTAGGAACTCATATCCATTCTCACCCATTTTCTTGATGTCGGATGTCAACAAACTATCAACCGAGTTGGTAAAAGCCTCAACATTGTTGCTTGGACACCATACTCCAAAACCATTCTCATTTGCAATCTGTCCCATATCACAATTCGGGTCAGTAGCACAAATCACAGGCATCTTATACTCAAGATATGAGAGTAAGCGACTTGGGAAATTTGGAATTGTAAAGCGGTAATCCAAGAAGATCAACCCCACATGACAGGACTGTACCAAGCGGTCATAATCCTCTTTAGGCAATCCTTTCATCACAGTCACACTTGTATCATGATTCATTGTATACCATTCTGCTAAATCATCGTAGTAAGTTCCACTGCCTACAACTACAAAATGGCAATCCGTGCGGTTCTTATTTGCCTCCAAGCACTCTATCAGGAATGGAATACCTTGTGGTTTGCCTAGATTTCCCCCATATATCAATATAGGTTTATTCGTTGGCAAACCATACTTTTCAAGAATTCCTATCTTCTCTTCATCTGTAATACCATTACTAACTAACTCCAAACTGTTTGGATTAACTTCTACCGTAGCCCTGTCCACTTCTGGATTGTTCTCTAATACAAATTTAACATTTGCTGGGCTCATGCAGCCAATGTAATCAGAAAGCCTATACAGCTCTCTCTCTTTCTTTCGGAAATAATTATACAAAAGACCTTTTATGCCACTTTTCGAGAGCATGCCCAAGTCAACAGCATTTTGAGGAAAGATGTCTTTCAGCAGCAGATAAGACTTTGCACTCGGATTCATCTTCTTAGCATATTCTATTACATTAGGGAATGTGATAGGAGGAGTACTATATAAAATAAGGTCAAATTGTACACCAGCAAAATACTTTTTGATTGCACGTTTATAGAGATACTCTATTGACAATTGTCCTAATCCCTTCTCTACAATGCTTGTCTTTTGCACATTAAGCGTACGCACATTCAAGGTGTGCACGCCACCCTCATCAGAGAGATGTGTTTTTTTACCCTCTCTGCGTTCCACCGGATTAACGATGTAAACATTATGGCCATTGTCACGAAACAAACGCATCAAGTCATTATAAATGTCTCTGCGTTCAATCTCCACCTTGACCATCGTCAAAAACAGTACGTTCATAATATCTTATGTTATTATTGTCATTCAAATCCTTTTGTTTTGCGCCATGCGAAGTGATAAACGCGCCACAGTGGGCTCCAGAACCATGCCCAATGGTCGAATCTCCAGAAACGGAACGTCTTGCCATTAACATACCAGAAGCTCTTCCATTTGCTTTCATCCATTCCTTCAGCTCTCGCATCCTGTTTACCAAAGTTGCCACTTTTCATTACCTCGGTAAGAATAATTCTTCCATCCGTTTCGCATGGTTGCCACGGCATCAATTCAATGCTTAAGCCAAGCACTTTACCGAGAACCCACATCAATGCTGATGCGAAACGATCCAATCCAAGGTTAGTGATTACTTTCTTAACCTTTTCTATACCTTCTTTCCCTTTCTCTACCGAGCGAAGCAACATATAGTAGTCCAACAACTGCCTCATACCTATGCCCTCAGTAAACAGGTGATGATAGATATGCACTAACTGATGCACAAGGTTGAACTCAATAGTAGGTACATTGATACTTCCTACACCATTCGGCAGATTTACTTTGTTATCAAACCTCATAGCCTCTGCAAAGAATCTCTGAAGCTTACGATTCTTGAAAGGATTGCGCATAATGAACGGCCGATAATGAATCTCTACCTCTGTATCAGGAAGGCAATGAAAATGAATCTCCAGTTCGTTGATTTCATTGGTAGGATGCGTCCGCTGCACAAAATCATTTACCTTCTCAAGACCACCCTCTAAATAGATGTCAATGTCACCTGATTGTCTCAGGAGGCAAAGGTTGTCATTATACAAGGCTGAGTTCCCTTGCCCCTTCATAATGAAAGTACGGAAGCCCTCCTTTTCAATCATCTGTTGCACCTCAACGCATTGAGCATTCACTACATCGTTTCGCTGCTGAATCTTGGCAGCCATGCCCATCCAAGTGAGGTACAACATCTCTGGGGGTTCCTGCCGTTGCTCGGTTTCTGAGCCTATCGAAGTAGCAAGCCGCTGAACGCCAGCAAAGCAGATACCCACTAGGCTTTGTTTCTTAGCCATCGCATACGATTCGCCCCACTCATCCGCAGAAGGCGTATGAGAGAGGCAAATCCGCGCGCCTAAGGCAATTTGTATTAATTCATAGAATAAATTATTTATGTTCATATATATGCAAATAGCAGAGCCCTATGCGTTGTTAACATATAGCCTTACCTGTAATTGAGTTGTCGAAAATCAGTCTTGGTTAGAGGCATTCACCTCTGCAGAAAAATCGCTCTTCTGCACTTTGATACACTTGCCAGCTATGGCATCCAGTATCTTTTAGATGGTAGCAAAGAGAGCAAAAAGAACTATAAAACTACCATCAATCCACTGAAAACCATAACGCACACCGAACCGTATGCAATCCAACCTGAACTGCACAAACCCCTTCAGTATCTCGATGCGCTCCCGGGAAGTAGCAAAGCGCTTACAGAACTCCACAATATCAGTCCTGTAAGGAGACAATGCACCACCAATAGCCGGATTATCCCCCAGATAGGGCGGCAGCACATCGTTATGGTAAAACGGCGGAATCATATTCTTAAAAATTCTAATGGTTAATATTTTGGTTCGAGTTATATTTTGTCTTTGTAAGCGTTTTGCAAAGATTCTATTGTATATTGTTGTAATGAGCTTTCTATGCTTGACAAAAGCGAAGTCAGCTTTCCGTAAATCGGGTCCTCTCTAAATTTTGCGGCAGTAGAACGTAGTTCTCTTGAGAATTGAAGGTTTTGTGTAAACAAAGCATTTACCCTTGATACCACATCCTCGTATTCTTTCCTAACATATTCGTATATGGGATTATACTTTCCGTCATCAAGCAGAAACTTCAGCTTATATACATCTAATATGCCGTTGTCGTTCAGTTTTGTGTAGTCAGACAAGAATCTATCTCGCAGTTGAAAAAATGAGTCAGGCTGATTGTTAATCCTATAAATAGCTTCCAATAATTGCTGACCTGCAGAAGGTATAGAATTCTTTATCGTCATTATATCATCGGTGAATGGCTTATAGATATTGCTATACACAACACCTATTCCTTCTGCATAGAAGTCCATCAGTGAATAAGTATCCATAAATGCTTTGTCCACAGATTCATCTTTGATGAAATTCTTGAAAGCAAAGAAGAGCAAATTGCGATCTATGCTCCGGTAGCGGTCACGAGAATATGCTGGAGTGAAGTGAAAAGGATAATCACCTGTGGGTCTTGCATCCGTCTTATCACAAAAAGAATCTATCTCCTGACAGGTATCATCTATATTCTTCAACATGATGCGAATATCAATACTCAAGAGTTCCAAAGCGTTTCTGCTATCAATCTCCGTTTCAAGGCTTTTCAGATTGAAGGATTTAGCAAGTTGCTCTCGCTGCATTTCGTTTGCACGCACCTGCATCAAAAAGGCAATAAACGTCATGAGGACACCTGCAATCGCAATAAAGGGGCTCATGGTGCCACCGATAGTATCACCTATCTGTCCGGTTTCAGTAAAATCATACGATTCACTTGACATTGTTAACAGACTAGGAGCTAAGAATCCAAATACAATCAATACAGCAGATATGCCTATGCATACCCATGAAATTATATCTATAGTTTTTTGATTCATTTTTCTACATTTAGATTTTCTTACGTCTTCCACCAGTATGCTCACCCGATCTCATACCTTCGAGTTCCCGAAACAGCCTCATTTGCTCTTCTGGCATTGTTCCAGCCTTGATGCGCTTCCTTTGGAACTTGACCCAGTTACATAATTGGGTATGCTTATCGCAGAAATGTCCAGTTTCAAGAACATGGGCTTTCAGCGCTTCAAAGTTCGCCATCCACTTTTCTTCGTTCTTACTTGCCATACGCATTATTCCTCAACCTTAGGTTGAACATCCTTCTCCAATATCAGAATCCTATTCAGTAGGTATCGACCATATTCATCATCAAGTTGAATTCTATCACAACCGAAGTTAAGCGCGCCTAATGTCTTTCCACCATTGTTGGTGACAGGCCTGCCGTATTTCTCTGCATAGCTATTGGCAATCTGAGTAACGTATGGACATACTGAAGCCCATTTACAGTTCAGCAGATTAGGCGTTAGAATGTCTGTCTCTACATACCAAGGCCAACGAGCTTCATCATCTCCTGTCCATAATGGCTCACTCGTAACCTTATACGCTCCCATTATTCGCCTTCCACCTACAGCATACGCTATCAAAATATCACCAATACGGACAGCAGCAGGTCTCTTCTTTGAGAAATACATATTAGGTTCTCCCGAATGATCGCCATCATAAATCCTATCGTCTGACGACCCAACCGGCTTTATGAATATTCTTGTCCCCTTGACCACATGATATACATTCACAATATCATCAATGTCAATTTCATCGGGCTTTACAGTTTGAACGCCCTGAGGAAATTTAGAACTTACACGATCAGCGATCTTATCAAGTTGCTCTTCATCCAGTATATATTCTACATCAGACAACACTTGATGTTCCAAATGAACCAGTGACTCCACATCATCTATCTGAACTCCCCACTCATGATTTCTTACCATACCGTTGTGTGTCAAGTTTGCCGATGTGATGATACCAGCATACGGGAAACCTGAGTTTTTGAAGAGATAGACCTTTCCGTGAAGATGGTTATCAATATGCAATTCCCATTTCAATCCGACACGTCCCATCTCCTTACTGAACGAGAGCAACGAATAAATCTTGCTTATAACCTCATCTTTCTTGAGTGTCGTGATAAATTTTACCTTTCTGATTACACCTGCACCTGCTAACGCATTTGCCAACTCAGAGAAGTCGTTGTAGCAGAAAGGACTTGCCATCACAAGCTCATCTGCTTTAGCACATAGAGACATAAATGCCTCACCGTGGTTGGTATGTGATGAATTTGAGAGTATCATACATTTATGTTTGAATCTATAGAACAGGAAACTTTCGATCTATCTCCCGTACAATGATTTCAATACGTGTTGCAGCAATTACAGACTCAACCTTATCATAAGTATGAGCAATGCCGACGAGATATGGGACATCATTTTCAAGAATCCAAACACCACAGCCACTCATACCATGAAAATCCGGAGATATGGCTTTCGTATTATATCCAACGACTCTCACTTTCCTATAATGGTATTCTAGTAATAGGTTTTGTGAAGTATGGAATCCTAGCTTCTTAAACTTTAAAAGATTCTTGTCAGCCTCAGTAATAAAGAGCAAAGGACTTACTTTGAGAGTACCTTCCTTCCAATTCTTTTTCGATTTTGAAACAGGAAATCCATATAGCATATAGACAGGTTGAAATACAGCCGGGAAATAGCCATACATCTGATCATCAGGCAAAAACTTATAACCAGCATCTGTAAGTATGTCTATCGTTGGTTGAGCAAGCTTTACAAACGATAGGTCGCCAGTCATATTTACTTTATGGTTCAACGATGTAAAGCACATTTCACCCTCTACATGATAGACATGCTTTTCATTGGTGAAAGCTATCTGATCTGGCTTTATACCATCAAACACATGACCTGCCGAAAGCAAGAATTTCTGATTGTTATGAACAACGAGCACACCTGTAGCCCATGGTTCATTGACAGCCCTATCACCAATGATTTCCTTGATCAAATAAAGTTGGAGCACAAAAGAATCTACTTGTGCAACTCGTTTATCAACAATCGACCTATCGTTGCATCGTAAAAACATTGCATTATGCTCACTTGGTGAAATGGTATAACATTTCATATCATTTTACATTAAGTCTACACCTGATAATGGATGCGCATGATCTTACTATAGATTATCAATTGCAGCAAACATGCTATTTGTCAACTGCGAATAAGGGCCACAACCATGATTGATTGCGGCATATCCTGTAGCATTATAAAATATTCGGGCAAGGAATGTCATGATATAATTTCTAAGGATCGGATCCTTCAGGCAATTCGCCATACGTTCAGCTGAAGAACCAGAAAGGGTACCATACTGTACTCTATGTAGATAATCACCGATAATGTGATCACCATAGTCGCAGATGTACTCATCGAAACAAGTGTATTGATCTATGGGCTTGGAAAGATGAGTTTTGTTCTTTCCTCCAAACGTACCGTTGAACGAGTTCCAATTAGGATCACGTCCTGTTATAGCACTATAGGATGCCAAAGCCGCAGTAACATTGCCAGCCAGTATCTGCGTACATTCATCATAGTAATTCATAATGCAATTTCGATTTTATGATTTTGTTCTGCCTGATGGTACGGTTGGTGAGCGAAGTCGAATCCATCGCACCATATCGCTCGCACGACCACTTGTGCAGGCAGAATTCTATAATTTACTCACAAGTCCCATAGTACCTTGCGTACCACTGAGCGAATGCTCTAAGACCGTCACGAAGTGGAGTTGATGGGCGGAAGCCAAAATCATCTTCAAGTGGTGTTGTATCTGCGAACGTTACAGGTACGTCTCCTGCTTGCATTGGAACGAGTTCCTTGTGTGCCTCGAAGTCGTAATCTGATGGCAGAACCTTGGCTGCAATCAGTTCCTCCTGGAGTATAGTCACGAAGTCGAGGAGGTTCTCTGGTGCTGAGTTACCTATGTTATATACTTTATAAGGAGGTACTGGCAGGCCGTCTTCACCTGTTGCCTTCTCAGGGGCGTGTTGCATGACGCGAACTACACCCTCAACAATGTCGTCAACATAAGTGAAGTCACGCTTGCAATTGCCGTAGTTAAAGATTTGTATGGTCTTACCTTCACGGAGTTTGTTGGTGAATCCGAAGTAGGCCATGTCCGGTCTTCCTGCAGGTCCGTACACAGTGAAGAATCTCAAACCAGTCGATGGGATGTTGTAGAGCTTGCTGTAGGCATGTGCCATGAGCTCATTGCTCTTCTTGGTGGCTGCATAGAGCGAGACAGGATTATCCACCTTGTCATCGGTGCTATAAGGCACTTTCTTGTTGGAACCAAAACGCTACTTGATGATGCATAGACGAGGTGTTCAACCATGTTGTTTCGGCAAGCCTCCAGAATATTGTAGAAACCAATCAGGTTGCTCTCGATGTACGAGCCAGGGTTGGTGATAGAATAGCGCACACCTGCCTGTGCAGCCAGGTTCACAACTACAGCAAACTTCTCCTCTGCAAAGAGTTGGTCGATGAGGGCTTTGTCGGCAAGGTTGCCCTTAACAAAACGCCAATCCCGATTGAGTGCTTCAATCTCGTTAAGACGTTCATACTTGATGTTTACATCATAATAATCAGTAATCGAATCCAAACCTACTACACGCACATTCTCAAAATCTTTGAATATGCGCTTTACGAGGTTTGATCCGATGAAACCTGCAGCACCAGTAACGAGGACTGTTTTGCCTTCCAAATTTACGTTAAATTGTACCATAAAATTCTTTCATTTGGTATAGGTGTTAATCTTATTATTCTCATATTGTTAAAGTTAGATTTCTTTCTTTGCCACCTTTATCAGGAAATCCTTGATGGCATTAAAGTGGGCATCATAGTCGCCATAAATTGCCAACTGGCGAGCCATACGCTCACGCATTGTTGCTTGAAGTTCCTTGTCTGCAATCAACTTTGCAAACTGCTTTGCTGCATCCTTGGCATTCTTGGGCTCATAATAAAGACACGCATCAGCAAGAACTTCCGTATTGAATGGGAAGTTAGTGGCCACGATTGGCAGATTAAAGTACATAGCCTCAACCGTACTTGCAGAAAACACCTCAAGCAAAGTAGGAAGGAAACAGAATTGACATCTGCGGTACATCTCTGCAAGATCCTTTTGAGCCAGCCTACCATGGTTTACCAATCTTTCACTCAATCCCAAATGTTCAAGTTTAGATGTGACTTTGCCTAAAGTAGGTTCGTCAGATGGCAATGTCACATGAATTCGGACATTATGTAATCCCAAATCATCTAGTTCCTTTATTACATCTGGTATGATATCAAAATTCTTGTGAGTCGTAGCTGCACCCACACATGCAATATTGATGAAGTCATCCTTAATGATTGGAGTGTTCTCAACTTGCATGAAGATTGCAGGCAAAACATTATGTACTACTTTCACATGCTTCTCTGGCTCTCCAGTTATTCTGCGAATTCCTTCTGCACAAGTCTCCGTTTGTGTAATGAAATAGCGAGCCGCCTTCATCATTCTCTTTTGGTTGAGTCCATAGAGATAATAAAAGATCCTTTCTTTCAAAGAAAGCACACTCCAGGAATACTTGTTTGGATGGGTCACCCAAGGATTGGTGAATCGCATAACCTCTGGAGCTTTGAAGGTAAAGTAGCTTGGTGCTGTAATGCTATACACCACATCCGGCTGTATCTTTGCCTCCAGTTCCGCAACCTGCTTTCTTACCAGCTTGTAGCTACCACGGAAATCTGGTTGAGTAGGGAATACGAAATATCGTTTATCACGTATAATACCAAATTTATCTCCAATGGCTTCGTCCACATCTTTTGAAGTGACGTAATACCATTCCACATCCGCGTGATCCAATGATTTCAACAAGAAATTTTGTGAAATCTGGAATGCACCACCAGCATGCTTCTTGGTTGAGATTGTATTAATTAATATCTTCATATTGCACTAGTAATAAAATGGCATAGCCGTTCACTATATTCCTCCCACACTACACTATTAGCCTTTGCAAAGGCTTGTTCTTTTCTATAGTTTAACTCAGAGGGATTGCTCTTCATTTCTTTTATAATATTTATGATTCTGTCTTTATCTTCTGGTGATACGATCCAGCCTGATCCATCAACAAAGTCTCTTATCCCCGCATACTTTGATGAAATCACAGGTAACCCCATTGACATTCCTTCCAATGGGGCAAAACCAAAGCCGTCAGATAACGAAAGAAATATGAACATGTTATTTCGGGGACGGAAACATATTTATCGATTTTATAACGAGCATTTGTAATATATACGCCTTCTGTCTCGTTATAAGTCCAATCGTCCGACAGAATTTTATATTCCGGTTCTTCCGACGGCATAAGCGTTACAAGACAGGTGCGCGTTTTATCGTCGGCTTTTTCGGTGAACAAGATTGCCACACCGCTGTTTCCCATTATGAACGAGCGTGAAAGCGTCATAGGTTTATCGTAATCCACATCGCCGCTCTTATCGAGAGAATAAGCCTGCCACGAGAGATTTGCCGCCGTGACCGTGGGATAAACCTTTTCAGTGTAAAGCGAAACAAGGTCTACCGTTTCGCCCGTTTTAACCGTTTTGCCGATATCGGTTTTTTCGATCGTGAAGTTGGTCGCCGAAACGTCTATAAGAGTTAAAAAGTTGGTCGCCGCGGAATAAAGATCTCCGTCCGTCTTCGGGTTATATCCGAAAACGTCGTACGTTAAATCGAAGTACGAGAACGCATAACGCATTTCGGAAAGATTGCCCGCCGCCGTCTGGGTAGTCGGAGCGATGGTCATCTTGCAGTCAAAGTTTTTATCCCCGGAATTTCCGCCGTCGGTTGAAGCAAAAAACATGTTTATCATGCGAACGGACAGACTGTAATTTTTAAGCAAATCGAATGGGGCGTTGCTGTCCGAAAAGTCGTCCGCGACCGAACCCGCATAAATCGCAGCGGATTTGCGGTAAGTGAAACTATCCCCCGAAACGGGCGTGTAGTTCCAATCGGTTATGCGGATCATACTGTCGTACGAAATCGTAAGTCTGCGGTAAGAGAACGGGAAACTGAACATCTGTTCCATCGCGCCCGTCGAACCGCCGTACAGTATAATATCGTTAGTAAGAGTGTCGCCGAGGTCGAACGTATAGTAATACGCGCCCGTATCGGCGTGGAATTCGTAAGTCAGCGCGCCCCAGTTTTTCGCATGAAGCTCGCCCGGACGATAATAATTAAGGTAATCCGGGTCGTCGTCTGCGACTTTGAACGTGTTTTTCCGATCGGTTAAAAAGTAAGCGAAATCACGGCAATAACCTGTAGTACGGTTAAAGAAATCGTCACCGGAAAGGTTACCGAAGATATCCGAATTATACGCGCTTAAAGGCTTAACCAGCGTATAATGTCCGTTTTCCGCCACGATATACGCGTATACGGGGTGGAAATAATCGAGCATTCCGGGCGTTTTATCCAGACCCGTATAATGCGTCGGTACAAGGTACACGCCGTTATCGAGTTTGCCTTCGGTATTGACGAAAGACTTTGAAAACCCTATAAACCTCGTTATACGGAAACTCACTTTGTACGAAACCGAGCATTGTTCCCTCGTTTCGCCGCCTTCGAGTTTCGCGCCCCAGTTGTAATACGCAATGTTTAAAGTAATTTCGTCCGCAAGATCCAAACCCGAGATGTCGTAATAAATCGTCTGAATTAAGCTCGTGCGATCGAGAATACTTAAACCTTCGTTTATTCTTCCCTCAGGGTCGGTTACGGTATAAGTCTGAACTTCAAACTCCCCGCCGCCGTTTTCCGCAAAAATAGGTCCGCGCTCGCGGCTGTTATACTGTATACGCAAAAACGCGCCCTGATCGTTCTTTTCGATATACGTTTCGTCGGCTACTATATCCTCGGCAAAGTTAAACCAACCGTATTTATCGGCAAGTATGCCTTTAACGACAGTCTCTTCGATGATATGCGCTTCAAAGTCGATATCATAAGTACCGTTGTTGACGATAGCCTCCTTTTCCCACTTGGGGTACAGAGTGACGTTTTTCATCTGCC
>ENA-UEQL01001436-UEQL01001436.1-human-gut-metagenome-genome-assembly--contig:-NODE-1436-length-16655-cov-12.198637_pt1 | contig 16655 bp, 9 predicted proteins | sample MGYA00242905_ERZ507926 | MGnify/ENA primary metagenome ERZ507926 (study PRJEB26167, sample SAMN06115531) | human gut metagenome | host: Homo sapiens | place: China:Henan | collected 2015-09-09...
GCATGAAATTCTCAGAGTTTTTCGATATTCGTGACGGAGGTCTTGCTATCTACGGCGGACTTATCGGTGCGATAATCGTGGGCGGAATTATAGCAAAAGTAAGAAAGCTGAAGCTTACTGCGCTTCTTGACGTGGTCGCACCATGCTTTCTTATCGGTCAGTGTATCGGACGTTGGGGCAACTTCTTCAATCAGGAGGCCTTCGGTGCAAATACAAAGCTTCCTTGGGGCATGATAAGCAACACCACAATGGAATATATCTCAAACCATTATGACGAGCTTGGCGGCAAAGTATCGGCTCTTGACCCTATCCACCCATGCTTCCTTGATGAATCTATTTGGTGTCTTATTGGATTTATAATCCTGCATTTCTATCTTAAACACCGCAAGTTTGACGGCGAAGTATTCCTTATGTACACAGGCTTGTACGGTCTTGGAAGATTTTTCATCGAGGGTCTGAGAACAGATTCTCTCTATCTTGGAAACATAAGAGTATCACAGCTTGTTGCAGGCACTTGTGTTCTTGCTTCACTTGTACTTATAATCGTGTTCAGAGGTATCACAAAGAGAAACAGCGACTACAAACTGTTCGTTGATACAGAGCTTTCAAAGGCACAGCTTGAGCAGTATAACAGCTATAATGATATGCAGAAGGAAAAGAAAGAGCTTAAACATAAGATAAAAGAGGCTAAGGATAAGGGCGAAAGCTTTATTGAGCTTCAAAAAGAATATGACGAAAAATTCGGCAAGCAGGCTCAAAAAGACAAGCTTAAAGAAGCCGAGGAAAAGGACAAGGAGTCACACACCAAAGCCGAGACAGAGTATAAGTCTATCCTTGGTGACGATAACGATGAGGACAGCGAAGTAAAAGATACAGATGAAAAGGATACGGAGGAAGAATAAATGGGACAGATAATTGACGGCAAGGCAGTATCAGCCAAGGTCAAGGAAAAAATAAGACTTGAAACAGAGAAGCTTAAAGAGCAGGGCATAGAGATAGGCCTTGCAGGGGTCATCGTAGGTGATGACCCTGCTTCACAGGTCTATGTAAGAAACAAGGAAAATGCGTGCGGCACGTATGCTGTGGGCTAAAATTGTCAAGCAGTTCAACCCGAAGAATCCGAAATCACTGGCATTGCGTACCCATTCCCAGACTTCGGGCTGGTCATTGACGGAGCAAGATCCGTTCAACAATGTAGGTCGTACTTGTATTGAAGCTATGGCAGCAGCATTGGGACACACCCAGTCACTGCACACCAACGCATTGGATGAGGCAATTGCATTGCCCACCGACTTCTCTGCACGTATCGCACGTAATACTCAGATTTATATTCAGGAAGAAACATATGTTTGCAAGAACGTGGACCCATGGGGTGGTTCTTACTATGTAGAATCTTTAACTAACGAACTGGCTCACAAGGCTTGGGAACATATTCAGGAAATTGAAAGCTTGGGCGGTATGGCGAAAGCTATCGAAACCGGAGTACCCAAAATGCGTATTGAAGAAGCTGCGGCACGTACTCAGGCCCGTATCGACTCCGGTGCCCAGACAATTGTCGGCACTAACAAATATCGTTTGGAAAAAGAGGATCCTATCGATATCCTTGAAGTAGACAATACAGCTGTACGTTTGGAACAAATTGAAAATCTGAAGCGTTTGAAAGAAGGCCGCAATCAAGCAGAAGTAGACAAAGCTTTGGCAGCCATCACCGAATGTGTAAAGACAGGTAAAGGCAATTTGCTGGAACTGGCTGTAGAGGCAGCTCATGTCCGTGCTACCTTGGGCGAGATTTCGGATGCTTGTGAAACAATTGTAGGACGTTATAAAGCAGTAATCAGAACTATATCAGGCGTGTACTCATCAGAAAGTAAAAAGGATACAGACTTCGCAAGAGCTTGCGAACTGACCGAAGAATTTGCAAAGAAGGAAGGCCGCCGTCCGCGTATCATGATTGCCAAGATGGGACAGGACGGACACGACCGTGGTGCAAAAGTAGTTGCAACAGGTTATGCCGACTGTGGTTTCGACGTAGATATGGGACCGTTGTTCCAAACTCCTGCCGAAGCTGCTCGTGACGCAGTGGAAAACGACGTTCATGTAGTAGGTGTTTCTTCATTGGCTGCCGGACACAAGACACTGATCCCGCAGATTATTGAAGAATTAAAGAAATTAGGTCGTGAAGATATTTTGGTCATCGCCGGTGGTGTTATCCCCGCTCAAGACTATGACTTCTTATACAAGGCAGGTGTTGTAGCAATCTTCGGTCCCGGAACCTCTGTTGCCAAAGCAGCTGTTCAGATTATGGACATTTTACTGGACGAAGAGGAATAAGCTTTTTCACCTGAATAGTTTATCATTTTAAACAATAGTAAAGAATCTGTTTACACTTATTTCGTGTTTACAGGTTCTTTACTTTATTCAAGACAATGGATTATAACGATAGACCAAGGATAAATTAAATCCATTTCTTCTAAATTACCCAAAAACATCAACAAAATTGATATTAGACAACCCTAGTAATACAAAAAGAAAACCAGAAAAGCTATCGGTCTTGCAAAACAAAGGTTATGTCAAGCAAAAAGGTGGGACAAAACTTTCAAGAAAAATTCTGCCCACCTCCTTTAAGAGAAAATTTATGTGTTAGAGAGAATTATCAATAGTTCTTCGTACAAAGTGAATTAAAGTCAGTTTCAATTTTAGGTATCTCCCACACCCAACCTTGTGCATCTTTATCCTTTTCAAGAAAAGTACAGAAAGCTATATCAAAATTTGATCCACGCTTAATAGACATATGCAAACGTTTCAAATCATAAAAACGAAAACCTTCACCCCACAATTCCACCCGGCGACTATTCATAATTTCCTCTGCCAAAGCATCACCGATATTTCCTTTTGAAACATAAGAGGGATCGCGGGTTATCTGGAATTTAGTAAACACAGCCTGCGCCTCACTATCTTTTCCTGCACGAGCCAATGCTTCGGCCTGGGTGAGATACATTTCTGCCAAACGCATAAATGCGACATCACCTACAGCATCGGCTGTAGAACGGGCAGTAAACTTACGGTTTTGATAAGCATTCTTTGCATAACTTGATGATGGAACAGATGCTTCCCCTGTCGGATCCCACCACGCACGCCGTAAGTCTGTTTCAGCCATCGTTTCATAAGCATCCACATTTATGCACTTCACTCCCTGACGAATGGCACTGGAGTTAAAGTTCCATGACATATATGCGTAATAAGAATAAAAATAGACAGTCTTATCATCGGGAGTCATTGCAGCATACATCGCTTCTTTAGTGTCCGTCGTGATATTGGCAAACCCACAATTCAACTGACTGCCAGTCATCAACCGGTGACCACCAGCTTCAGCTAAAGAAACAGACTTCCCTGCATAAACCGCCGCATTATTATAATCTTGCATGGCCAGTGCTACACGTGCCTTCAATCCCCATGCCACCATCTCGCTATAATGATTGACATCATTTACTTTTATTCCACTCAAAAGTATACAAGCCTCATCCAAATCATTATTGATTTTAGCATAAACATCTTCTACGGAATTACGTGCCTGCTCTTCGGCCACAGCTTTTTCACGATAAGGAATTCCATCCTGTGTATTATCCTTGCCGGCTTCATAACGTTTTGCATAAAGCTGGACCAAATTAAAATGAGCCCAAGCACGGATACATAAGGCTTCTCCCTTTATCTGGTCAAACAATTCCTGGCTAGTTATTTCAACTTCCTCCAAACCCGCCAAAATTTTATTGGCATTCAGAATCCATTGATAATAAATCTGCCAGAACTTATAATTATAACCATTCGTTTCATTCATATTGCATTGCCATCCTAAATAGGCCGCCTTCATCCATGTATTTGTCTGCCAATTCATATCATCAGCCTCTGCATCACGTGACATCATAAAACCGGGTTCACCGCCCAGACACTGATATCCGCTTTCCTGAGAAACCATCTCTTTATGAATTCCGTTCAATGCTATATAAAGATTGTCCAACGAGGTGTTTATTGTCGTTTCTGAAACAGAGGTAGACGGAATGGTATCCAGATAATCACCGGCACAACCGGATAGAGACATTACTCCAACTGTCGCTAATCCTAATGTTATATTTTTAATTGATCTCATAATTCTTTTATTTTTAGAATGAAACATTAAGCCCTAACGTGATATTACGGGACGGCATATACTCATTATAAGTTACACCGGAATAGTTGGCCATCGGGTTCAATCCCTGACGGGCTTTCAACATGAACAAGTTTTCCGCAGTCAGATTCAAACGGGCACTCTTAAGCATCACTTTGCTCAACCAAGTTTTTGGGAGCTGATAGCCAATAGTGACAGATCTTAAATTAAGATAATCCGAGCTGGTAAGCCAACGAGTTGAATAAGACTGACCAATATTCGTGGTATGAGCCGCACTATTGTCTATACGGGGAACCTCAGTAATATCCCCTGCCTGTTTCCATGCTTTTAACAAATCCGGACTTTGTGCATAACCAAATTCAGTCATACTCATCATGGTAGCATAATTAGTATCCAGAATCTGACCGCCCAACTGGTAAGAGAATACAGCAGCCAAATCAAAGTTCTTATAACTAACTCTGACATTAAACCCACCATACACATCAGGAATAGAAGAACCGCTGAAGTCGTATTTAGCATAAGTATACGAATTGGTCAATTCCTTACCATCAATAGTCACTACTGTTTTTTTATACTCATCAAACTGGCTCTGCGTAATGTTTCCATCCCCTGTTCCGATATTCCCTTGATTATATTTACTTACATCAGCCACATATAAACCATCACCGGTCTGAGGGTCTACCCCATGCCATTGACGAAGCCAGAATTCATAAATGGACTTTCCTTCCAACCACTTTTTAGAGCCACTGATATATCCATTTTCTTTCATTGTAGCCGGCAGGTTCTTGATCTTATTCTTCACAAAAGTAGCATTGGCCCCAACTGATACACTCCAATCTTTATTTTTAAATGCATTATAATCCAACTCTATTTCCACTCCTGAATTAGTAACCTTACCGATATTCTGTATAATGGATGTTACTCCGACAGAAGCAGGCTGGGAAACATCAAACAACAAATCCTTGGAATCTTTCTTAAAATATTCAATAGTACCCGTCAAACGGTCAAACAAGCCAAATTCAAGAGCAATATCCGTAGATATCTGTGTTTCCCATTTCAATGAGGGATTGGCTATCACCGTGAAGTAGGCTCCAGCTTCTGAGCCATTCTTATATCCCAAACCATATAAGGTCTGATAAGGATAATAATCAGGATCACCATCACTATCCAATATATTATCATTACCTGTTTCACCGTAAGAAGCACGTAATTTCAAGTTATTCACCCATTTCACATCCTTCATAAATGCCTCTTCACTAATTCTCCAGCCTGCTCCGAACGACCAGAAATTCCCCCATCGGTTCTCTTTTGCAAAACGCGAGGAACTATCATGGCGATAAGAAAGTGAAGCGTAGTATTTATGCGCATAATCATAATTGATACGGCCAAAGTAACCTTCCTTTTTATAGGTGTTCGTATAGGAGCTAAGTGAACTGATATTTACGAAATTACCAAATTCATACATGCCCGAAACTGTTTCCTGGGTCTTCATGCCATATAAATACTCATACTTATAAGAATAGTTTTCATGTCCCAAAAGAACGTCAAAGTTATGATTTCCGATAGACTTGCTATAAGTTATCAATTGATTGAAGGTCTGAGTCAGCGTTCGGGTAGACATTTGGTTCAAACGACCCGGTCCGGCAGTGCCATCGCCCACATAAGGATTTTCATAGACTTTACGACGATAATCAATATTATTGATAGAGTAATTGGCTGTAAGGTTCAACCCTTCAACCGGAGTCAAAGTGAGATAAGTATGTCCAGTCTGATTAACACGCACCAGTTCACGTTGATTGAACTCTGTTTCAGCTATCGCATCACGTCCATTATTCGACAAGCGAGTTCCTTCATAATCATAAATATATTCACCCGGATCAGTAGTTGCCTTACCATTAGCATCCAAATAAGCACCGGTTTCCAAATCATGTTTATGAACGGGATATATAGGAGCCATGGTACGAATAAAACGGGTAAGGTTACTATATGAACTCGAATTTCCCGAATCTGAAGTTGAATAATTGGATACCGTACGCGTTACTCCCAAATTCAAACCAGTCTTGAACCATTTAGTAGGATACACATTATAATTCAAACGACCAGAATAACGTTCAAAGTCAGTCTTGATCATATAACCATCATCATTTAAATAGCCAACAGAAGCATAAGTATCACTTTTTTCTGTTTTTGTATTATAACTCAAATTATATTCCTGACGATAGCCGGTCTTGAAAGCTGCATCTTCCCAATCCAAATCATCCCCCCACTTCAATGCATCAGCAGAAGAATTCAGTTTTCCATCAGTTCCGACAATGGCATCATCTGCGACACCAACAAAAGGATTATACTTCAATGTACTTCCAATTTTAGATGTTGCCAATGAGGCCGCCGTTGCAGCATCCTTACCAGATGTAATATAAGAGTTCTTCAACATCTCCCATTGTAAAGGATAGTAATCATAAATCCCCACCTTTTTATAATCTTTATAAGCCCTGTTTGACCATCCTTGGTTAATGGTTAAGTTTACTCCTGTTCCACCTGACTCTTTACCTTTTTTAGTAGTAATCAAGATCACACCATTACCCGCACTTGAACCATACAAAGAAGTAGATGCCGCATCTTTCAATATAGTCATAGACTCAATATCCGCAGGATTAATATCACCTATGCTGCCATTGTATATAGTTCCGTCCACTACATATAAAGGAGCATTGGATGCATTGACTGAGCCAAACCCACGAATACGGATAGAAGAAGATTCACCAGGTTGTCCGGTGGCAGCAGTCACCTGAACTCCGGAAGCATTTCCTTCCAATGCAGCTGTAACATTAGTGATAGCACGTTTCTCTATGGATTTGGCCCCTACTGTGGAAGCAGCTCCTGTAAAAGATGATTTTTTCTGTGTACCATAAGCCACTACAACGACCTCATCAATCAATTCCGTATCACTTTGCATCACTACTCTTTGCTCACCACCCTTTATAGCCAATTCTTGTGTTTTCATACCGACAAACGATATTACCAAAGATTTTGCATTGACCGGAATATTGTTTATACTATACCGGCCATTCATATCGGTAATAGTTCCAAGGGTAGTACCTTTCACAAGAACCGAAGCTCCGACAATCGGCTCATTGTCTTCTGCCGAAACTACAACTCCAGTAATTCGGGATACTTGAGCCATTGCCATACCTGTCCATAGGAATAGACAAGCCAACGTAAATAAAACTCTCTTTTTCATAAAAAAACTTTTTAATTTAACGTTCATAAATGCTAAGTTCTCTTAGAACTTAGATAAAAACGCTCAAAAAGAGTTGTTTTGCTGGATTTGGCAAGCAAAAAGTAAGGCTTAATAGAATAAAATTATTTATTATCCAACATTTTATCTGCAATTTCTTTGATATTTAATATATTTTCATATCTTTGCAGCAATATTTAATATAAAGTTCTAAGAGAACTTAGGTCATGTTAATAATTGAATTATAGGGAATTAATAAGACTCAAAACATATTGTAACGCTTTTACATACCTCACATATTCTCAGACAAAATGAAGTTCCTTGGGGGGAGTTACAATTTACCTTTGTCTACAATCAGCAAGGGCCACGCCGAAATTCGACGAAGCCCATTCCTAAAATACTCCATTTACCCATCCTTACTCCCCAAAGACAAGTACAATATTTATTCTTCTATCAACTCATACTTTCCTTCCGGGAACCAGCGTTCCAATATATTATCCACTTCTGATTCAATCTCAGGAGTCACATAGCGGCACACCTTTTTATAAGCATAAACCAAAGATACCGCTTCATCAATCCAGCCGATAATTGGTAACCGCTTAGCCGAAATCAAATCGATCGGCAATACCAGATACGAAAGTGCCGCCACAATCAACATCTTATCCGAAGAGGGAGTTTCGGGGCTTCGCAATACATAATATAATAGAAGTACAGGACGAGCAGTCGTTCTACCGGTGGCCTTTGCGTAATCCGTAATTTTCTCCCACAGGAGTTCATAATCAATCAAGTTTTTTTTCATTTTCATATATGATTTTGTTAAGGGTAATATATCTATTATTCCGGTAAATTTATGAACTTAACTTCGTAAGCCAAGCAACTTATGTTCGTGAGTCAAGTTACTTAACTTACTTGCCCCATGAACTTAAGTTCATTCAAATGATTATCTTGTTTATTTTCCGGTACTCATCACTCCGGAATCGTTATCACTATTATTCACCCTCCGTTGACCTGTCTTAAACTTACGGCCAAACGAGAAATTATAAGAAACACTTGCCAAAAACATTTGCGAGCTCTCCTTCACATAATTCGTTTTTTTATAAGAAGCATATTTATTCCAGTTCTCAGTCTGTTGCTTATAATTATCCGTAAACGGATTGAAAGCGCCCAACCCCACACGCAAATTCTTATGCGTGTAATACATCACCAATACCTGAATATTCTCTCCCCCCGACAAGGTTTCCCCCCAGAAATTATTCCAGTTAGTATTCATCTGCCAGTAAAGAGAGAACTGCTTGTAATTAAAGGATGCTTCAGCATTACAATACCAGTTTGTATAAGTATGAGAATATGTATTACCATGACTCATATAATGGTTTACTCCACCGGTAAACGAGAACTGTAGCATATCCTTAATAGGACCGACACGCAAAGTCAGACGCCCCGATAATTTCTGCCAATCCTTTTGATTGTCCCATGTCTGTACAATCTTGTCACCGTCCTGATACTTCTCGTCCATAATGGCATTCGGCTGATAATCATACGCTCCCCAAAGATTAGAATAAAATATACCTTTCTGCCATTCGTATGTCAACTCTGTGTGATAACGCAAATAGGCTTTCAAGTTCGGATTGCCTCGTCTGATTTGCAACGAATCCACAATCTGTTCTACAGCACTTAAATCCCCCAATGACGGCGAAGCATTACTGATATCGGATTTCCAACGAACAAATGAATTTCCCGGTAATGCATAATGCAGTACCAAACGGGGATTAAAACTATAATTCTCATACGAATCATCACCACTTTGTTTATAATAAGAACGAGTAACGCCTACCCCCAATCTGTAGTCCAATTTTTTCACCTTTCCTCTATATTCACCATAAACATATGTATCCCCTTGATTCATATCCGTTTCATAATAATGACCGTTACGGTATTCATTATTGGCAAAAGACTGAGTATGGCGCAAACCGAAACTCAAGGAATTTCCTTTAGAAAATTGCTTCTCATAAACAGCCTCCCCAATCAGAGAATATTTATCTCCCAATACATTATTATTAATATCAGTCAACAACTCATCCTGCAAACTTTCTTGATACAAACGGCGTGATTTTTCCTTATTATAAGTACCGACCACATTGAATACCAAAAGTTGCTTATTTTTCAATCCCTGTTGATAATAAAGATCCAACGAAGGACGAGACCAACTTTCTTTAGTACGGTCTATCATATCCACCTTATCATCAGAATCGGCAACATTAGTCAATACTCCTTGATAATTCCAATGCGGCTGGCTATTACTTCTCAAACGAAAAGTAGCACTGAACAATGAATTTTCGGTCTGCTGCAAATTATAATTCATACTTAAATTATTCATAAACATAGATCCGTGCCCCGGTTCACCTTCTTCTATACGATGTAATGTCGTTCCGTCCGCCAAATGGAATTCCTCTTCATTATCCCGGTACATACCATAGAAATCGCGAGGTCCCATGTAATACGAAACGCCAAACTCCGACTTCTTATGGTTCACTTTTCCAAAAACATTATATTCTCCCCACATGGCATTCATCCCCTGAGACAAATCCACTCCAAAGTTTCCCCCCGTTTCCGGACGGCGGACAATATAATCAAGCACTACCTCAGCATTACCATAACGCAAACCTGGATTGTCATGATACTCTATTCGAATAATGTCTGATGGCTGTAATGCCTTAATCTCTTCAACTTCTGCTTTCGCTCCATTAATACGAAGCTGAAGTTCTCCTCCCCCTAACACTCCTATCTCATTATTCATGGGGTTTATCTGAATACGGGGAAGCATCATCTGTTGCAACAGATTGACTCCATTTGTCGAAACCTTCATTTGCCGTTCAGAAGGAAAAATCAACTTACGATCCGAATGACTGATCTGTCCGGAAGCACTAACTGTTACACCTTCCATAGCCACAGCATCATCTTCCAACAAAATTTCCCCTAAATTTATATTCTGTTTAATTCCGTCTAATACAATGAATTGCGTACGATACCCCACACAGGATAGTGCCAATAAATAATTGCCTGCATAAACCTTATTCAGCAAGAAATCGCCTTTGCCATTCGTAGTAGTCCCTCCAACAAAAACCGAATCTGCTGTTTGTAAAACTACATTAACATATTCTGCTGCCTTTTTGCTTGTCGCGTCTTTCACAGTGCCCTTTATAATTATTTGTTGGGCAAAAACTCCTTGTACCATACTGACTACCAGTATGGCTATCATTACTATTTTTCTCATTTTAAATATTATGATTTTATTCTTTTTACAAGATGGCCTGTCCTGCTTAAAAGTTATTGTTTTACTGTTTAGACGCTAGAAGCTGAAAAAAAGTTGCACTTCCCTAAACTTTTTGCTTAAAAAAAGGTTATATTTGCAGAAAACCTGTTTCAATAATGAAAAAAATTCTTCTAACATTAGCACTTGCCTTTTGTTGTGCTGCAGGGCAAGGACAAACTACAGCCAAACCGGCAGATGTCAATATTCAAGAGTTAAATACAAAGTGGGCAAAATTCACTCAATATGCCGAACAAAAGCAAATAAATAAAGCGGTAGAAGAGGGAATACGGATAAGTACGCTCTTTACTCAAAACAGGCAATATAAAGAAGCCTTTGCCACTTGCCGACAAATGGATGCATTGATTTATTATAATGAGCAAGAAAAAAAATCACCCGAATACAAATTACGTTTCATGGTGGGTAAAGAACGCCTGCGTATGTATACGAATCTAAAAAATACAGAACAATGCAAGATACTATTGAAACAACTTCATTCCTATACAGACCAATTAAAATCAGACTCTTTACAAGAAGAGCTTCTAATGACGGAAGCCAATTATTATCAAACTTTCGGTATGACAGACAAAAGCTTGGAATGTTACAACATCTTATTCCAAAAGCGCTCTGCCGGTAAAGACGAAAAAGGAATAGACCAATGCTATAAAGACATGTTGGGATATGCCGAACAGAATAATAATGCCCCATTGGCTATTGCAATGAGAAAACTTTATACTTCATGGCAAGATTCCATAAAAGCAGTAAAAACAGCCAATGAACTAAACACACTGCAACAAAAATATGAAACCAGTCAAAAGACTTTGCAGGAAAAAGAAGACAAGATTACCACAAATCTAATTATTATCATTGCACTATGTGTGTTATCCGCCATATTGGCTGCCGGATTATTATTCTTAGCTACCCTGTTATTTAAACATATCCGCCAAGTAAAGAAATTGAAACATAGCCTGCAGATAGCGAATGAAAACAATGAGCAGAAGTCTAAATTTATCGGTAATATCAGCGCCCAAATTGAACCAAGTCTGAATACAATAGATGAAGCAACAAAGGAAACAATATCCACCCCAATATTACATGAAAACATCAAGGCACTGAAAGAATTAATGACAGCTATCCAGACGTATATTTCATTGGAAGAAACACGTGAAGAACATTATCCGCTAAAGGAACTGAACATAAATACATTGTGTGAAAGTATTATGGAAAAAGCGAAAATAAACTTCAAATCCGGAGTAGAAGCAGTGGTAAATGTTCCACGTGTAAATATTAAGACAAATGCAGAAGAATTGGAACGTATATTAAACCATTTATTGAACAATGCGGCAGAATATACGAAAAGTGGTAAGATTTCACTGGAATTCAAAAAACGAAGCGCCCATACACATCAATTCATACTAACTGATACAGGAACGGGAATTCCGGTTGAAGCACGTGAAAAACTGTTCAAGCCATTTGCAGAAATACGCGATTTAACGCAAGGAAACGGACTAGGGTTGCCTACCTGCAGCCTTATCGCTTATAAATTAAATGGTACACTGACTTTGGACACTGATTATAAAAAAGGAACTCGGTTTATACTGGAACTTCATGTATAATAGTGTACATTCTCACATATTAACACGGATTATTCATTTTGACAATCAATAAATTTGATGTAATCCATGTTAATATGTGATGATTCCTGTACCTCTCCGCTAGTGAGATTATAAATAATTAATGAGAAGAAAGAGACAACACATCCAATCCTGAAGGAATTTGGAATACCCTTAATCCAAATTCGGGAAGAACAGCCAACAAATGGTCAAAAACCTCTGCTTGCAAACGTTCGTATGGAATCCAGTCTTTATTGGCTGAGAAGAAATAAAGTTCTATGGGTAATCCTTGCGGCGTAGGTTGTAATTGACGCACCATCAAAATCAATTCTGTATTCACCCGAGGATTATGACGCAAATAATATTCCAGATAGTGACGAAATACATAAAGATTCACCTCCTCCTTTCCTGTCTTTTCAAAGCCTGACATCCAGACTTGTTTTTCAAATTTTTTCATTTGTTCCGGTGTACAGAAACGGACCGTATTCATATCTATATTAATAGAACGTTTCACTCTGCGTCCACCACTTTCCCTCATGCCACGCCAATTCTGAAACGAATCACTGACCAATGCATAAGGTGGGACTGTAGTTATAGTATTATCCCAATTGCGTACCTTTACAGTGGTAAGAGTCACTTCTATTACTGTACCGTCCGCTCCGTATTTCGGCATGGTAATCCAATCTCCCGGACGGAGCATATCATTGGCAGAAAGCTGGACTCCGGCTACCAGCCCCATAATCGTATCTTTGAAAACCAACATCAAGATAGCTGCAGAAGCACCCAATCCGGTAAGAATATTCACAGGATCTTTATCAATCAAGGTACTGACTATAATGATCACCCCTACACAAATCACAATCAGTTTTATCATCTGATATACCCCTTTCAGAGGATGATTCTTTAGTTTCTCATGTTCGCTTGAAATGGTATAGAGAGAAGTCAGAAAAGAACAAATCAACTTCATGGCTACAGCCGTGATATACACCCAGCATAGCTTCAGAATGAATGTCAAAGTCACAGGTTCATGCGGAAAAGCAAAAGGAAGCAATACATACAATATAATAGGTGGAATAAGATGACACATATTATCTAATACAGCATCATTGAATAAATAATCATCCCAAGTAGCCTGAGTCCTTGCCGTCAGTTTCTTTATAGTAGGAACTACTATTTTTCTACAAAAATAATCTGCCACAAAAGCAATGATCAGAATCCCTGCTATAATGACAATACGCTGAGTTATGCCCAGGCTTTCCTGATGCACTCCCATCTGTTTCAATAAATTAGTAAGATCGTTGTTGATTGTATCCATATTTTCCATGTGTTTGTCGCAAAGATACACAAATTCACCACAGATAACGCAAATCCATACAGTTTTTAAATCGAGTTGTCCGTATAAATCTGACCAATCTGTGGTGAAACCAAACAATTATTTTTTCTTAGTCAGCCATTTTTCCTGAATATGCTGCATCACTTCATACCAGTTAGGAATATAAATGGTAGCAAAAATTGTATTCACAGCCATACCGAACACCACTGCTGCACCCAGTGCCACACGGCTGCCTGCACCGGCTCCTGTGGCAAACAACAACGGCATCACACCCAGCACGAAAGTAAATGAAGTCATCAGGATAGGACGCAAGCGCACATGCCCTGCCTCGTATGCCGCCTCACGGATAGGATTGCCGGCCTTACGGTAATCACGGGCGAACTCCACAATCAAGATACCATTCTTCGCAGACAAGGCTATCAGCAGAATAATACCGATCTGGGTATAAATACTCACCGGAACCCCCATCACCCAGCAGCCCAACATCGCTCCCAAAATAGCAACCGGAAGCCCCATCACGGCAGCCACCGGACTTGTCCAGCTTTCATACTGTGCCGCCAGTACCAAATAGGCTACCAACAAGGCCATGATTAAAATAATTGTAGTAGTATTACCTGCCTGAGTTTCCTGATAGGCAACAGAGGTCCATTCATATCCAAACTCACCACCTAGCTGATTTTTAATCAAACTCCCCATAGCCTCTATCGCCTGTCCGGAACTACTGCCCGCAGCCGGCGTACAAGTGATGGAAGCAGCCGAATACATATTATACCGGTTTATCTGGTCCATCCCCAGTTTTTGTTCTATCTGCGTAAAACTGCTGAAAGGCACCATCTCTCCCTTCGAATTGACCACACTCAGTTTTAACACATCATCAATCACTTTTTGGGCTTGTTCGCCAGCCTCCAATTTCACTTGGTAGATACGGCCGAATTCCACAAAATCATTTACATAAGCCTGCCCCATGTAATACCCTAATGTAGAAAAGACCTGATTCAACTGCAAACCCATCAACTGAACTTTATCCCGGTCTATATTCAAAAAATATTGAGGTACATCCGCTTGATACATACTGCTCATGGAAGCGACAGCCGGTTCATTATGATAATTAGCCAATAAAGCCTCAACCGCCTTTTGCAGTTCTTCCGGACCCAAAGACTTACGATCCTCCAGTTCAAGTTGTAAACCACCCGTATTGCCCATACCTGGAATAGCAGGAGGAATAATACCAAAGACTTGGGCTTCCTGTATCATGGCATATGCCTGTCCGTTAAAACGATTGACCACCGCTTGAGCGGTATGCTCTTTACCCGCACGCTCTTTCCAATTCTTCAGCACCACAAAATAGGTAGCCGCATTAGGCAACTGACCACCTCCCATGATACTGAATCCGTTTACGCCCAAATAAGTCTTCACTTCGGGATACTCTGACAAAATAGCATCAATCTGCTTACCCACCATCTGTGTACGCTCTAAAGAAGAAGCTGCCGGAAGCTGAATGGCAATCATAAAATATCCGTCATCTTCTTCAGGAATAAAGGTGCTGGGCCATTTTACAAACATCAGAATAGCAATGACTGAGATTACGATATAAGAACCGATAGCAATGACCGGCCGTGCCAACAACCATTTTACCGAAGCGTCATAAACCCGCTGCATCCAGTCATTCATCTTGTCAAACCAGAGGAACAAACGCGCTTTATGCGTCGGGGTGGGACGGAGCAACAGAGCGCAGACTGCCGGAGTCAAGGTCAATGAGTTGAAACCACTTATCACTGTAGAAGCCGCGATGGTCAAAGCAAACTGTTTATAAAGCTGCCCGGAAATACCGCTAATCAGCGTAGTAGGAATAAATACGGCAAGCAGTACCAGCACCACTCCGACAATAGGCCCGGTAATCTCCCCCATCGCCTGCTCGGTAGCGGCACGAGCATCCAGTTTCCCTTCGTCCAGAATACGGGTAGCATTCTCGGTCACCACAATGGCATCATCCACCACAATGGCAATAGCCAGGATCAACCCGAACAGAGTCAGCGTATTGATAGAGAAGCCCAAGGCAGCCATTACCGCCAGTGTTCCGATAAGGGATACAGGAATAGTGAGGCACGGAATAAGAACCGCCCGCCAGCTTTGCAGGAAGAAAAAGATAACCAGCAGAATGATCGAGGTAAATACGAACGTTGCGTCGCTCGAATTGCGATCGAAAAAACGCATTATCGCGGGGGTGAAATATTCCATTACGACGAATACACCCGTCGTAAACAGAAAACTGGTCGGAATACTCGTGTACTGCGTGATATGTAACGGTATGTCGTTGTAATTCCAGAGTTGTCTGCCGGTGGTAGCCTCTACCAGCAAACCGTAACCCATTTCGCCGAACGTGATGCAGCAAAACGCGAAAACGTAATACAGAACGCGGCGTATGTTGCGTTCTTTTTTACCGTCGCCCTTGATAAAATGCCAGCCGAAAATTCTGAATTCGGACGGTCTGCCGAGCGCGAGATACGCTACCAGTACGCCCAGCCCATAGGGCATTATAAACGGCATATGCATATAACGGCTGTCGACGTTGCCCAAGGTTATCATGCGCCCGATGTCTTCGGCGAGAAAACCGCACAGCGCACAAAAAAGAGTATACGATACATATTGCGAGATCGTATACTCCAGTATTTTTTTGTCCTTTACTTTAGTGATGACGCTCTTTTCCATTTTTACCCACGCGCGAACGCTTTATAAAAGCCGTTCGTCTATATCATAGATGTAATATATGAAAAGTAAAGCGTTTTTGTGACCTTTATCGATTTTTATACGTTTGTGTCGAAAATCGTTTCGCTTTCAGTATGATACTTTGCTTTTGATACTCTTTAACGCGTTTTTTTCGAGCCGCGAAACCTGGGCCTTGCTGGTATTGAAGCTATGGCAGCAGGTGTTCCACTCGTATCAAGCAATGTTCATGGTATATTGGACTATGTGGAATAGGAGTGTTTCATCTATCAACA